>Ga0207053_10047_pt1 | contig 27676 bp, 16 predicted proteins | sample Alteio_BWMinCont_59_FD_153290 | JGI IMG/M metagenome (GOLD analysis project Ga0207053, IMG submission 153290) | Enriched cells from forest soil in Barre Woods Harvard Forest LTER site, Petersham, Massachusetts, United States -... | ecosystem: Environmental > Terrestrial > Soil > Temperate forest >...
CCGGATGAGGCTGTGCAATTGGCGTCGGGGAAGTTGGTTATTGCGGGCGGAAGCAGGGAAGTGGAGGTTTTCGATCCGGGGAGTGGAAAGTTTCTGGTGGTACCGGGCCAGATGAATGACAAATGGCATTACTTGAGTGAAACGAAGCTAGGCGACGGCAGCGTGTTGCTGGCGGGTGGGTACCCGGATAGCGATCAGGCGACGGCGCAGGCCTGGGTTTACCGGCCTTAGGCGGCGCAAGTCTTCTTGAATGGTGCAGTCCCCCTTTTGGACTCAACTTCGGCCCTAACTGGTTGAATTCAGGCGGGGTGGCCGAAATCAGCCACTGCCGGAGCTGCAACTTTTCTTCCGGTTCCGAGTTCAAATAGATAGGCGCTTCGGATTGAAGTAAAATCTCGAAGACCTGGCAGATCCGGTGGGGAAGAGTGGTGGGTCTGAAAAGGGAGATGGGTATGCGGTACCTAAAATATTTAGCTTTGGTGGGGGTTCTGATGCTGCCGCTGACCTTTGCGCAGTCTGCGCACGCGCAGGTCGCGGTGGGAGTGGGAATCGGCGGGCCGCCGGTATGCTCTTACGGCTACTACGGATATTACCCTTACGCTTGCGCGCCCTATGGATACTACGGACCTGACTGGTTCGCCGGTGGAGTGTTTATCGGCGCCGGCCCGTGGTATGGCTGGGGTCGTGGTTGGGGTTGGGGCGGTTGGGGTCATGGCTACTATGGTCGCGGAGGCTGGGGCTATGGACGGGGTGGCTATGGCTATGGTCGCGGGTTCGCTGGCGGACGCGGATTTGTCGGCGGACGAGGATTCGCGCGTGGTCCGGCTGGCGGGTTCCACGGTTCAGTTGGCGGTGGTTTTCATGGAGGCGGTACGGCCCACGGCGGCGGCGGCTTCCACGGCGACGGTGGTGGGTTCCACGGTGGCGGTGGTGGGTTCCACGGTGGCGGCGGACACGGTGGCGGCGGACACGGTGGCGGACATCGGTAATTCTGGGCTGATCCGGAGCCTTCCTGATCGGTAGGAGATGATAGAACGGCTGGCAGCAGATGCTGCCGGCCGTTTCCGCTTTTGCCTGCACGCATAAATTTTGTACCGGAACCTGCGTTTCTTGTTAGAATGTGCGGTTCGCGAGATGGGCTGGCGTAGTAAAATACCTGCATAGATCTCAGGAGACAGACACTCTTATGGCCTACGTGATTGCAGAGCCTTGCATCAACACCAAAGACACAGCGTGCGTGGATGCGTGTCCGGTGGATTGCATTCATCCCAAGAAGGACGACCCCAAGTATGCGACCGAGCCCTTGCTCTATATTGATCCGGTGGAGTGCATCGACTGCGGCGCGTGCGTGCCGGTGTGCCCGGTATCGGCTATCTTCGCGCTCGATGATCTGCCGGAGAAGTGGAACGAGTTCACGGCAAAGAACGCGGCGTACTTCGGACGGTAGGGCGGTCTTTTAACACCTTTAGATATTGGCTTAAAATCTTTTGGGGGCGTGCGTCCTGATGGGCGCACGCCTTTTGCCTTTTTAGTGAGGGGGATCGGGTGTGTCCCGCGGCGGTTGAGACGCTATCCCTTCGATTGGATCGTAAACATCCCTTTTCCAGAACACCCGGTTCCGCCCGTCAAGGTCCAGTTGCCGGATATGGTATTGCCATTCACGACTCCCTGAAGGGTTAGCACATTGTTGGTCGCGCCGGGGAACATCGTGCTGATGGTCATATCGAATGTACCCGTGACGTTACCGTTAAAGTTGCCCATCAGACCAAAAGTGCCGGTTTCTGACGTTTGATACGAAGCGAAACACGGACCGGTCGACGTGAAGGTGAAATTGGTAATGTTGAGAGTGCCGCCGCTGCCCTGGGTAAAGGTTGTTGAAAAAGTGTAGGCAGGGGACCCATCAGTATTTGTCAGGGCAAAGGTCCAAGTTCCGTTAATGTTACCTGAACCAGGAGTGCCGTTGCCGCTACCGCAACCAGACATGCTCAGTGCCAATGCCAAGAGAATAACGATAATCGCGATCTGTTTGTGCATGTTGCCTCCCGAGTCAGACTCTTCCAACAGAAGAGAACCCTCAAGTCCCTCCGAAGTTGCCCGGGATAATCAAAAGGTGGAATGTGCCCCCCCGAATCGACGGAGCACTCTAGTCGTACGGAATTCACTGTATTGTGAGGTTGTCGCGCGGGAGCTACAGTGGTTTTCATAGAGTCGGCCTCGGGGCGATCATGGGTTAGTTTCGCGGCACTGTTCGCGATCTTCGGACCCTCACGATCGTCCCTTTTGGTGGCTGTAGCGTGTTTGTGGGTTCAGTTTCCCGGACTGCTTCTTACATTCTCGTCCCTCCGTTACAATTGCGAGTTAAGCCTGTTAGAAATCCATGCCCCTGATGGAGTCGGAAGCGATCGTGCTGCGCACCTATCCGCTGCGTGAGGCCGATCTGCTGGTTACGCTGTTTACGCGAGCTGAGGGCAAGCTTCGCGGAGTGGCGCGGTCGGCGAAGAAGTCGAAGCGGCGCTTCGGCGGAGCACTGGAACCGATGACGTATGTGCGGGCGTTTTATGACGTTCGCGAGCGGCAGGAGTTGGCGCGGCTGGATGCCTGCGAGGTGCTGGAGTCTCCGCTGGCCACCGAAGTCAGTTATGTGCGAGCGGTGGCCTTGGCCCATGTGGCTGAATTGCTCGACGAGTTGCTGCCGGACCGCGAGGCGAATGATGCCATCTTCCGGTTAACGCTTTCTGTCCTGCATGTTCTGACGGGCTCGGAGATTTGGATGCCGATCACGTATTTTGATTTGTGGCTAACGCGGCTGGTCGGCTTTTTGCCGGAGTTGACGGAGTGCGTTGTTTGCGGACGCAACCTGAACGGAAGCCGGGCTTATTTTCACGCCCTGGCCGATGGACTGATGTGTCCGGAGGATAAGCGGCTGGCGTCTTCCGAGATCTCGAAAGACTCGCGGGAATTAGCAGCTTTAATGTTTCGTGCTCCGGTAGAGAGCTTTGCGGAGAAGCCGTGGCTCAAGGCGCAGGGGGCTGACTTGCGGAAGTTTCTGATTCAAGCTTTGCAGCGGCACATTGAGAAGAAGCTGGTAACGGCGGGGATGCTGGAAAAGAGCGGCTTCTAATGTGGACGCGGCCCCTTTGCTTGCGCAGCGATATCCCGCTAGTTCCTGTCACCAAACCCATGCTTGGCGCGGCATAGCTTGCAATAGCGCGGCAGTTCGGTATTATCCACCCGGTGCTGCACCGGCTTCAGTGTTCGCAGATACGAGAAGATTGCTTTCAAGTCATCGTCGCTCAGGTTCCGGAAAAATGCCCAGGGCATGATGTTAGCCAGGGGCCGCGCCTTGACCGAACCCGTGCGAATGACCTCGATGAAAATCTTTTCGTCGAAATAACCAATCCCTGACGGATCTGGCGTCAAGTTGAGGGAAGCGACTGTGATCACCTTCTTCGGGTCTGGCCCCCAGGCCCCGCTGAGCGGGACACCGCCGCTAAAATCCAATCCTGGGAGGTTGTTGCCTTGCTCATCCGCAGGTGAGTGGCAGCCATCGCAATGCCCCACCGTTACCAGGTACTTCCCGTACGCCACGCGATCCAGAGTGTCTGGTTCCGGCACATGCGGCAACGGTGGAAGGGGCTGAAGTGCCTTTTTGATGTTGTCGGCGAGCAGCGTCTTTGGCCGCTCAATGTGCACTGGCGCCAGCGAGCGCTCGTAAACGATCGTCGAGGCCAAATCCTCATCCGAGAGACTGCGGAAGTACTGGTATGGCATCAGCGGGAAAAGCGTACGCCCATCATGACCAATTCCTTGGCGCAACGCTCGCACAAAGTCCGCGTCCTTCCACTTCCCAGCACCATATTCCGGGTCAGATGAGATATTGGGCGCTACTACGCGATTGGGCTCAGGCATCCCCAGCTCGATGCCGGTAAAGATATTGCCGCCGCCTTTCTTTCCCTCGACTGGCCGTGCGGGACGTTTCGTGAAGTCAAACTCGGAGTGACAGAAGGAGCATTGCAGCAAACCCTCCACCAGATACTTACCCCGCGCCAGCCGTTCCGTGGTACGCGGTATCGTCTCCATCTCCAGAAGTGATGCTGGCGACGTAGCTGCCGTGAGGGTTGGCGCCTTCTGACAGCCAATGTTCGAACACAGCACGAAGAACGCAGCAATCCCAACTGCAATCCCCGAGGGGATCGACTTCGATGTTTTCATGTATTCCGCCCCAATTAATAGACCGAAAGAAAAGACCGCACTTCTGGTTAGCGCGGAGTATACGCCAGAGGGTGAATCTGTGCTCAGTTTTCCTTTGCGCGAGGCTGACGGGTACCGTCCCCTTCCAGTACAATCGGTGGTTAAACTGCGGCGGTTCTTCCGCAATGCACGATCTAGCTCCTGGCACTGGGACTTCAGAACAACGTAATCCATGACCTCATCTCATTCGAAATCGCTGACCTTCCAGGAACTCATTCTGCGGCTGCAGGCGTTCTGGGCGGAGCGCGGCTGCGTGCTGCAGCAGCCTTATGACGTGGAAGTGGGCGCGGGGACGATGGCGCCGGAGACATTTCTGCGGGTGCTGGGACCGAAGCCTTACAAGGTGGCGTATGTGCAGCCTTCGCGCCGTCCAGCGGACGGTCGGTATGGGGAAAATCCAAACCGGCTGTTCAAGCACATGCAGTTGCAGGTGATCCTCAAGCCTCCACCGGGGAACGTGCAGGAGTTGTATCTGGAATCGCTGGGCGCGATCGGCGTCGACCTGCGGCAGCACGACATCAAGTTTGAGGAAGACAACTGGGAAGCCCCGACGCTGAGCGCTTGGGGTGTGGGCTGGCAGGTGATGCTCGATGGGCTCGAGATTACGCAGTTTACTTACTTCCAGCAGTGCGGCGGGCTGGATTTGTTTCCGATTTCCGTCGAGCTGACGTATGGGTTGGAACGCATCGCGGCATTCCTGCAGGATGTGGATTCGATTTATGACATTGTTTGGGCGCGCGATCCGGAGACCGGGCTGGCGACGACCTATGGCGATGTGCGGCTGGCCGATGAGTTGCAGTTTTCCGTGTATAACTTCGAAATGGCGGATGTGGAGAAGACCTGGAGGCATTTCGACCTGTATGAGGCAGAGTGTAAAGAACTGCTGCAGGAGTATGAGGGTCTGGGAGATCAAATTCCCCGGCTGGTCTCTCCAAGAAACGAAGAGAAAACAACCGGGCAATCTGATTCTGCACGGACGAAATCTCGACTTCCGCTGTTGGGAGCCTACGATCTTTGCTTGAAGTGTTCCCACTTATTCAACATCCTCGATGCGCGAGGTGCGATTTCTGTGACTGAGCGCGTGGGTGTGATTGCCCGCGTGCGGGCGCTGGCGGTGGGCATCGCGAAAGCCTGGGTGGATCAACAGAAGAGCGAGTCCGCTGTTGTGGGTGACAAGGCCGACGAGGAAGAACCTGTCCGCGAGAAGCCTGCGAAGAAGGAAAGGTTGTCGCCGGTGGGGTTGTAGTTGCAGTGTTGGGGGCCGACACACCGAGGGCGGGACCACCTCGGGACAGCCGGCAGGACGGCGGCGTACGGTTGGACGACAATGCCAGACTTTCTGCTTGAGATCGGGTGCGAAGAGATTCCGGCACGGATGATTGACGCTGCCTCGCGGGACTTGCGCGAGCGCATCGCCGCATTGTTGAGCCGTGAGCGTCTATCCGCCGACCAGATTGTAGGCTTTGAGTCGCCGCGACGTTTGGCCGTGATGGCTCTGGAAATGTCCGGTTCACAACCCGACGTGACCGAGCAGGTGAACGGCCCTTCTGTAAGTGTCGCATACAAGGATGGTCAGCCCACGCCGGCGGCCCATGCCTTTGCCAAGAAGGCCGGGGTGGATGTCGCGCAGCTCGAAAGCGTCACTACTCCCAAAGGCGAATACCTGGCGGCTAAGATTACGAAAAAAGGCCGCAGCGCTTCCGAAGTTCTCGCGGAGAATCTTCCCAAAGAGCTCGCGGCGATCTACTGGCCCAAGAACATGTACTGGCGGAAGCCGCACGAGCGTTTTGTGCGTCCGGTGCGGTGGCTGGTGGCGATGCTCAATGAGGAGACGATCCCGCTGGAGTTCGATGGAATTTGGGCAGGGAAGACTTCGCGCGGGCACCGGATGTCGTCGCATGGCGAGGTGACGATTCCCCGGGCTGGGTCGGCATATGTGGACGCGTTGCGCGGGGCCAAGGTTCTGGGACGCGCGGAGCGTGAGCAGCAGATCCGGAAGGCGCTCGACGCCGCGACGCGCACGATTCCCGGGGCACGATGGCGGGAAGATAAGTCTCTGCTCGATACGGTCGTAAACCTGACTGAGTTTCCTTCCGTGATTCTGGGTGGTTTCGATCGGCAGTTTCTCGGGCTTCCGGAAGAGGTGCTGGTCACGGTGATGCGTGACCATCAGAAATATTTTGCGGTCGAGGATGCGAACGGCAAGTTGCTGCCGCATTTCCTGGCGGTGCTGAATACTGACGGCGATCCGCAGGGGCTGATCCGGCACGGGAACGAGCGTGTGCTGCGAGCGCGGTTCAACGACGCGCGATTTTTCTGGGAAACGGATCAGAAACGGTCGCTCCTCGACCGCCTGGAGCTACTGCGGCACGTTACGTTCCAGAAAGACCTGGGCAGCTACTACGACAAGACGCGACGGGTGCAACGCCTGTGCAGCTGGCTGAGCGAGATCATTAAGCAGAGCGGCATGGCGGTGCGTGCGGGCGTGGTCCACAAGGCGGCCTGCCTGGCGAAGACCGATCTGACCACGGAACTGGTGAAAGAATTCACGGAACTCCAGGGTATTGTGGGCGGCCTGTATGCGCGGGCGCAGGAGTTGGATTCGACTCTGCCTGAGGCGACGCGATTCGCTATTGCGGACGCGATTTATGACCAGTACAGACCAGAATCTACTGAAGATGAGGTGCCGCGGTCGATGGAGGGTGCGGTGCTTTCGGTCGGCGATAAGGCGGATACGATTGCGGGTATGTTTGCGCTGGGTCTGGTGCCGAGCGGGTCGAAGGATCCGTTTGCGCTGCGGCGGCAGGCGAACGGCATGGTCAAGGTGATCGCGGAGAAGAAGTTGCCTTTGCGGCTGACGGAGTTGATGCGGGATGCGCGGGCCGGCTATCAAGGATCCGAAGCGGAGAAGAAGTTTGTTGATGATGAGACGTTTGTCGAGTCCGTGAGAACATTCTTCCGCGAGCGACTGGAGTTTTACTTGAAGGACATGCGCGGTTATTCGTACGACGTGGTTAAAGCTGTGCTGGCGGCCGATGCGGGGGATGTTGTGGATGTGCTGGCCCGGGCAGAGGCGGTAAAGCAGGTTTTGCATATGCCCGAGTTCCTGGCGATTGGGGCGGCTGGCAAGCGCATGAGGAACATCTTGCGGCAGGCGGAAGAGAAGGGAATCGCTCCGGCTGCGAGGTTCGAGAGCTTGCGGGATTCGGCTCATGAAGAGAAGAATCTGGCGTCTTACATCGAAGTCAACGGACCTCGGGTCGATGCGCTTCGAAAGAGCAAAGAATACGGCGACGCGCTGATGCTGCTCTCGACCGCGCGCGGGCCCGTTGATGCGTTTTTCGACAAGGTAATGGTTATGGTCGACGACGAGAGGGTGCGCGCGAACCGGCTGGCGCTGCTACGGACTCTGCTCAAAGAGTTTTCGACGATCGCGGACTTTTCCGAGATCGTCACCGAAGGAAAGGGATGACCAACCGACATTCTCAACCTCGAATTTAGGTGTACGGCTGCTGGCGAAATGCTGGCGCTACGAAATCCAAATTACAAAGGACCAGTCATCATGGCGACAATTACTCTCCCCGAAGCTGGCGTGCAGGAAAGCAAGAAGGTCACAACCAAGTATGTTTACTTTTTCGGCGGCGGCAAAGCAGATGGCAACGGCAAGATGAAAGATGACCTGGGCGGCAAGGGCGCCGGCTTAGCGGAGATGACCAATGCTGGTCTTCCCGTGCCTCCGGGCTTCACCATCCAGACCGAGGCTTGCCGCGAGTACATGCGGAACGGAGGCGTGTCGAAAGAAGTCGACCGGCAGATGGAGGACGCGCTAGCCAAGCTCGAATCCCTGCAAGGGCAAAAGCTGGGAACGGGCGAGAACCCGCTTTTAGTCAGCGTACGTTCGGGCGCAAAGTTTTCCATGCCGGGAATGATGGACACGATTCTGAATCTCGGACTGAACGATAAGAGTGTGGAGTCGCTGGCCAAGCGCAGTAACAATCCACGGTTTGCGGCGGATTCGTACCGGCGGCTGATTCAGATGTTTGGCAACGTCGTCTTGGAGATTCCGAAGCCTGCATTCGACGAAGTCTTTGACGCCAAGAAGAAACAGAAAAAAGCCAAGCTGGATACGCAGCTCGATGCCAAAGCTCTGAAGGAAGTGATTGAGGAATACAAGAAAGTTGTCAAGAAGCACGCCAAGCGCGACTTTCCGCAGGATCCGCACGAGCAGTTGGTCATGGCGCGAGACGCAGTGTTTCGCTCCTGGCAGAACGAACGTGCCAAGCACTACCGCCGCATCAACAACATTGATGACATGCTGGGCACGGCCGTCAACGTGCAAGCCATGGTGTACGGAAACCTCGGCGATACCAGCGGCACCGGAGTGGGCTTCACGCGCAATCCGGCGACAGGTGCGAAGGAATTCTACGGCGAATTTCTAATGAATGCGCAGGGTGAGGATGTGGTCTCAGGCGTTCGCACTCCGGTGCACATCTCCGAGTTACACAAGATCATGCCGCACGTCTACGACCAGCTGCGCGACATCACCACACGCCTGGAGAAGCACTACAAAGATATGCAGGATTTCGAGTTCACCATTCAGGATGGCAAGCTCTACATGCTTCAGACGCGCAACGGCAAACGGACCGGGTGGGCTGCAGTCCGGGTGGCCATTCAGATGGTCGAGGAAGGATTGATCACTAAGGAAGATGCGATCTTCCGGGTTGAGCCCAACCAACTTTATGACTTCCTGGTGCCGCGGTTGGATGAGAAAAGCACGAAGGTGGAGGTACTGGCGACAGGATTGCCAGCGTCACCCGGTGCGGCGGTCGGGCAGATCGTTTTCACTGCAGAAGAAGCGGTGAAGAAGGCAGGGCATGGCGCGAAGAGGAATCCAGTGATTCTGGTGCGCGCGGAAACTACCCCGGAAGATATTCAAGGCATGGAAGTCGCCGCAGGTATTTTGACGTCCCGCGGCGGCATGACAAGTCACGCCGCAGTGGTGACACGTGGTATGGGCAAATGCTGCGTGGCCGGTGCGGGCGATATCCAAGTTGATGAGCGGGCCGGGGTCATGCGTGTGAAGGGGCAGGTATTCAAGGAGGGCGACTGGATCTCCCTTGACGGAACCAGTGGCCGCGTGATCAAGGGCAAGTTGAACACGCTAGAGCCATCCACCGATGATGCGGACCTGCAGACGTTGCTGGGCTGGGCGGAGCCGTACAAGAAGATTGGCGTGCGCGCGAATGCGGATATTCCGCGGGATGCCATTCAGGCGAAGGCATTTGGCGCCGAGGGCATCGGCCTGTGCCGTACTGAGCACATGTTTTTTGCTGCGGATCGTATTCCTCACATGCGTGCCATGATCCTTGCGGATAACGAGAAAGACCGCCGCACCGCGCTGAAGAAACTGTTGCCGATGCAGCGCGCAGACTTTATCGGCCTGCTCAAAGCGATGAACGGCCTGCCGGTAACGATCCGACTGCTCGACCCGCCGCTGCATGAGTTCCTGCCCAAGCGCGAGAAGCTCATGGTCGATATCGCCAGCCTGCCCAGTGCCAAAGCCAAGCAGAAGAAAGAACTGGTGGAGGAATACCGCGAATACGGCGCGAAAGGCGCCAGCGATCTGAAGAAGATTCTTTCTGCGCTGCTCGCGCGGGTTGAGGATCTGCACGAGTTCAATCCCATGCTAGGGCATCGTGGATGCCGGTTGGGAATTACCTATCCGGAGATTACCGAGATGCAGGCGCGGGCCATTATCGAAGCGGCGGTAGCCGTGGAAAAAGAAGGCATAAAGACCCACGCGGAAGTGATGATCCCGCTGATCGCGACTGTCAAAGAGATGGAGAACCAGGGGGCGATAGTCCGGCGCGTGGCGGAAGAAGTGTTCAAGGAAAAAGGAAAGCACGTCCATTACCTGGTGGGCACCATGATTGAGCTGCCCCGTGCATGCCTGGTCGCGGACGAGATTGCCAAGGAGGCCGAGTTCTTCTCGTTTGGGACGAACGATCTGACCCAGACCGCGTTCGGCTTTTCACGCGACGACATCAACAAAGTTCTGCCCACGTATCTTGCCGAGGGAATTCTGAAGCAGGATCCGTTTGCCGCGATCGACCAGGTAGGCGTAGGCGAACTGGTAAAGATCGGGATTGAACGGGGGCGAAAGACGCGTCCGAACCTGGAGGTAGGAATCTGCGGCGAGCACGGCGGCGAGCCCGAGTCAGTCAAGTTCTGCCATCAAGTTGGAATGGATTACGTGTCGTGTTCCCCGTTCCGCGTGCTGACGGCGCGGCTGGCGGCCGCGCAGGCAGGGGCGTCGGATACGCTGAAAGTTGAGGGCGGAAGGACGAAATAAGACCGGTTCAACCAGAACGCGGGAGGCTCGCCGAAGCTTGAAACGTCCTGGCGTCGTGAATTACTGGACCTTTTGCAGGCGGGCGATTAGTTTCTGTGCCAGGCTCTCCTCTGAATCCGACCACAGCAGGCGGGCGCTGGCACCGCTATTTTTATCCACATTCGTAGAAAATTGCACGAGTTTCGCGACGTTATCGCGGATCTTGGCCCGAGTCTGCTCGGTGAGCGAAGTCTCGGGCTGGAGAAAATACGAATCCGGGCCAAAGTCCACTTCGATGTGCCCCGTCTGCTGATAAGCTCCCTCGTCAAATTCTTCTCCCTGGACGATGAACTTCACGATCGCAGGATCGAGCACCCAGTTCGCGTTCGAGTCATCCGGCGTCCACAGGTCCCAGTGAGCTTCAAAGACGTAAGCGTAGTCGTCGTGAACCTGTTCGGCGGCAATCAGCGTGGCCTGCCCGGGATCAATTCCTCCGGGGAACCGCCGCTCCAGCACCGTGGCTTCGTCCCAGGAAATGGGATGCAGGGCAAAGTAAGAGATCCCCGGACGCTGCGCCGAGAAAGGGAACTGCTGCAACACGGCAAAGGCGTGAGGCAACATTTCCGGGCCAGAGAAATCGGAAAACCAAAGACTGAGATAGAGTGGATCAGACACAATCGCCTCGAATGTTTGAGCCGCGCAGTTGGGACCTTATCATTGTAAATCGTCCGAGAGATTGGCCGCGCTCGCTCAATTGAACAATCGGCCGACCTCTGGCGGACGCGATCAGCAGGCTAGACCGCTCTCGCCGCGTTTTGACAGGGTGCGAAGTGCTTGTTACGATCAATGGTGCCGCGAACACCCACCTCACAACCGTCCCCGTCGTCTAGCCTGGCCTAGGACATCGCCCTTTCACGGCGGTAACACGGGTTCAAATCCCGTCGGGGACGCCAACCGCGTAATTTATTCTCGACGACTTAACATCTGAGCTCGCCGCAGAACGCTGCAAAAACACATCCATGGTGCGTGCTACCGCCGCTCGTTGGTCTTGAGGAACGACGTGCGCGTACGTAGGCAGCAACCGGTGATGGCGTACCATCCGCACGCCACTGCTCCGGTCTAGGTGATCCCAGGCGATGCCCACAGCCTCAGTCGTGGTGCCTATTCAGGGCACGACCGGCAAGACCAGATGCGAAGGCATTGTGGTTGAGCAATAGATTCTCTGTGTCGCAGGAACATAGTCAGACGTCGTGGCTCGGTAGATATTGGGCACGAACTTCTGGGGATTGCGGTCGATCACCGGAAACCAAGTGGACTGAATCTGGACCATAATACGGTGGCCTTTGAGGAAAACATGGTCGTGGTCGCGAAGCGGGATGTTCCATTCTGTGGGCAGGTTCGGCTTAAGGGCGCGTGGCTTCTCGTAGCTCGCGAGATAGCGTCCGCGGCGCACCTCCATCGCAATGGGTAGCTCGTAGCCATTCAGCGACTGTGCGTATTGTCCGGGCTTTGGGCCTTCGTCTGGATTCCAGTCGTTTTTCTGCGCGTTGTCGGGATAAACGTCGATCAGCTTGACGATGAAGTCGCTGTCGGTCCCGGAACTTGAAGCGAACAGATTGGCGGCAAGCGGTCCGGTAACGGTTAGGTCGTGGTCGAGCGGATCGCTGACAAAGGAAAGCACGTCGGGACGGTGATCGACGAAGCGCTGGTCGGCAACTTCCCAAGTGCGCCAGTCGCCGCCGGGATACGTCGGCGTGATGGGACGCTGGCGATAGGGGACGGGATTGGCGGGATCGGAAACGTACTCGCGATAGGCTTTTCCGTTCCCAGACTCCTCGGGCGCGGTAAACGAGAGTTTGCCGTCCTCATGCAAATAGAGATTGGTGACCTTCGCATTCTTCGGAGGCCATTCTGGGTAAGTGTGCCAGGTGTTCGATCCGCTTTGAAATGTGCTGGCCTGCCACGACGGCTTCTCGCCATTGCCGTGCAGGTAATAGCGGAAGAACGGGGCCTCGATGTTCTCGCGAAACTCGCGGGCGGTTTCGTGTCCTGCGAAAGGGACGAGACCGATGCTGTCGCCCTTGGCGCTCCACCACTCGCCGTGATACCACGGCCCGGCAACAATGAAGTTCGTGTGCTGCGGATCATTTTCTTCAGCGTGGTGGAAGATTTGCCACGGCCCCCAGGGGTCTTCCTGGTCCCAAAAGCCGGCAACGTTGAGGTTGGGAACCGTGGAGGCATGAAGCTGGTTCACCCAGGCTTCTTTTTTCCAGAAATCGTCGTAGTCAGGATGGTCGACACTGGCATTCCAGTAAGGAATCGATCCGTGAAGATACTTGGCGTTGATGTTGGAGAGCGGGCCGAGATCGAGATACCACTGGTAGGTGTCGTAAGTCTCGAAATCAAAATGAGTGTTCTTGCTCTTGTCGGCCTGCTCCATCACGGCGTATTCAAGGTCATAGCTCTCGCGCAGCGCGCCGTAACGGTGGTCATCATCGTTCATCCATTGATCAACGGGAGAGGCCTGCTCGCTGATGGCTTTCAGCGCGGGGTGCGGGTGGAGAAGAGTAAGCGCGGTCGTCAGGCCGTCGTAGGAAACACCGTACATCCCGACGTTCCCGTTGTTGTCAGGGACGTTTTTCACTAGCCAGTCGATCGAGTCGTAGGCGTCCGTGGTCTCGTTGGTGGCTTTGGGATCGCTGAGGTCGACCCAAGAGGAAAGATTGAACGTTCCCTCGGATTTAAAGCGTCCGCGAAGATTCTGGATGACGAAGATATAGCCGTCCTGGGCAAGTTCTTTCATGAAAGGTGGCATCTGTTGCGGCGGTTTCTCAGGGACGCCGTACGGGGTGCGGCGAAACAGAATAGGTAGCGGACGCGTCCGATCGACCGGAGTGAGGATGACGGTCTGGAGGCGAACGCCGTCGCGCACGGGAATCATGACCTCCTCGAGCTTGAAGATTGGCGCCGGTGGCGGTTGCGGAGGGGTCTGCTGCGCGGCAGCAGTGATTGCAAACAAAAACGGCAGAAGGAATCGTCGGATTGATGAGTGCAGCACCGGTCCTCCAATGTTCCTTTTCGCGCGGGAACTGAGCGCGAAGTATATCAATCCTCAGGTTGTTTCGGCGAGTTGCTCTTTTGAAGCCCCGACCCCAGGTAAATGATGAGTGGAGAGCGATGCTACGTAAACTATCCTTTTTGGGCCTCCGGCTCAAATCACACAGGCCTGCGGCGTGGGAGGCCGTCGCCGTGAACAAACAGAGAAATCAAGTCGAATCATCGACGCAAGTGCTTCGGCTGCCCGATCCCGATCATTCCAAACTGGCATTTCCTCAATAGCCTTGGCTGGCCAGCCTCGCGCCGCTTCTATGAGCTGACTGGTAGCGCTTGGAACCCCGTCTCGCCTTTAACCACTCCTTGTTTGAGATGCTCAAATGGTTAATCGGGAATCTACCGTATTGCGGGCGAGCCGCTTTGTTTTTATATGTAGCGGTCGTTTAGTGTGTTGCCGCGAATGCGTCCCCGTGACGGGTGTCGGTTAAGAATCTGCGGATCTAAGAAGGATCACCGGCAGTTGTTTTCCGTTTTCAATACAGCGCGGTACAAGTTTGAGTGGAACGAGACTCTCGCCCTCTGGTTGGATGGTGAGTACGACGTGAGCTCGGTTTGCTGGTTTTCATGGCTCTTATGGCTCTTGATCCTGGGAGCCGTCCCCTGCCGAGCCCTTTCGCCTTCGGACTATTACAACCATATAGTGTTCGACAACAGCATTACGTCTGACTACTACTACTACAGCGGTGGGCGATCGGTGTTTCCCAGCACGATACAGTTGCTATCGGGAGCGCTGCCTGTCGACAGCAAGAATTTCTTCACTCCCCCAAATGCGCTGCGCCTGCAATGGCGTTCGGTAAAAGGTGGAAGCTGGGAGACGGAAGTACGCGTGGTCAGTATGCGCAACCGGTCTCTCGATTTCCGCGGTGACACGCTTTACATGTGGTGCTATTCGCCTGAACCAATCCCCGCCTCGGACCTGCCAGTGATTCAGTTGGAGGATGAGGAGCACGATTTCACAGCACCGCTGAAGCTAGACAGCATCACCGGCGATTTGGCGGCCAAACGCTGGGTTCAGCTCCGGCTTCCCCTCGACAAATTGTCGACTGCTTCCGTTCATCCTTTTCAACCGCGCAAACTGCACAGCGTGCACTTCGGCCAGAACACATCAGATGACACGCCGCGGACGTTAATCATCGACGAGATCAAAATCGACGACAGGAGCGCGGCTTCGCCGGTCTCGCCCGAAGTAAGGAGTCCTCCGCCGCCGCCACAAAACGTGCAGGCTAAAGGCTACGACCGGCACATAGACGTGAGATGGGATCCGGTTGAGGACAGCGGTCTGCAGAGCTATGCGATCTATCGATCCTTGGAAGGGCATAACTTTCAACCCGTCGGTATTCAGACCGCCGGCATCAATCGCTACACCGATTTTCTGGGGCGGTCAGCGGTGAAGGCCGCTTACCGGATCAGGGCCGTCGACCGTGCTTACCGCCAATCCGCTTTTTCCAGCGTGGCAAGCACTTCGACCAGAGAGCTATCCGACGACGAACTGCTCACGATGTTGCAGGAAGCCTGTTTTCGCTATTACTGGGAGGGGGCCCATCCGATCGCCGGGGCAACGATGGAAAACATTCCCGGAGATGATCGAATCGTCCCAACCGGTGCCACCGGATTTGGCGTCATGGCACTCGTTGTAGGAGTTGATCGCGGTTTTATCACTCGCGAGCAAGGCATCCAGCGCCTCACGCAAATCTTGGACTTCCTCGAGAAAGTGCCACGCTACCACGGTGCTTGGCCTCACTTCTTGAACGGATACACGGCACAGAGCATGTTGGTGTTTGGCATGTTTGATAACGGCGGAGATCTGGTGGAAACATCATTTCTGATGGAAGGGTTGTTGGTCGCCCGCCAGTACTTCAAGGGAGCCAGTGCGGATGAGCAGAGTCTTTATCGGAGAATTACCGAACTCTGGGAGGCTGTGGAGTGGGACTGGTACCGGCGCTCGCCGCAAGATGACGCCCTGCTATGGCACTGGTCTCCGCAGTGGTCCTGGTACATCGATCACCGGCTCACGGGATTCAACGAAACCATGATCACTTATCTGCTGGCGATTGCGTCGCCTACGCACGCCGTTCCAGCCGATCTTTACTACACGGGATGGGCGGGCCAGTCACGGGCCGCGATTGCCTATCGCAGCGGATGGTCTGGCTCAACCGAGGGAGATCAGTATCGAAACGGCCATACTTACTACGGCATCAAGCTCGACGTGGGCGTGGGCACCGGCGGGCCGCTGTTCTTCACGCAATATTCGTTTATGGGCTTCGATCCCCGCGGCATCCACGACCGGTACACTGACTATTTTGAGAACAACCGCAATATCGCGTTGATTAATCTAGCGTACTGCGAGGCGAACCCTGGACACTTCCAAGGCTACGGCCCGCAGGATTGGGGACTGACGGCAAGCGATGACCAGTTGGGCTATCTCGCCCACGCTCCCAATCTGGCGAGCGACGACGGCACGATTACGCCAACGGGCGCGCTCTCGTCGTTTCCCTACACACCCGAAGCCTCGATGGCTGCCCTCAAGTTCTTTTATCGGGAACTAGGCGACCGGCTCTGGGGTGTATACGGTCCGCGCGATGCTTTCAATCTCGGTCGAAATTGGTTCTCTCCCACCTATATGGGCCTCGATCAGGCTCCTATTGTGGTCATGGTCGAGAACCACCGCACTGGCCTCATCTGGAAAATGTTTATGTCCAACCCGGAAATTCAGTCCATGTTAGATAAGATCGGGTTCCAGCGCGACCAAGCTGCAAACACACCCGCCGCCGCGCACTAGCCGAAGAACATTGTTTTCCTGTCCCGCGATGCGAATCGCCAGAATCGCGCGTCATTTTGCCTACAACCTTTTCTTCGGTGATGTCATCTGAATCGCGGTTTTCCACGACGATCGCAGAACCGTTTCATCGGAAGCACACATAAACCGTCCGCCTTGCTGCGGCCAGGAGCGTTCTTATGCGCACACGGAAGTTGTTCTTGTCCATTGCAATTTCGCTAGCTCTGGCAATCATTTCCAACGTGACAGCCTGGGCGCAGTACGGAGCTACTCTCCAGGGAACTGTACAAGACAAATCCGGGGCTAAAGTCGCAAGCGCGAAAGTCACCGTGATCGACCAGGCGACTGGAGTGGCCAAGGACACCACGACCAGTGCGGAAGGTTTTTACCGGTTGGCCGAAATGGCGCCGGGGTCATACACCGTCACCGTGAATGCAACAGGCTTCCGAGACAAAGTAACCAAGGACGTAGCCGTCGCCGCGGAAGCTCCCCGCGGATTGGATATCACTCTGGAGGTTGGAAATGCGTCCGAGACAGTTACGGTGAACGGCGAAATAGCTCCGCTGCTGCAAACCGAAGACGCCAATGTGCAGGGTACGCTTTCATCGGTAGAGGTCCAGAGTCTGCCCGAAATCAACCGCGATCCGTACGAGCTCCTGCGCTTGTCTCCTGGAGTTTTCGGCGACGGCGCGCGCTTTGGCGACGGCCGTTCGGCAGGGTTTCCCAACGGTGCCGGTGCCGTTAGCGGTTCTGCCGGGCCCGGCGGATCCAACACCGCCATCTTCCAGGTCGAGAACCAGCAGCCCATCAGCGCCAACGGAATGCGCATTACATCCAACGACTATTTGGTGGACGGCGTGAGCGTGAACAGTCTGGAATGGGGCGGGGCCGCTGTCATCACTCCCAGTGTCGAATCAGTGCAGGAAATTACGGTTCTCTCTAACGACTACGACGCTTCGGATGGACGCAGTTCGGGAGCCCACATAAAGACCATCACCAAGAGTGGAACGAACGCCCTCCACGGCGGAGGGCTCTTTCTGTACCACGACCCGAACTTGAACGCCTTTAACAAGTTCGGCGGTTACGAAGCTGGCACAGGCCTTACACCGCCGGTACGCGATGATGATGCTTTCCGGCAGTTCGCTGGCACCCTTGGCGGCCCGATCGTCAGGAATAAACTCTTCTTCTTCTTCAACTATGAGGGTTTGAGAGCGCAGAACACTACGTTCGAAGACGATTGGGTGGAAACTCCGCAGTACGATGCACTGATTCTCAAGGACCGGCCGGGCACGCCGGTCGCGACCATTCTTCAACAACCTGGTCTTGCCCCGCGGATTAAGCAGTTGCTGACTCCGAGCTGTGCACTTTGGGTGCTGGCCACCGAACCTTGCACCGTCGTGGGTACTGGCATCGACATCGGCTCACCCGACCAAAGTTACGGAGTCTATAGCCCCAGCTCGGGCACTGAACAATTTCAAGGCGGAGGTCTCGACGGCGTCCCGGACTTGGAATTCGCTGAGATTTTCTTGCCCGCCACCACTAGCGGCAATCAGTACAACGCTCGCGTGGACTACAATGTGGGCAAGAACCTGTTTTCCATCAATACCTTCCTTACCTACTATAACAATGTTGCTGCTGACGGGTCGGCACAAGGACGTCCCATGTCCGACGTTGGCACAAAGGCCTTCAGTCCCACCGGTTTTCTTTCATGGGTGCGAACCTTCAACTCGACCACGCTCAACGAAGCGCGAGTGAATTTCACGCGCTATGGCTTCAACGGCATCACTTCTAATCCTCAGGTCAACTGGGCCGTCCCCCAGATCAAAATTCAGGGTCTCCCAACCCCAGGCGGTCAGACTATTAACTACGGGGCGACCCAGTCGGACGATACGCCGGCAATCTTGGCAGAAAATACCTATGCTTTCCGCGATGTGCTCTCCAAAGTGTTCGGCAATAAGGCGTTGAAATTTGGTTTTGAGTACAGCCACGAGCAAGACAACGATTCCCTGATTGGCGGCGCGCGTCCAGTCCAGGTTTTCCAGGGGCCGTGGAATTTCGCCAACGGAACGCCAATCTTCGAAGCGATTGAAGTGAATCCCCTCACGGGCGGCGCGCCCACCACCCGGCCACAATATTTCAGATCATCCAATTACGGTGTATTCGTACAAGACGACTGGAAACTTCGCCCGAACTTGACCGTGAACCTCGGCTTGCGCTGGGAATTCTATGCTCCGCCCACCGAAGCACAAAATCATCTTACAAACTTCATTCCGACGAACGATCCTGTCAATGGCCTGGCCAATGGGTCGGAAGTCAATCCCGGGCGTATGTGGAATCCGACCTGGCGCAATTTTGGCCCGCGCCTGGGTTTTGCGTGGAGTCCCATGAAGTATGACAACAACATTGTCTTTCGCGGTGGCTTCGGCATCGCCTACGACCGCTTCGACGACAATATCTTTAACAATACTCGCAACAATCCGCCGTTCGTGGCAGACTACAATATCTGTTGCGGTGCAGACACCAACCCTTTTGTCAACGGCCAGATTACTTTTAATTTAGGCACCAGCAATAACCCCCAGAGTTATCCTGCGAATCCAGTTCTGATCACGCCGCTGAACGCTCAGGGCCTGCCATCCTCAACTACCCCGAATTACAGCACTCCACAGATCTATGCGACCCCCACTTACATGCCCGTTCCCTACACTTACCTGTATTCGATTCAAATGCAGGACAGCTTGCCAAAAGACTGGGTATTCACTCTTGGGTACCAGGGCAGCGCCGGCCATCACCTGACGCGTATCAAGAACCTCGACTATTTTTACCCAAACCCAAATCCAAATCTCGCCGCCGTGTTTTCATTCACCCCCGACACGAACTCGAATTTCAATGCGCTCAACGCGCAGCTTGAGCATCGCTTCCGGCACGGCCTCAGCGCCAACATCCTTTACACTTACAGTAAATCAATCGACCAACTGTCGGCGGAAGGCCCTGGCTTCGTCACGAACCAGACCTATCCGATTGACGATGCCACGGAGCGAGGCCCGTCAGATTACGACGCCACGCACAACTTCCGGGCCTACGCCGTTTGGAACCTGCCCAATTTCAGCAACCACAACGGTTTCTTAGCTAAGGTTGTCGGTGGTTGGCAGCTCAATGGCATTTACCAGTTTCACTCCGGCTTCCCTTGGACCCCCGTGGCCACCAATATTTGCGCTGTACTAGGAGCGAGTACCTGTTTTAATCCGGTTAGACCAATTGCCTACAACGGCGGAGCTGGAGACAACCACGACACCTCCGCCTTTCTCCCTCCCACCTCCAGTAATTTCCCGGCCCTTGCCAGCGTTACCCCCGCCAATCCCCTCAACCCTTATTTCACGCTGCAGACGACAGGCACAGCCCCGGACTTCCCAGGCATCGGGCGGAATAGCTTCCGCGGCCCCAGGTATCAAGACATTGATCTGACCGTCGCAAAAGAATTTGGGTTGCCCGAGACGAGGGTCTTCGGGTCCGGGGCCAACCTCGAACTGCGTATGACCGCGTACAATGCCTTCGACAAGCTCAATCTCACACCGTTCACCTTTGGCAGCACCTCTACAATCATCAGCTCTAACAACAACGGAGGTGTGCCCTTTGCTAACCCGCAGTTCGGCACGGCAACCTCGGCATTGGCGGGTCGTGTGCTGGAACTTCAGGTTCGCTTCAGCTTCTGAGACTGGAGAGAAGACGCCAAAGACTTGGGAAACTTAGGTTCGCCAGTCGAAATTACTCGCTCGTTGCCATAAGTTCTCCTACCACCTAATCTTCTGTTGTCAAAGTTCGCTAGCTACTTTCGCTTCGGTGTTAAAGTGTGTAACGCGTGAAAACGAAGTCGCGATCTTTGACAGGCTCGTGGCAGAGAAAGCAGGTTTTGAGCTTCGCCTCGTCCGTAGGTTTGCCTTCCTTATTGAATTGCGCGAACCCCCAACCGCCTGTCGATGAGTAGGAGAGTCACGGAACGCTTAGACCGTAAGCTGCTAGCGGGTGTTCAGGTCAGCGTAGTGGGCGAGGCCGGAGAGCGATAGTTCGTCATTGCCGGGGATGTAGAAACCAAATTTGCCCAGGCCGAGATTAACGCCGGGTTGCGTCCAGCGATCCAAGACGATCACACTGTCACCATGCTTGATTTGGCTGACGATCTCTGTGGAGCTAACGCGGATTAGGAGTGCGCGGAAGCTTTTCTTGTCGGCTTTATCGGGGACTTTGATCTCGTCCGTTTTCTCGCCGTTGCGAATGACAGCGCGGTAGAAGTTATTGTCGTCCATTTGGAATAGGACGTAGTTCTTGCGGTCGCTGTAGTTGAGCACCCATTGTAGAAGGTGTCCCTTGGCAGGCATGGCGGAAAAAATAAAGGTGCCTGAGGCGGGAACGACTCCGTACAGGACGAAGTCCCCGCCCTTGCGGGTGAAAGAATCTCCCTCATGCTTCCAGGCGCCTGGGTCGTCCCACTTCGACATACCACTCGGGGCGAGAGACAAATCCAAAGTCTTGGATTGACCGGCGATGACTTCGAACGTGGACGAACGAGTAAACCTCTCGGCGGTTCGCGCAGTAAGAGTGTAGGTACCGGGGGGAAGATTGAGAGGGACGCCACTGCTCACCATGTTCAGAAGATTACCTTTGACGATTGCAACATTGGCATCGGCGGGCGCGAAGGTAATCTTCAATTCGCCCAGCGCGGATTCCGGAGCAGCTTCCAACGCGGCATCCGCAGCAGCGAGGGATATAGTTCCTCCTGCATCGAAGTGTTTCTTGAGCTGCCGGGGTTTGAATCGCTCGTGGCGCAGTTCGACGCTATGGTCTCCGGGACTGACGGTGGAAACCGAAAGCGTGCCATCGGGCTGAATGGTGCCGACGGGAGTTTGATCGATTAAAACGGTGGTTCCCGGAGCGCCGCCCTGAATGGTCAACGAGGCCTGCCGAGGCTGCGGTTGAGGCTGTGGTTGGAGGTTCTGCGGTTGCAGATTGAAGACGAGCCTGGCCTGTTCGCCATTGCGAATGCGGATCTTTTGCGGAGGAGGATCCTGAAAGCCGCTCTTAGAGACTTGCACGACATAGTCCTTGAGCTCGAGGTTCGGCAGGCGCAACTGGCCGGCTTGAGTGAGCTGCGATTGAAGTTTTCCGCTGAGAAAAACCTTGGCATCGTCCTGACCGGCAACGACAACGAGCGTGCCCAGGTTGTGACCGGAGTCGGCGGGCGCGGGAAGCCGATCGTCGACCGTGACTTTTCCGGCGGCCACGTCGGAAGAAGTGGGCAAAGCGGGCGGAGATGGTTCGGGAGTTGTTGGTGGGGGCGTTGCCTGTGTCGACGCGGCTTGTGTGGGGGCCGAGGCGACCGGGGCAGAGACCGTGGGAACAGCTAGTTGGGTATTCACTACCGTCGGGGCGTAATGTCTTCGCGTGAAGAGAAAGGTGGTTGCGACCAGGATTATCGCAGCTGCGGAGATGAGGAACAGGGTTGCGGAGTTCGAACTTGCGGGCTGTTTGGGTCTGGAGGGTGGAGATGTGATCTTGGCCGGTGGTGCAGAAAGATCGGCCGCGGGAGAGGTGGCGGCTTTTGACGGAGGGATCACGATTGCGGACCCTGGCGCAGTGCTGAGCAGAACTTTACTCAGCGGAACTTTGCTGGGTGGAACAATGGCGGTCGAAACCTTGCTGGTCGGAACGCTCTGGGGTGGGGCAACGCTGGGCGGAATAGGGGCGGTCACAACGTTCTGGGTCGGGCTCGGGCTCGGCGGAACTGGGATTGGCAGAACCGGGCTCGGCACGGCTTCGCTTGGGTGGATCTGGCTTGGCTGAATCTGGCTGGTAGCGTCGCGTGAGGCCTCTGGGGCGCTGGGGCGAGGGACATGAAGAATTAAGGTGGCGCTTTTGCCGCGCGGCGAGGCGCTGGAACTCTCCTGGGAGACTAATCCTAATCGGAGTAGCAGCGCATTGGCGATGGATAAGATTTCTCCGTCTGTCCAATACTTCGCAGCCACCGTTTGTATGCGCACGGCTAATGCTTGTTTTGCCGCAACGTCAGTGGCTCCATCGATTTCGCGCTGCAGGCGCCGTAGGTCTTCCAAGTCGCTGCGGCGGGCCAAGCGCCGCCGAGCATCCTGGTCGCGCTGGATTTCATCCTGGATCAGCAGCAACTTAGGATCGTGGGGATGAACGGCCAATCCCTCTGCAACCCAAGCCAAGGCTGCAAATGGATCGCTGGAGGCCTGCAGCCTGCGCGCTCGCGCAACCCAGTCCTCCACAGAGCTTGCCTCCTTCCTGGCAACGATCAGGCTGAGGATGGTTTTGGCTGTGGGATGGGCAGGGTTCAGGTTAAGCGCCTGGTTGGTCAGGGTCTCGGCTTCCAGCCAATCGGTCTCTACAACGGACTGGGCGTGCTCGACCAGGGCGTTGGCCAGAATGGCGCGCGCGAGAGAGTTGCGTTTATCCAGTTCGTAGGCTTTGCGCAACAACTGAATACCTTCGGCGGACTTCTGCTGCGCGAAGAGTTCCTGGCTCTGGGTGATTAGGCGGTTGGCCTCGGCATTGCTCTTGACGCCATCCTGGGCGAGCTTTTCCAGTTTGGACAGCTCCGCATCGTTGGGGAATTCGGCGGCTATGCCTCGCAACAAATCCAGGGCGCGAGAGTAGTCGCCCGAACGCAGAAAGCCGTTGATCTGCGCAACGAGCTGGGTTTTGGATTCCACGATTGACATCATTTCCCCGGTGCTTGACCGTTCTTTCCCCCTGGGAGACGAGCTTCTTCCGCTCTGGCCGAGGACTTGCTCGACCTTGCAACAGCCTGGCAATTCTCCCGGCGGAGAAGGGGATTTTCACAGCGCACCCCGCCGCGCGCAACCTCAAAATTTAACTCGATTGGGTGGAAAAGGGTAGTGCCCTGGGAGTTGCGTCGTTATGGATTGTTCTGATTCCAAGGCTCTTAGGCGCACGAGGCACAGACTTGAACCAATGAGAGCCCCCAATCTAGGGGGAAGGGTCCTTCATCATCTTGCGACAGAGGCGCGCGATCTGTTGCTCTTCTCGTGCAAAGACAACTTGAATCTTGTCTGGAGTCAGCCCAATAGAATCGAGACCGTGGGTTGCCGCAGATCGCATGCTGCTGCTGTGCTCTCCGATGCCGCCCGTGAAAACCATCAGGTCCACGCCGCGCAGTAGAGCCACGAAGGCGCCGATTGTCTTTCGTACTGAAACGGCAAAGATGTCTAGTGCGAGACGGGCCATTGTGTCGCCCGATCGGACCCGTTCTTCCAGCGTTTTTACATCGCTCTCGCCAGATGAGAGAGCGAAAAGGCCGCTCTGATGATTGAGCAAGTCTTCCAGGCTGTCGGCGCTCAGTTTCTCATTGCGGAGAAGATAGACGATGACGCCCGGGTCGAGGTCGCCAGAGCGTGTTCCCATTGGAATGCCGCCAGTAGGAGTGAGACCCATCGTGGTATCGATCGATATCCCGTTACGAAGCGCACAAAGACTCGATCCGTTACCCAGGTGCGCGAAGATGGCTCGTTCGGGAAGCCTTCCGCCGAAGTGATGAACCAGTGACTCATAAGAAATACCGTGGAAACCATAGCGCCGGATGCCCTGGTCGAAATAGCGTTGCGGGAGCGGGAAATGCGAGGCGATCTCCGGAATCGTCTGGTGAAAAGCGTCGTCGAAGCAGGCGAATTGTGCAGCCGAAGGAAAGATCGCTTGAGCGGTAACGATCAGCGACAATGCCTGGGGGATGTGCAAAGGCGCAAAGTGCGTGGCCGAACGCAACTGATCCAAGACCTGTGGCGTGATGATTTGGTGTTTGTAGAGATTCGGGCCACCGTGCACTATCCGATGACCCACCGCTACCGGAGCGCTCTCAGCATGTTCCCGTATCTCAGCAGCTAGAATGTTAAGCGCGTCTCCCTGGGATTCGTGGATGCAGTCGCGCTGCAGCACCGGCTTCCCATCTGAAGAACGAATGCACAAGGATCCATTGTCGCGCCCGATTCGATCGGCGCTCCCAGTAAGGAGTGGCTGTTCGTCGGTCGCCCCCGGCTGGTAGAGGCCGAACTTTAGCGAAGACGAGCCACTGTTGAGCGCAAGGATGGGTCCGTCGCTTCTCGCCGAATCTCCCGCCATCTTTAACCCGGCCACTTCCAGTTTCGAATCTCGTCCTTGTCGATGCCTTCTGCGTGAGCATAGTTAACGCTCTCGATGATCTGATCCTTCAGCCATTCTTTGACGTGCGCGCCGATCGAGCTTAGCCGGGGGACACGATCGATGACGTCAATAGCTAAATCGAAGCGGTCGATCTGGTTGAGAATCGCAAGTTCGAGAGGGGTGTTGATATTGCCCTTTTCCTTGTACCCGCGCACATGGAGATTGTCGTGATTCTTGCGCCGGTAACTAAGTTTGTGAATGAGAGAAGCATAGGAATGGAAGTTGAAGATGACTGGCTTGTCGGTGGTGAATAGGGAATCGAAATCGCGATCAGAAAGTCCATGTGGATGTTCAGCCTCGGGCATGAGGCGGAAAAGATCCACAACGTTGACAAATCGTATCTTCAAATCATGGAAGTGCTCCTTCAGGATTGCAACCGCCGCAAGAGATTCCATGGTTGGGATGTCGCCAGCGCAAGCCATCACGACGTCGGGTTCTTCCCCATTGTCGGTGGACGCCCAGTCCCAGATGCCGATTCCCTTGGTGCAATGAGTGACGGCCTCATCCATGTTGAGGTATTGCAGATGGTTCTGCTTGTCCGCGACGATGACGTTTACATAGTCACGCGACCGAAGACAGTGGTCTGTCACGCTCAGGAGGCAATTTGCATCCGGGGGTAAATAGATACGAACGATATCCCGGCTTTTGTTCGTGACCACGTCAAGAAACCCGGGGTCCTGGTGCGTAAAACCATTGTGATCCTGGCGCCACACCAAAGATGTGATGAGGATGTTGATCGAAGGTACAGGTGCCCGCCAGGAAGTCTCTTTCTTCGATTTTTCCAGCCATTTTGCATGTTGATTGAACATGGAATCGATGATGTGGATGAAGGCTTCATAACTTGAGAAGAAGCCATGGCGACCGGTGAGAACGTATCCCTCGAACCAACCTTCAAGCGTGTGTTCGCTGAGCATCTCCATAACGCGCCCAGAGACATCGAGCTCGCCGCCATCCGCGTCTTCCGGCTTGTACTCGGCAAGCCAAGTTTTCTTCGAAGCAGCATAGATGGCAGTCAGCCTGTTGGATGCGGTCTCGTCCGGGCCGAAGACGCGGAAGGAACTCATATTGCGGCGCATTACCTCGGCAAGAAAGTGTGCCAGCACCTCCGTGGGCGGAGCGTAAGCAGCTCCCGGCGCTTTCACCTCGACGGCGTAGTCGCGAAAGTCCGGCAGTTCGAGATCTTTTCGCAGCAGCCCGCCATTTGCGTGCGGATTGGCGGAAATACGGCGCGCTCCGGAAGGTGCAAGTTCCTGCAACTCGGGGATGAGCGTCCCGTTGGCGTCGAACAGTTCTTCAGGTTTGTAGCTGCGCAACCAGTCTTCGACAAGTTTCAGATCTTTTTTATTCGTGGCGGGGTCGGACACGGGAACCTGGTGCGCCCGCCACGAACCCTCTACTTTGTGGCCGTCCACCACCTTCGGTCCCGTCCAGCCCTTGGGGGAGCGAAGTACGACCATCGGCCAGCGCGGCCGCGTGGCGTCGCCGGTTAAGCGGGCATGCTGCTGGAGCGAGCGAATTTCCAGGATGCATTGCTCCAGGGTCGAAGCCATCTGTTGATGCATCCTAGGCGGGTCATCGCCCTCCACGAAATAAGGTTTGTGGCCGTATCCGATGAGCAGCGCTTCTAATTCTTCGTGGGGAATGCGAGCGAGGATTGTGGGATTCGCGATCTTGTACCCATTGAGGTGAAGGACGGGAAGGACAGCTCCATCGCGAATGGGATTTAGAAACTTATTCGAATGCCAAGAGGTGGCAAGCGGGCCACTTTCGGCTTCGCCGTCTCCTACAGTAACGGCAACAATGAGATCAGGATTGTCGAAAGCGGCTCCGTATGCATGAGAGATGGAATAGCCTAGCTCGCCGCCTTCGTGAATCGAACCGGGAGTCTCCGGCGTACAGTGCGAACCGATCCCTCCGGGAAACGAAAACTGCTTGAAGAACTTGAGCAGGCCAGCTTCGTCACGACTCTTGTCGGGATAGATCTCAGAATAGTAGCCTTCAAGGTAACAGTTGGCCAACGTGGCCGGCGCACCGTGACCCGGGCCCGAGATATACATGACACTCAGGTCATATTTCTTGATGAGACGGTTCAGGTGAACCCAAATCAAAGATTGCCCCGGATCCGACCCCCAATGACCGAGGAGTCGATTCTTGATGTGCTCCGGCTTCAAGGGCTCACGAAGCAGAGGATTCGCGCGAAGATAGATCATTCCGGCCGATAGATAGTTGCAGGCATGCCAGTAAGCATCGATCTTTCGCAGTTCGTCGGGGGTAAGCGGCTTCAGTATGTCAGCCGAGACGTCAGTTGTGCTAGCCATTCCGTTCTCCCACAATTCAAGATTACGCCATCTGGGAGGATGGCCTGCTTTGCAGCATAGTCCTGTGATGCGGCGGGCTTACCAAAAGACTTATGAATTTCGGATGCATTACTCTTTTGTCGCCGCTCCGACTGCGATGGTACCGGCCGATACCATCGTCCAATAGATTCTTCACTCCACTTCTGGCTTAATATGAACCGATGCAAACCTGGGCGTCGGGCTTTGAGTTAATAGTGGCTGAGCGGAGCGTTATCACGTGCCTGATGCTCAGCCTCGCGGCCAGACGTCTGGCGCACAGCACTGCATGATAAGAGATGTTAACAAGGGAGCGAGAAAATGCCGGTTTCCTTCGAGAGGGCATTCGACCGCTGTTTAGGCAGATCGATATCGACCACATGAACAAACATAACGTTTTGCTCGACAACTACAAATATATGTCGGATCCTTCAAAAGATCACGGCCACGCTCAAGCTGTCGAGGACAGTCTGACAAACCAATCCATGCCTCCAGGTGGCCCTTACTGGAGCGATGAGCAGTTGATCCTTTACAGACAGTGGAGAAGCGACGGATATCTGCCTTAATCCACAACTCCTTCCCGCGGGATCAGTGTCAGACGCCGAGCTCAGGCAAGGTCGTAGCGATCGAGGTTCATGACCT
>Ga0207053_10050_pt1 | contig 27430 bp, 35 predicted proteins | sample Alteio_BWMinCont_59_FD_153290 | JGI IMG/M metagenome (GOLD analysis project Ga0207053, IMG submission 153290) | Enriched cells from forest soil in Barre Woods Harvard Forest LTER site, Petersham, Massachusetts, United States -... | ecosystem: Environmental > Terrestrial > Soil > Temperate forest >...
AAAGGCGGCCGGGAAAGAACACAAAAAAAGACCGCTTTATCAGCGGCCTTTTCATTCAACGTGTAAAGCTTGGAACGCTTGAATTAAGCTGCGGGAGTTTCTTCCGCAGGGGCCTCGGCAGCAGCGGCGGTAGCGGCTGCGGCGGCAGCCGTAGCAGCGGCGGCGGTGGCTTTAACCGCGGCAGCCAAGGATTCCTTCGCGGCGGTGGCTTCGGCTTCCTTAACCTTCTTGTGCACCTTGGGACGATTCTTGAGCGCGGCGCGAGCCTTGGCCGGAGTCGTTTCGGTGATCTTTCCCTTGATGACGAGTTGGGATTTTTCCATGATCCCCTCGCGATGGAAAAGAGATCTGACGGTGTCGCTGGGACGGGCACCCTGCTTCAGCCATTTCAAAGCGCTGGCTTCGTTGACTTTAACGACGGGCGGATTCTGATTGGGGTCATAGTGACCAATCTGTTCCAGGAATTTGCCGGTGGCCGCAGAGCGGGAATCCGCCACGGAGATGCGGTAGAAAGGCTTGTGACGATGGCCCATGCGGGCTAGACGAATGACAACTGCCAAGAGATGGCCCCCTATTTTGGAGGGTTAAGGGTAGAAAAACCCATAGAAAAGTCAAAGGAAAAGGGGCTGAGAGTCTTTGCAAGCCCATTCCGCGATAAGTCAATCACCCAGTTTTAGGCTGATTTCTATACCTATCCGGTTTAAGCGACCGTCAACAGTCTCTTTCGAACAGCCGGAATTTCATGCAAAAGATCCGCCATGGCCAAAGCCATATCGGGAATGGGTTTGCCAATTTCCCACCCTTGCAAGGTTTTTAGGGCTACATGCAAAGCCGCGGCCATTTGTACTTGAGTGAATCCCAAGTCCGCCCGTATGGACTTGAACTGTCCCAGCCTTTCCTCCCGTTCACGGGCCTCGGGTCGGCTCTCCTCCCATTGAGCGCGTGTGCCATCGTCATTTAGAATGGAAGTTTTCAACCGCAACTTCCCACTCTTCCAGTCCTTGACTTCTTGGAGCAAGGAGCCGCTCCGCTTTTCATTTTTTGCCTTGTTCATATTTCCTCCTTTTTCAAAAAGACCACGACTTCTGCCAACTCTTTGCGCTCGCTTGGACTTAAGTCAACCTTATCCGATTTCTCGTAAATATCCAAGAACCAGATAACATCCCGCGAAACCCGGACATAATAAATCACACGAGCCCCGCCACTTTTGCCACGCCCCCGTATGCCTAGGCGTACCTTGCGAGCACCTCCTGCTCCCGGAATAACATCTCCCTTTTCGGGATTGTTTTCCAATTCCCCTTGCAGGCGATTCAGATCCTCTTCCTCAGCAATGGAAAAGAACTTGTCCGTGAATCTTCGCGATTCTCGGAAGGCTATTCTCATGGGTTACAATATACTCTATTTGAGTACATTGTAAAAGCTTAAGCGAGAAAAACAGTATGCGGGGGAAGCGAACCCTGCAAATCCACGTACACCAAAACCATCTTTTCCATCTTATTGCCCGGATTATTTTTGCCGAGTGGTCTTTTGTCCGCGTGAACGGATGCGCTTGGGCAAACGTTCTCCATCCAGCGCCAATCCTATCGAATCGTTTTTGACATCTGCCAAATCCGCAAGCCTTCCTATCATACCCAGCACGAAAAGCACCGTGGCGTAACTGCCCATTGAAACGCTAAACTCCCCTTTTTCAATCTTGTGAAGAGTCACACGGTTAATTGAGACACGCTCGGACATGATTGCCGTGGAGATGCGTCGACGAAGCCGCGCGTCACGGATATCCTCCCCCAATTTGCGAAGAGCATGTTTCACCGGAAGGGGAATTTGCCAAGTTGAGCGCATGGTGGCTCCTTGTGATTTAAATTTAATGAGTATAAAAATATACAGTATAAAATATTAAGATTGTTTTATTAATCATTAAAAAATTTGATTCCGTATCCAAGTTAAGGAAATCCGCCCTAAATGGCGGGTTTTGCTGGCCACTTTTCCTAGGGATACTCTGAAGGATGGATCCCACGGTGCACCAGGTTTGTTTAAAATTGAAAATTCATTATTTCTTGATTTTTCTTTAAAAATGAGGTTTTAACCGTCCATATTTCAATCCAAGTGAAAAATGGACGAAAGAGGGTGCGCAGCCAAAAGGAAAACGGGAACTGAATAGGCCTGCAGATTCTCCAAGGCCTAGAACTTCGGCATTCCGCCCTTTTGCTGCACCATGCGCTGAAGCTGCTTCATGCCCCCGGCCTTCCCCGCCATGCCGGAAACCTGTTTCATCATCTTCTGCATCTGTTCAAACTGCCGCAGCATCTGGTTGACTTCCTGCAGCGAAGTCCCACTGCCCTGCGCCATGCGATGACGGCGGCGGCCGTCGATGATTTTGGGGTTCTGACGTTCCTTCGGTGTCATGGAGGTCAAAATTGCCTCGATGTGCTTGAACTGATTTTCGTCGATCTTGGCTTCCGACAGTTTTCCAAGCCCGGGGATCATGGAGGCGAGTTCCGCCATGGATCCCATTTTCTTGACCTGGCGGAGTTGCGTCAGGAAATCGTCGAGATCGAATTTGTTCTGCCGGAACTTCTTTTCCAGCTGCTTGGCTTCCTGGGCGTTGTAAACTTCCTGGGCCTTCTCCACCAAGGTGAGCACGTCGCCCATTCCCAGGATGCGCGAGGCCATGCGATCGGGATGGAAAATTTCCAGCGCGTCCATCTTTTCGCCCGTGCCGACGTAGCGGATGGGCTTGCCGGTGACGGATTTGATGGAGAGGGCCGCGCCGCCGCGCGCATCGCCATCCATCTTGGTCAGGATGACGCCCGTGAAGTCCAAACGGTCGTTGAAGGTCTTGGCCACGTTCACGGCTTCCTGGCCGGTCATGGCGTCCGCGACGAAGAAGCGCTCGGAGGGTTTCACCACCGCTTGAATGCGCTCCAGCTCGGCCATCAGCGCGTCGTCGATTTGCAGGCGGCCCGCGGTGTCGTAAATCACGATGTCGCAACCCAGCTCCCTGGCGGCCTTGCGTCCGTTCTCGGCGATGCGAACCGGATCGCCCAGGCCTTCGTCGTAGACGGGAATATTCAACTGTTTGCCGAGCGTCTTCAGCTGTTCGATGGCGGCGGGCCGGTAGACGTCGCAGGCCACCATCAGCGGCTTGCGCTTCCATTTGTCGCGAAGGTTTAAGGCCAGCTTGCCGCAGGCGGTGGTCTTGCCCGACCCCTGCAGGCCCATCATCAGAATGCCCACCGGCGGGGCTCCCAGGTAATGCGGCTCTGCGCCCTCACCGCCCAGCAGCAGGGCCATCTCGTCGTGCAGGATTTTGACGATCATCTGGCCCGGTGAAACCGACTGCAGTACCTCGGCTCCCAGCGCCTTGACCTTCACCGCGGCGATGAAATCCTTGACCGTCTCGAAATTGACGTCGGCGGAAAGCAGCGCCACCCGGATTTCGCGCAGGGACTCGGAGACGTTTTCCTCGGTGATCTTGTGCTGACCGCGCAGCTTCTTAAAGACGCCTTCGAGTTTTCCGCTGAGTTGTTCGAACATGAGCCTGTTCCCGCCGTCCTATTTTGAATTCAAGTCCGCTCCGGACACTCGAAGCTCGCCCTGAGCCGTAAAAGCTATGCAGGCCGAAGGTATCGCAGAATCGGAATGCGTTGCTAAATTACGAATTCTACCCCGAGAAAGGTCCGAAAATGCTTAAGGTGTACACGAACAAGGATGGATCCGCTGCAGCCCTCAAGGGCAAAACCGTCGCGGTCATAGGCTACGGCAGCCAGGGCCATGCCCAGGCCCAGAATCTGCGCGACAGCGGCGTGAAGGTCGTCATCGGCCAGCGCAAGGGTTCCGCGAATTACAAGCTCGCGGTGAAGCACGGCTTCAAGCCCGTCAGCGCCGCCAAGGCCGCCGAGCAGGCCGACGTGATCCAAATCCTGCTGCCCGACGAAGTGCAGAAGGACGTGTACGAGAAGGAAATTCTTCCCCACCTCAAGGCCGGCAAGTGCCTCATCTGGTCGCACGGGTTCAACATCCATTTCAACATCATCAAGCCTCCCAAGAACGTGGACATCATCATGATCGCCCCCAAGGGACCGGGGCATCTGGTGCGCAGCGAGTTTCTCAAGGGCGGCGGAGTTCCCTGCCTCATCGCCGTGCAGCAGGACGCCACCGGCAAGGCCAAGGACATTGCGCTTTCCCACGCCCGCGCCATCGGCGGCCTGCGTGCGGGCGCCATCGAGACCAGCTTCAAGAACGAAACCGAAACCGACCTGTTCGGCGAACAGTCCGTCCTTTGCGGCGGCCTGTCGGCGCTGGTGAAAGCCGGATTCGAGACTTTGATTGAGGCCGGATATCCGGAAGAGCTCGCCTATTTCGAGTGCATGCACGAGGTCAAGCTCATTGTGGATCTGTTCTACCAGGGCGGCCTCTCCTACATGCGCTACTCGGTTTCCAACACCGCCGAATACGGCGACATGGTCACAGGTCCCCGCATCATCACGGCCAAGACCAAACTGGAAATGAAGAAGGTCTTGAAGGAAATCCAGAACGGGACCTTCGCCAAAAACTTCCTGGCCGAGCTGCAAAGCGGCGGCAAGAAGTTCCGCGCCTGGGAAGCCGCCGAGAAGCAGCATCCCATCGAAGTGGTGGGCCGCCGTCTCCGCAAGAACATGAAGTGGATCGATTCCAAAGAGGTTTAACCCCCTCTTTGAATTCCGCTTTTGTCCAAACCGTCTGAAGCTTCTTCTTCAGACGGGCAGGGGCTTGGAAACCGCCTTGCGAGACGCACCCGTGAATCGCAGGGATTCCTTGGCCAGCCGGTTAAGATATCTCCGAATATCCACCGGCCAATTCCGGATCAACTTTTCAAAGCGTTTCTGGTCCGAGGCATAGAGGGCTCGCGTCGCCTCTTCGAATCCCGGAAAGTTCCCCGCCATCGCCCACATGAATTTGTCCGCCGCTTCGCGCGCCATGCGGGCACGCTCCTTGTCGGGATCCTGCCGCTTGGCATCTTCCACGAGTCTTCGAAGGGTACCTGAGATTCCGCTGGGTTGTTTCTCCAACCATTCCCAGTGACGGGGCAGCAGGGACACTTCACGGCTGATGATCCCGAGCTTGGGGCGCCCCGGTCCGTTTCGCTGCGGACTTGTCGCATCCTTGGGCACGAAAAACGGGTGTGAGGCAAGCCTCGCAAGTACCTGCACCGGCGTGCCCAGCAAATCAAAATCGATCTGTTTTCCGGTTCGATCCTCAAAGACCAGAATGGGAGTCTTTTTGTCCTTGTCGAATTGGCGTTTGACCCGGAGTAGTGTCTTCTGAATCTCCGCCGAAACGAGAAGTCGCTCCCCCGCAAAGGCAGTGTAGGTTTGAATGTTTTCCATGAATCCTCTCAAGTGGCATCCCTGTCCTCTATTTTACCCGGGTATAATTAATAGCAATTATACCCGGGTAAAATGAGATTGTTTTTGGAAAAGAATAAGGGTTTCTTTTCAGCTTATCCTATATGGCAAAGAACGCTCCAATCGAGAAGAATCGGCTATGCTTATGTAAGCTAAGCTGGATTCAGCATGTTGCCTATTTATGTACATATGGTTATATTACTGCCTGCAGGAACTAAATGAAGGAACTGATCTTCATGGGCGACAGCAAGGAGTCCCTTAGCGGATTTCCTGATGAAGTGAAAAGAGAAGTTGGCTATGCGTTGAGATTCGCGCAAGATGGGAAAACGCACAGTACAGCGAAACCTTTCAAGGGGTATTCTGGAGTCATGGAAATCGTATCTTCGCATAGGAAAGAAACCTATCGGGCCGTATATGCTCTGAAAATCGGGTCGCATATCTATGTCTTGCACGCTTTCCACAAAAAATCGAAACATGGCATCAAAACGCCCAAACCGGATTTGGAAATAATTGATGCCCGCTACAAGGCTGCCAAAAGAATGGAGGAGTATCATGTCTGAACGGATAAAGCATGTCAAAAGCATTGGAAACGTGTTTCAGGATCTTGGAGTCAAGGATGCGGATCTGCACACGGTCAAGGCTGATCTCGGATTGATGCTGATTGATCTCATCGCAAAAAGAGAGCTTACCCAAATGAAGGCTGCCACGTTGCTTGGAATTCGGCAGCCAGAATTATCGAGGCTGAAAGGCGGAAACCTTTCCCACTATAGCGTGGAGCGGTTGCTGGGGTTTCTAAACCGTTTGAGTCAAAGAGTTGAAATCAAGATTAAGCCTTCGACTCGGACTCGGGCGGCTGAAACGGTACTAGCCAAGTAAGTGTCATATCTGGCAAGGAACAAGACGCAAAAATAGGTTTAGGGAGCCACATGTTTCTTCGTGAAAAAGAAGACCGACGCAGTTCTTCCCTGCTTGATGCGTCCAAATCCATTCTCCTTATCATTGACGCCCAGGAGCGATTTCAGGGTGCAGTGGACCGTATGGAAGAGGTCGGAAAACAGATTGCACTTCTGACCAAGGCCGCGACGCGCCTCGGTATCCCCGTCATTGTGTCGGAACAGTATCCCAAGGCTCTCGGACCCACCCTACCGGAAATCCTTGCGGAACTCCCGAAGGAAACGCCGGTGTTTTCCAAACTGTCCTTCAGCGCCTTCGATCTTCCGGAATGGTCCGAAGCCCTGCGCGCCTCCAAGCGAAGCCAATACGTCCTGTGCGGGGTCGAAGCCCATGTCTGCGTCACACAAACCGCCTTGGATTTGGCGCAGAACATGGAAGGCCAGGTTTACATCGTCGAAGATGCTGTCTCTTCAAGAAAAAAACAGGACAAAAAAGCCGGCCTGAAAAGACTAGAGACCCACGGGGTGGAACGCATTACTACGGAAATGGCATTCTTTGAATGGCTCCGAAAAGCTGGCACGCCTGAATTTAAGGAACTGCAAGCGCTCATCAGGTAAACTTCCGCTCGAAGATTCACTTCGTCGGGCCCGTTCCTATTCCATCGCATTGACTTTTTCCAAGAAATCAATATGTTATAACATCTATATAACGAAGGCCGGGAATGATCAAACGGTTAATGCGAGTTGGCAATAGTCAGGGTATCATCTTGGACAAGGCCGTTCTGGATCTTCTGCACATCAAAGAGGGTTCCTCTTTTGACATCTCTGCTAAGAACGGGGGGTTGTTTTTGAAGCCGGTCGGTATTGAGGAGGTTTATCAGGAAATTTCTAAACGCCATCGCAGAACCCTGAATAAATTGGGGCGATGAGCGGCCTCTTTATAGTCCCAAATTCAATAGAAATCGGGATACAGGCCAAAGTCCCAAAGAATAAAACAGGACGCCCAAATAAGACGCCCTGTTTCCCAATTGAAATTTGCGATTAGCCTACCTGTAGCCCGGCCCTTCCGCCAGAAGAATAAAGAGGATCAGCAGAAGAATGATGGCGCCTCCGCCATACCAGAAGTAGTAGCCTCCCCCCTCCTCCACATAGACCCGCGCCGCCTGTTCCATGTTCTGCTGGACATAGTCCGCAAAATGGTTCAGATCTGCATCGGCCACCTTGGGATTTCCCTGGATGCCGTTCAGTTCCGCGTATTGCGCCTGAACATCTGCCCGCATCGCGTCAAAGGACGGCTTGTCCTTTTGCGACAGGAACGCCCGCGTCGTTCCCATGGCCTCATCCATCCGGTTCAGGAAATTTCCGATGATCTCGCGTTTGACCGCCGGATCCTGGGTCGCATGCACGTTTTGAACCATCGTGTTGACGGACACCTGGAAACGCTCCATCATGGAGGAAGACACTCCCCCCGCCTGGGTTGGAGCGGACAATGCGAAAACAAGTGTAAGAGCCGGAACCAAGAATTTTAGGGCTTTGGCCCTTTTGGCCCTATTTGTGTGCGGAAAAAGAAATGTGTTCATGATGACCCTCCTTTTAAGATTGACCTCCCACCAATAAGCTATAAGGTCTCATCCTCCGGAGTAGTTTTGTATGGGGTATTTACCCCAACCATCCCTCAGCCGCTAAACACCCGTTTTTTGAGGATAAAAATCGAAGGGGATCTCTCAATCAACTCGGGTTCCAGTTTTAAAGGTCCAATACACATCCGCCTTGACCGCCCAGGCTGCGGGCGCATCGCGGCCGGCGAGGGTGAACCCTGCAGCAGCATCGCAGTAGATGGTCTCGGTGATGTCCTTGCGGATGCCGGGGGTCATCGCGAATTCGGTCAGGTTTTCATGCAATGCCTGGTAAAAATCAATGTTTAAAAACGTGTCGAGCCCCTTCCTCCATATAATTTCAGGTTGGAACGACAAATGCACCAAATCGTCCTCTTTGAAATCATTCTCGTAGCTGAACAAACCATCAAAACGGAAGTGGTGGTATTTCACGCGCGCAAGCGTCCCCAATTCAATGACGGTGAGAAGGTGTCCATTGTCCAAGTCCCCGGTGGCATAGGGCAAAGTGAGGTTGGTGAAAAAACCTCCCCACGAGTTGGCGTACTTCAGCCCAATAACCGGCTGTGATAGGCCTGAGTGATCACCCGCGTCCGCATTTGTGAACGCCGCATCCCATTCCGCCTTGACATCGAATCCTCCGCCCAGCCCATACTTCACCTTGAACGGGACGCCGTAGGCTGCGGGTGAGAACCCTTGCGGGTACCCAATGTCACTATAAGGCTCATAGGCGCCGCTGGCATTATAAAACCCCAGAGACTGGGCGTAACCCACACCGGTGCCGACCTCCACATCCCCGGCGGGTTCGGGCTGATAGATGTCTTTTCCAAAACCGGCTGCACATAATGCCATGCAACAGAATGAGAGGTTTTTGACCATGGCGGAAAAAGCTAATCATGATATTTGTAGTGAAGCCTCTTAACTGTAACGCAACCTTACAGTCCTAACTCCGATTTGATAACGGCTTTTTAAATGTCCCCAACTTTGTCTGGGGAGCGTCGTTATTTCGCTGCGTTTTAAGCCATCAAATGAGGGTCTTAAGGAGCATGAAGATTCGCGAGCACGACTCCCGCCGTAATGACGACTGCGGCAATCCCTTTTCGAATCAGGTTCTTCCGGGAAAGATCCTCGCGTCCCAGCCGGGGCATAAAAAGCGATAACAGGATTCCGAAAACAAACACGAACAGCGTCGTGGTGGACGAAACCGCCGACACCAGCACCACGGGGGCGAGCAGGGAGGCAAAGCGAACGCCCAGCCCCCCGCCCAGATTAATGAGCTCATTGGAGCCATTGACCGCGAGCATAGGACCCGTGTTCTTCTGAAGCAGGGCATAAAACTGCCTCGCATAACGCGGTATCAGAAGAATGCCCACCCCAAAAAGCGCCTCCCCGGCGTACATCCAAAAGGTGGTCACCCAAAAGTCGTCGCGCACGGCATAAAACTTGAAAAGGACCATGGAAAGGGCCAACACAAAGGTGCAGACCAGCATGAGCCAAACCATTCTCGCCTTGAATTTTCGCCGCCGTGGTGAAAACTCAAAGGAAAGCGACAGGACGCCGAGGACGATGAGAAGGGCTCCCACGATGCCCGACCATCGCAGAGTCTCGCCGAGGAAGAAATAGGCCAGCACGAAGGTAAAGAGCGTCGAGGCTTGAAAAAGCGGGGCTATCACGGAGGCTTCCTCCGACTGGAGTGCGCGCAAATAGAACAGCATCGCACCGATGTACAGCATCCCCGCTGCGCCCATGATCGCCATGTTTTGCCAGGGGAGCATCCACACGCTGGGCTTGAATATCCAGATAAAGGGCAGCATCCAAAGGCCGATGAGGGATGTAAACACGAGCAGCACCGTCGTGTCGGTGTGTTTGAAATACTTCTCGACAAGATATTTGTCGATATGGGTCGAAGCCGCCCACAACACTGGTCCTGAAAAGGCAAAAAGCAGCCACATATGGGGTCTATTTAAAAAGAAGTATGGGAGACTCTTATGGAAGGTGAATCCCTAAATTGGAATAGCCGAAATATTCCATCGCGCAGAATGCCGCCCGAGTTATCTGGACAACACGACTTCTACAGAATATGTGGAATTAACAATCCAGCGGAACAAATGCCCGCTGGATTGGGGTGCACGTCCTGGTCACCTCGCCAGATGGGCAATAAGGGAAATGACGAATAGAACCAGAAAAATAAAGAAGATGATTTTGGCAATTCCGGCAAAAGCCGCGGCAATGCCCACGAATCCGAACAGGGCCGCGATGAGCGCGATGACGAGGAAAACAATGACCCATCTCAGCATACCGCATTCTCCTTTTTTTTGAGGGGTGAGTTCGGAAACATTTTCCGTCTGAGTTCCTAAGTACAAACCGATCCCACGAAAAACCATGGGGAAAGTACCCCATATTCCCTGCCTTTAGACGTCACTTAGCCTGTGGTTCAGAGACTTCACTTTCGGAATCCCAATTGGACTGGGTCCGATGGGCTGCGAGGGGGAATGCTTATTTCGCCAACGTCTTTCGAATGGCGCTGAGTTCGCTTTTCCGTGCCGCATCCTGTTTCGGGTAGGACATTTTCAGATCCTTAAGTGCGTCCACGACGGCGCGTGAAATAATGAGGCGCGCGTCGTCCTTGTGATCCGCCGGAACCACAAACCAGGGTGCGTGCTTCGTGCTGGTGGCGGTGAGGCAGGCCTCGTAAGCCTTCATGTAATCTTTCCAGTATTTCCTCTCGCTCAGATCATCCCGGCTGATTTTCCAGTTCTTCTCGGGGGTATCCAGCCGTTTCAGGAAGCGCTTGCGCTGTTCCTCCTTGGAGAGGTGAAGAAAAAATTTGAGGATGCGGGTGCCATTGCGGTGCAGGTGCTCTTCCAGGTTGAGAATGGAACGGTAGCGATCTTCCCAGACATCCTTCTTGTGGACCAGACCGTCCGGAATATTCTCGGCACGGAAGATTTCGGGATGCACCCGCACAATGAGCACTTCCTCGTAATAGGAACGGTTGAAGATGCCGATTCTGCCGCGCTCCGGCAGCGCCCGCGTCGTGCGCCATAAGAAATCGTGTTCCAAATCCTCCGCGCTGGGGTGCTTGAAGCTGTAGACCTGGCAGCCCTGCGGGTTCACCCCGGACATGACGTGTTTGATGGCGCTGTCCTTGCCCGCCGCGTCCATGGCCTGGAAAATCAGCAGCAGAGAATGGCTGTTGGAGGCATAAAGAAGGTCCTGCAGTTTCTCGAGTTCCAGAACGTTGACCTGCAGGGCGGCCAGATATTCCGGCTTGGATTTGCAGAAGGGCGTGATTTTGGTGGGCCTCTTTTTAAGGTCGACGGCATGGCCCTCTTTGACGATGAAATCCTGCGGGTTGATTTTCATGCGGTTCCTTTTTTCAAATGAGCGGACAAAGTCGGATCAAGCCATTTTCGATGAGATACCCCTTAAATTAAGCCAAACCAATACCTTATCATCTACATTCTTGAGAAGAGTTCGCCCCAAAAAAACCTTATTTAGTGTAAGAGGACAGGATGAAAAACATCGAAATTAAATGGACCGAGGAGCCGGAGGAACACGATTACCCGGCGGCCGAATCCTACTTGAGCCTGCTCTTCGACAAGACCACCACTCGCAAATACGTCAAGCAGCTCAAACGAGCGCCCATCGCGAAATTCAAGGCCAAGGATATTTTCAGGGCCTCTTCGCTGTCCTTGCTGGGCATCAGCAATTCCCATGTGGAAAAGGACCGCAAGAAAATTCTCAAAGGCCGGCTGCTTTGCCCCCTCCTGCTGGTGAGGGACGAAGACCACGGCAAGGTCATCATCGCGGACGGATATCACCGCCTTTGTTCCGTGTATTCCTTTGATGAGGACGCCATTATTCCCTGCAGAATTGTTTAAACAGGCCTTGAAACAGGCCATTCATGGCCTGACAAAGACCGTGTAGTGTCTGGGAATAGGCGAATTAAGCCGATTTTTTTAGATTGCCCCTTTCTGAACCCTTAATACCCCTTCCAACAAGGATTTGTAATGAGCTCTTATCGCATCGCCATACTGGCGGGAGACGGCATTGGACCAGAAGTCATGGAGCAGGCCGAGCGCGTGCTCGCCGCCGTCGCCAAGAAATTCAACTTCACCACCGAACTGACCCACGCCGACGTGGGCGGTGTGGCCATCGACAACCACGGTGAAGCCCTTCCCCCCAAGACGCTCAAGATTTGCGAAGAATCGCAGGCCATTCTGTTTGGCTCCGTGGGCGGTCCCAAGTGGGAAAGCCTGCCCCCCAACCTGCAGCCCGAGCGCGCCGCGCTCCTTCCCCTGCGCAAGCACTTTGAATTGTTCTGCAACTTCCGCCCGGCCAAGGTGTACAAGGCCCTAGTGGCCGCATGCCCCCTGCGCCCCGACATCGTCAAGGACGGCTTCGACATCCTGTGCGTGCGCGAACTCACCGCCGGCGCCTACTTCGCCAAGACGCCGGCCTCCAAAGGCCGCGAAGGCACCGGACCCGAAGAGCACGCCTGGGACGTCAAGGACTATTCCCGCAAGGAAATTACCCGCATTGCGCGCAAGGCCTTCGACGCCGCACGCACCCGCCGCAAAATCGTCACCTCCATCGACAAGGCCAACGTGCTCACCAGCATGCACTTCTGGCGCGAGGTGGTGACCGGCGTCGGCAAGGATTACCCGGACGTGACCCTCATCCACATGTACGCGGACAATGCGGCCATGCAGCTTCTGCGCAACCCCCACCAGTTCGACGTGCTCCTGGCGGGCAACCTTTTCGGCGATCTCCTCTCGGACGAATGTGCCATGCTCACCGGTTCCATGGGCCTGCTCGGTTCGGCCAGCATCGCGGAAAGCTCCTTCGGTCTCTACGAACCCGCCGGCGGCTCCGCTCCGGACATCGCGGGCAAGGGCATCGCCAACCCCATCGCGCAAATCCTCTCCGTGGCCCTCATGCTGCGCTATTCCTTCAATCAGGAAGCGGCGGCCAAGGCCATTGAGGACGCCGTTGAAAAAACCGTGAGCGACGGCATCCGCACCGGCGACATCAAGTCTCCGGGCAGCACCATCGTCAACACCGCGGGCATGGGCGACGCCATTCTCAAAGCCCTGGGTTAAACTGTCCGGGCGCCCCTGGAATAAATGTCGGTTTTAGAAACCCAAAAGCTGACCCGGGCTTACGGGTCTTTCTTGGCCGTCGATGCCCTGGACCTAACTGTGGAAGCCGGAGAAATCTTCGGCCTCCTCGGCCCCAACGGTGCGGGCAAAAGCACCGCCATCAAAATGCTGACCACTTTACTTGACCCCACATCGGGAGAAGCCACCCTCGGCGGCTTTAATCTCCGCAAACAACCCAATGAAATCCGCAAAATCATCGGCTACGTGCCCCAGATGCTGTCCGTGGACGGAACGCTGAGCGGCAGGGAAAACCTGATGCTGTTCGCCAAGCTCTACGACATTCCATGGCACGAATGTGGAAAGCGCGTGGAAGAGGCCCTGGACTTCATGGGATTGCAGGAAGCGGCCGACAAGCGCGTCAAGACCTTCTCCGGCGGCATGATCCGCCGTCTGGAAATTGCCCAGTCCATGATGCACCACCCCAAGGTGCTGTTCCTGGACGAACCCACGGTGGGACTCGATCCCATGGCGCGCAAGACCGTGTGGGGACATATCGTGGAACTGAAAAACCATTATGGCACCACGATTTTCCTGACCACGCACCTCATGGACGAGGCCGACCGGTTGTGCGATCGCCTGGGCTTCCTGTCCCGCGGGAAACTGGTGGCCTTGGACAGTCCAGAAAATCTAAAGGGCACCCTGAAGCTTCTTGGAAAGGAAGACACGACTTTGGAGGACGTGTTTATCCACTACACCGCCGACACCCTGTCTGCCTCCGCCGCCAAGAACTACCGCCAGATCTCCCAGGAACGCAAGACCGCCAAGCGGATGGGATGATTTCGAGCGTGCTGAACTTCATCCGGAAAACCATCGTCATCGCGGAGCTGGAGCTGCGCAAGGTGCTGCACGACCCCACGGAAATCTTCATGCGCGCCGTGCAGCCCACCTTGTGGCTGCTGATTTTCGGGCAGGTCTTCGCGCGGACGCGCATCCTTCCCGGACCCATGAACTACCTGGACTTCATGGCCCCCGGCATCCTGTGCCAGAGCGTGCTCTTCGTGTCCATCTTTTTCGGCATCGCCATCATCTGGGAACGGGATTTGGGACTCACACAGAAATTCCTGGCGACGCCCACCCCGCGCACGGCGCTCGTGCTCGGCAAGGCCCTCTCCGCGGGTTTGCGGGCGCTTCCCATCGCCGTGTTCGTGTACGTGCTGGCCTGGCTGCTGCACGTGCACGTGGACTGGAATCCCCTCCATCTGGCCGGAGTTCTTTTGATGCTGTTTCTAGGGGCCATTTCCTTTTCCACTTTGTCGCTCATCATTGCGTGCATCGTGAAAACCCGCGAGCGCTTCATGGGCATCGGGCAGCTTCTGACCATGCCCCTGTTCTTTGCCAGCAACGCCATCTATCCCATTGCCCTCATGCCGCCCTGGCTCCAGGTGGTTTCCCATGTGAACCCGCTGACCTATATGATCAACGCTATGCGGGCGCTGATGATTCAAGGGTCGGATTACCAGGGTCTGCCGAAAGATTTTGGGATCCTGCTGTTGGTCTCATTTGTATTTGTCATGATAGGCGGAGCCCTGTACCGCCGGGTGATTGTGTGACTTGTTCGGATTTGAGACCCAGTCCCGCACTATATTAGCGGGCTTTTTTTTGGCCCAATGTTCTGTTCATAAAATCTGGGGAAGTTCATTCCTTAATCACTGGCCATGAGCCCTTCTTCACGGGTTGGCCTCCTTCAGCCGGTTTTTTGTTTTGCCGTCCATTAAAAATTTCTCCGAGTTTAGCAGTAAGGGCTGTAGTGTGCTCAATGAAGCCACTATTACGAATAGTACGAATATTGCGAATACCGAAACACCAATGAAATATGTGTAAATTAAATAGAATATAAGTTTGATATTAATCAAAATTCAGACTTTTTCAGCTTAATGATGAGAAGCTTACCGCGAATCCTTCCCGCTTTGTGCGCTTGTGGATTTGAGGATAGCCCCCTGGATAGTACTATCTGACTCGGTTCATCGCTTGAGTTTTTTGTCCAACAGAGTCTTAGGGTTGCCAGATTTTTCGCCGGCAGCTCCGAGGTGTTTAACAAAGCAGGAGATGGTTCGCCATTTCACGAAAGGGAAACTATGGAAAATTCACGCTCGATTTCAATTGGGATCCATTCCGCCGCAATCTTTGCGGTCGTCATCGGGTTCGTTCTCAATGGTTGCATGAACGGTGACAACTTGGCCCCGACATCCACCCCGGGCAACCTGACCTCGACATCCACGCCGAGCAACTTAACCCCAACCACCCCGAGCACGCCGTCGAATACCACGAGCCAGACATTGCAGGAAACAGGTACCCCCTGCCCGCAGAGCGGGAGCGTCAACGTCCGATTCCATTACAGCGCGAACGGCTCCTCGGGGTCGTGGAGCGGCACGACGTCGACGAACTGCGCGACCGGCGCCGTCACCATCGGCCCGCAGGCGATGGAGGGAGACATGAAGGTCAACCCGGGCACGACACTCAAAGCCGGTTACGACTTCACCCTTCCCGGGAACAAGCTGGCACTCACCGAGCTGGTAATCAACCCGATGGTCGTCTTCACGCTGCAATGCGTCTCGGGCGCGGCCGCTTCGCCCTCGACGTTGACGTTGGCAATGCCGACGCCTCAGTCCTATGCCGTCAACGCCAGCAACTGGATCCCCTCGGGCGACCAGCAGAGCCCGCTCGTCTACCAGGACTCGGCCGTAATCCCCAACGCCTGCAGCGGCGGCACGGTGCGGCTCGACAAGGGAGGCACCTTCTCCACGACGATCACGACGAACAATCTCAATTGCCCGGTTTTTGATTCAACCGCCGGGGGGATTGCCTATTACTCTCCGGTGTACGACACCGTCGGTAAATCCGAAAACAGTACGCCGATGTTGTATCCAGACGTCACCCTCACCCCCGGCTCCTGCTATAATTTTGTTTCAAGCAGCGATCCCGCCTTGCCGGCAGGGTTGAGTGTGAATCCCAATACCTGCGCCATTTCAGGGGTGCCCACCACGCCAACCACGGGTTTGTTCTATTACAAAGTGAAGGGACAAAGCGACTGTGGACCCGTGGGGGCCGTCATTCAAATATCCGTCGCGCCAGCCCATTAAACACCTTTTCGACGTGCCTGGGCGCGTCGCGAAAGGATCTTTTTTTTAAAATAAGCTGCGGAGTGATTGCTCCGCAGCTTATTTATCAATAGGATTCCCTTTTCTACTTTAGGCTCAGGTTCTCCTTTTCTCGTTTTTAAAAACCCCGGTTATGCCCAAGACTTCGTAAGTTCACTGTTTGAGAAAGTCTTTTGTGCCGCAAGAGGATTATGGGATTAGGCGCATTTAAAAGCCTGGCGGATCTTTGGCGGGGCGCGCTCGGATCCATGGGACTCATTCAAGAACTGTCCGCACGAAAGGATTTTGAAAAGGAGGCGCGGCTGCATGCCTTACTGCTTCGCGCGGTGATGAACGGTGGGAAGCATGGTATCGTCACCACCAATCCCAAAAAAGAAATCTCAATGTACAACCGGGCGGCGGAACAAATTTTCGGTTACGATGCCGCGCATTTTATGGGCAAACCGATCGGTGAGCTGGTAAACACTGTTTATGTCCGATCGGAATTAGAGAAAGAGGCAGATAGATTGGGGCGCGAATCCGGCAAGACTGTCAGCCTCCGAGAGCTTTTTTTGGTCGGCATGGAGTTGTATGGCACCTACGAGAGGGAATGGACTATGATCCGCGGCGATGGTTCCAAAAAATCAGTGCTGATGTCCCTCACTCCTATGCTGGATGGAAACGGTATGAGGTGGGATGAGAACGGGATGCCCCACGGCAATATCGGCATCTATCAGGACATTACGGAACGAAAGGAAATTGAACTCCTTAAAAACGAGTTCATATCCACCGTGAGCCACGAGTTACGCACGCCGCTCACTTCCATCCGTGCCGTCCTGGGACTGATGGCTGCCGAGGCCGTCCCGCCCGAAAAGTCCAAGGAATTGGTTCAGATTGCCTACCAGAACAGCGAGCGCTTGGTCCTGCTTGTCAACGATATTCTGGACGTGGAGAGCATGGAATCCGGACAAATTCAGCTGCACACGATACCGGTGAATGCGTCGGAAATAATCCAGCAGGCGATCGAAATCAATGCCGCCTATACTGACAAATTCCGCATGCAGGTCGTCCGGAAAGAGATCACACCGAATGCCCGGGTGAAGGTGGATCCGGACAGGTTGACCCAGGTCCTCACCAATCTGATTTCCAATGCAGCGAAATATTCAACACCCGACTCCGAGATTTGGCTCAGCGCGGATTGCAAAGAGGGAATGGTCCATTTTCGAGTTCAAGATTTCGGATCCGGGATTCCAGAAGATTTCAGGAGCAAAATCTTCGAACGATTCTCCCGCGCCGATTCATCCGACACCCGACAGCATTTAGGCAATGGCCTTGGCCTGTACATTTCCAAAAAGCTGGTGGAAAGCATGCGGGGTTCTATCGGTTTTGAGACCGAGACAGGCTCGGGGACTACTGTATTTTTTGATCTCCCGCAGTTTCTGGACTAGACCCAACTCCCAAGCCTCTTCGAGAACTTCTCCCGCTTCAGCGGACACCCCGGAGCCCAGGTCCAACCCTTAGGAAGTTGGGAAAACGACCTCCGCCACTCCCTTATCAGCCGGATGCCCGTTGGAGGGCGGCGTCCTTCTGAAGGAGTTTCTTCTTTAGGCGGGCATGAAGGATGTGCTGTTCGAGGGTATGCGGCTCAAAGTCAAACATCCGTAGTTTTGGCGTTTTTAACGTAATTAGGGCATTTAGCAAAAGAGCAAGGCGAACACTGCGCTGGATCGATTCCTCACATCCAACTATATTATTGACAGATAATCTGATATTCAGATATTCCTCAAAAGAGTCAAAAATGGCGCACATCAAAGAAGCGGGTCGAGTGGGAAAACGTGGAGCCTTTGTGATTCCGTCCAAGCTCCGCCATCGTTTTGGAATTTTGGAAGGTTCTTTTGTCATTGCGGAAGAATATCCAGGAGGCATCTTAATCCGTCCCGCCACCGTAACGCCCGTTGAGGTTTATCCGCTTGAACGTAAAGCGGAATTTCTGCTTACCAATGCCGTGGATACCGAAGATTATGCCGCTGTCAGAAAAGAAGTTCGGAAAATGGGTTTGAATCCCGACAAAATTGAGCACCGGAAGCCTCACTAAAAAACCCACACATTATGGATAGGGTTTTCCTGGATGCTAATGTCCTGTTTTCAGCGGCGTACAGACCCCAAGCCGGGCTGCTTCGTCTTTGGCATCTCAGCAAAACCGTTCTTTTGACTTCCGATTACGCTCTGAATGAAGCTCGGATAAATCTGGAAAAACCGGAACAGCGAGTGCGACTGGAAGAAATCATCCGAGCTATTCAAATCGTGCAAGATCCTGCAGGGACGCGTCTTCCCAAAGGTATTGACCTTCCAGAAAAGGACCGGCCTATTCTCCTCGCAGCAATTCAAGCCAAAAGCACGCATCTCATCACCGGCGACATTAGAGATTTCGGCCCCTATTTTGGCAGCCGGGTAGAAGGAGTTCTCATTCTGCCACCGGCGGAGTATTTGAAAAATCGGGAATGATATTTTTTAAAAAGTTGATGCAACGAAATCGGGAATCTGACCTCTTTGCCGCCTTAGTATATTGAGCCGTATGCCCGTGCGCAAGGTTAGGAACGAGTTTTCCAGCAGTCGCCGGAGTTTCTTTGCAGTCCCCTCCGTGCTGCTGCTCGCCGGATGCGACCTCGTCACCGGCAAAAGAACCAAATCGATTCTCAGGGGATTTCAGACCTTCAACAACTGGGTGCAGGAATCCCTTTTCGATCCCAAGAAACTCGCCCCCGAATACCCCGACGACAAGGTCACCGACGAGGATGACTTCCGCGTCAACGGATACGACACGGACGAGCCCGACATCGACATTCCCGGATGGACTTTGACGGTGGACGGGCTGGTGCGCTCCCCGGGCGATTATACCCTCAAGCAGATCTCCGCGCTTCCCAAATACAACAAGAACCTGCGCCACATCTGCGTGGAGGGGTGGAGCATGATCCCCAAATGGGGCGGCGTCCTGATGAAAGACTTCCTCTCCCTGGCGGGTGCGGACCCCACCGCGAAATACGTCTCCGTCGAGTGTGGGGACGACTACACCACCTCCTGGGACATGGCCAGCGTGACGCATCCCCAGACATTGCTGGCCTACGAAGCGTACGGCAAACCGCTTACGCTGGAGCATGGGGCTCCCCTGCGCGTCGTCATGCCGGTGAAGCTCGGGTATAAGAGCGCCAAATGGATCAGTCGGATCACGGTCACCAACGACAAGCCCGGCGGCTACTGGGAAGATCAGGGTTACGACTGGTTCGCGGGAGTTTGAAGCGCATGCATCCCAACTCCCCATTCGCGCGGCTCCCCAGAAAGAACGCTGCAATGCGCGTGGGGATCCGTTGGACTCTACTGATGACCGTGATTCTGGCCGCGGGATGCCGGGATCACAGCCAGGACGTGGTGGTCATCGAAAAAACCGGAAGTTACCACACCGAGGAATGCCCGCGCGTGAAAATGGCCTACACCGAAATCATGCCGCTTTCGCAAGCTGTCGCGCTGCACTTCAAGCCTTGCCCCAAATGCAAACCCCATGAAAACGATTAAGGTCCGTCAGCACCCGCTGATCATCCGCCTGACGCACTGGCTGAACGCCGTGGCGCTCACCATCATGGTGATGAGCGGGCTGCAAATCTACAACGCCTCCCCCGTCCTGCCGTTCGACTGGGAATTCCCCAAATACCTGACCTTGGGCGGATGGCTGCAGGGAGCGCGGCAATGGCATTTTCTGGGCATGTGGATCCTGGCCATCAACGGCACCATCTGGGCCGTATATAACGTGGCCAGCCGTCATGGGCGCGAAACGACGATCTTTACCAAGAACGATGTGGGTGGCGTCTGGCCAATGATTCTCTATTATCTCCGCATCCGCAAACAGCACCCGCCCGTCAAGAAATACAACGCATTGCAGAAGTCGGCCTACACCTTCATCGCGCTGGTGGGAGTGGGGGCCCTTCTCACGGGTGTGGCGATTTATATGCCCGTACAGTTCAGCTGGATCACCTGGCTTTTCGGAAACTACGATACGGCGCGAATCTGGCACTTCATCTTCATGTCCATCCTGGTTCTGTTTGTGTGCGGGCATCTTTTCATGGTGGCGATATCCGGATGGGGAAATTTTATTTCGATGATCACCGGAAACAAGAAGGAAAGGGTCGCTTGATACCTTAGCACATTAGCACGTTAGCACGTTCGAGTGCTCGATTCTGTTTACGAGCGGCCTCGCCTTCCGCAGCCCCTGCCCTAAAAACACTGCAATAAAAAATCCCGCTCCAGGGATGGTCGGAGCGGGATCCGAGATAAAGATGCTATGGGGGAACGTTCTGCCGTTCCCCACGCATGCTTCATCGCTTAAGGGTTGTATTCCTTCAGGGCTTCCTTGTTGGTGACCCTGAGCTCCGTGCGGCGGTTCAGCTTGCGCCCTGCCGCCGTGCTGTTGGAGGCCTTGGGCTGCGTGTAACCATAGCCTTTGGCGGTCAGGCGGCCGCTCAGATCCGGCGCCACCTGGATCATGTAGTTCATGACCGCCTCCGACCGTCCCTGGCTCAGTCCCATGTTGTAGTCGTAACCGCCCACGTTGTCCGTGTTCCCCGCCACTTCAATCTGAAGCTTGGGGTACTTGGTCAGCATCTTGGCGATGAGCTTCAGATAGGGATACGAATTGATGGAGATGTCCGTCTTTCCGGTCTGGAAATAAACAGCGTCCATCACGAGCAGTCCGGTGCTCAGCAATTGTTTTTCCTCGTCGGAACGCTTGGAGATCTCCTCGTTCAGCGCGCCCTGTGTCGCGGCCAGCGCGATGGAATCCTGATGCGCCTTGACGGCCATGGAGTCCTCCACTGCTTTTGCCCGGGCGACGCTGTCCGCCGCAGCCTTGGCCAAGCTGTCCTTGGCCATTTCGGCCTGTCTGGCCTGTGCGGCCAGAGCCTGGTCTTGCAGCATCCGCTGCCGGGCCTGTTCGGCCTCGCGGCGTTTCATTTCGGCTTGCGTGTCGTAGGACAGGCTGACGGCTATGAAACCCCTCCAGGGCGTCAGCGTTTGCGTTCCATCGGGCTGACTCTTGGTGGCGGAGATGTCCGCGCCTGCTTCGATGTTCAGGTGGGCCGGGGTGCGGAACACCACCGAGGGGGTGATCCAAAACGGATCGCTGGCCTTGGGATCCGAGAGGAAGGTCCGATCGTTGGCTTCCACTCCCAAGACCAAGGGTGGTATCACGAAATACTGCAGCCCCACTCCCGTCACCAGCAGAACGCCCTTGTCGGGCTGGAAGGAGGAAATGACGCCTTCATTGAAGTGAATCTTCAGTCCCATGTCATTGCCCACGAAGAGCAAGGACTGCGTCAATTTGGCGGACAGATCCGTATATCTGCGAGTCTCGAGGTAATTGTACCCGTAAGCTCCCGCATCGCCGGTGGTGGTAGGAGTCGTGTTGATCTGGTTGCTCGAGGTTCCGAACAAAGTCATCACCTGCAAACCGAGCCGCACGGGAACGTTATCTGGAAGCGGAAGCGTTCCCTGCGCACCCAAATAGGTGGTACCCAGGCCAGAGGTGGAAGTGCCACCCCCGCGAAGGTTGTAGGCGTCCGCCCCCACGAAACCGTCAATGTAGGGGTTCAGCCCCAAGGCGGTTCCCAAGGTGAGCGTGGTGACTTGGGCTTTATCGACGGGCGTTCCAGGAAACGCCTCGTTTTGCTGGTAGAAATTTCCGCGCAATTGCATACCGATTCGCCCCGCGCCGAGAGGCTCCGCCGAAACGACATTGGACATGCCCGCCGTTCCATAAGGGTTTGTCGTGGGCTCAAGCGCCACCGAGAGCGGCATGGTCCCATAATTGTCGGGGGGTAGGACTTCGTGCAAAGTGTCCTGCGCACGCACTCCCTGCTGAAGACACAACAGGAGGGGTACGAGTACACTCAAACGTCGAGACACATTGATTGATTTCATGGATTCCATCCTTTCCAGTGAGGTTTCTTTCCGTTTTTGTGAGAGTGTACCGCATCCATTTTAAGAGTGGAGCGGTATTGGCTTTTACAAAACCCGGTTTCTAATTCAAGACTCGTTGAGTCTCTCATGAACCACTCTTTTCTCCGCCGGGGAGGCGGCACCAAGAAGTTCACATCGTGCTGACTCCATTAACATACGCGCGATTTCCCAATTGCATTATCTCAGAACAAAAAAAGGCGGTATCAAATTGTACACGCATTGTATCGGTGCGTAACTTCCGCGTTGCCTCTTGTTAATGCCATAGATATTGGTCGAAAGGCATTTTCTCAACCCAATCCACAATGACTCGTCAAATAAAAAAATTGGGACATGTTTTTTGAGCCGTGCAAAATCTTTTTCGATTGAATAATCCCGTAAACTATTGAGATCGAGGGAAATAGAGATTTTCCGATTTTATAACGCCCGATAAATGACTTTTTTCACCCATCGCTTGTAGAATAAAAGAAGCCCCTTCCGGGCTGTCACAGTTTCCGGTTGTTAAAAAAAACGGTAAGCCCCGCAAAAGCCGGGAGACTTCCACCAGGATAAGGAGAGGAATCATGAATGCCTTTACATTATTGAAGAGAGACCATGAGAGAATAGGCCATCTGATTGCAAAATTGGAAGTCACCACGGAACGCACCGGAAAATACCGCACGGAACTTTTCGATCAGTTGCGCCGGGAGGTCCTCGCGCACCTGCTGATTGAGGAAGAGACGCTCTACCCTGTCCTCAAGGACTTCAGGCCCATCCGATCTTTGGCCACCGAGGCAATGGAGGAACATACTGCGCTGAAATTCCTGCTGGAGGACCTCGCGTCCATTCCCGTTCACTCCACGGCTTGGGCCGTGAAGTTTGAGGCGCTCCGGGAAAGCCTCCTGCTCCATGTCGAAGAAAGAGAAAAGAACCTGTTTCCAAAAGTGCGCCGGGCACTCTCCCCGGAAGACTGGGAAAATCTGGGATCGCTCGTGGAAGAGGCCAAACTGCGCGTCTCCGCCCCCTCCCCGAGTCTGGTTTCTTCGCTTTAAATCTTCCGTTTCTTACCAGCCGCAAGCCTGCCCCCGGAGAGTCGGCCTATGCAGTTTAAGAAGCGGGCGTCGAATAAAAGGGAAGAAGCAATCCCCTAGGCGCCGCTTTCGGTGGAGAGAAGGCTCTGTTCTGGTGCAGCCCCCTTCCGTGCGGCTCCGATGAGCCCCAAATGGGTAAAACCAAAACCCGCGGAATACTTGAGTCCATATCCCAGCGCGCGGTCAAATCCGATGTGTGCGCACCATATGATCCCCGCAGTCACAAGAACATGGAAAGAGAATGCCGCGCCCAGAACCAGGCAGATCAGGGCCCCGACATAGGAATGCGCGGTGTTGTAACTGGTCGCACCGACACCCGGACTAGCGAGATAACCGAGGAAGGAAATATCCGGCGTAAAGAAGAAAAGCGCAAAGAGGCCCCATCCGGCGCCGAACCTGGAATAGGCAAGGCATGATCCGGCAAGGACACAAAGACCTTCCACTCGGAGCAGAGTTCGAACACCGCCTGTTGTTTCACCGAACATACAGCCTACTTCCCCAGTTTTGTGGTTCCTTTTGTTATCCAAAAAGAAAAACTCTGCCTGTATTCGTAAGGGAAATTTACCCTTCTAGGAATTCCCGCCGACAAAATGACACGTGTTTACTTCTCACATGATTTCCTCTCTATTTGATTTTAAGGTAGGGTTTCACCCCATAACGAATTACTCCCTCATCCCCTAATTTTAGTCCGTTCAAAATAGAGCTAAAGAGAATCCTTTTTAACGAACGCAAACCGTTCCTTAAAAATTCGACTTTGGTAGCGGCGAGCAGCGAAATTGCCTCCTCTTAAACAAAGAAGTTCACCTATGAATATCATCCGGGCAACCTTCCGATTCGGCCTTGTGCTAACAGGATCGCTGGCATTCCATGCCTGTAATGATACTGGTACCGATCCGCTGCTGGGTGCCCCCTCTGCTTTATCCTACTCACCCGACACGATGGTGTTTGCCAAAGGAGTCGCAGATAGCGGGATTGGACCCGATGTGACGGGTACCGTAACCCATTATTCGGTCTCTCCCGCTTTGCCTGCGGGGTTGACTTTGGACTCCGCGCAAGGAAACATTTGGGGTCGTGGGATAGTTACCAGTCCGGCGACCAATTATACCGTGACTGCAAGGAATGCCATAGGTTCCGCCACTTTTTCCATTAACCTTGCGGTGTTCTCACTTGATACCACCCTCTCCGGCTTGGTTCAGGACATTTTTAATAACGACTGTGTAAACTGTCATATGCCCACCGGCATCGGTTACACGGCAACGGGGGGTTCCAGTGGCGGCCTCGATTTATCCACCGGGAAAGCCTACGCAAACCTGGTGAATCAGCCCACCTTTGAAGCCCCGACAAAGGCACCCTACCTACGAGTCAGCTCCGGCAGTCCCGATAGCAGTTTTCTTTATGTAAAAATAGCGCTCCCCTCATCTTCACAAAAATCCGGCCTGCAAATGCCTTTCGACGGTCCTCCGTATTTGACAGAGGATGAGATCACCATCATCAAACGATGGATCGAGAGCGGCGTTCCTCAATAAACCAGGGCCTCTTCAGTTGGAATCATGAAAACATTCGAGAAGAGCAGAGTGAAATTGCATAATCGAGCCATCGCAATCTGTTTCTTCCTCGCGGGATTTATGGGCATTGGCGCCCCCGTAGCCATTTTGTGGATTTCTTATAAAAATCTGCGGGCACCCGCGGTGCACGACATTCAGGCAAAGGCTCGCGATTCAACAGTCACCTTGATCGATGACGCCATGTATCTTCCCACGCCCGACAATATCGCGCAAGGCAGTGCCCTGTTTCAAAAGGATTGCACATCCTGCCATGGCGAAAATGCCGACGGTAAGAGCCCTGCCGCCTCCAGTCTCACTCCGCCGCCGCGCGATTTCACCGATCCCCATGCGAAATGGACGCTAAGCCGCAAACCGCAGGACATCTTCAAAGCCATTTCGGGAGGCATCGATGGGTCGGCCATGCCCGGATTTTCCGCCTCTCTGACCCAGCGAGAGTGCTGGGCCCTGACTCATTTTCTGGGAACCCAGCCGGGAATTGAAGGACAATTCACTCCCATCGATGAAAAAATGGCGCAGGAACTGGCGAAAGAGAGCCCATGATGCCGAATGATTCCGCCATCCACTTCCGCATCCTCCCTCCTGAAGCCCCATGTCAAGAGGGTGTACCCTGTTCAGATTTTATCTGGCAACCAATTCTGACAGCCTGTAGGATCCACAAAGGAGAAGAAAATGTTCAATAAATCCGTGATTTCCATTTTTATAATGGGTTTATCCCTAGGATTTTCCGACGAAGGCAATGCGAAAAAACTGGACATCGCGAACGGCAGGAAGACCTTTCAAACCTATTGCATTTCCTGTCATGGAGCCCAGGGAAAGGGAGATGGTCCCGTGGGGATGGCCATCAATCCCAAGCCAACCAATTTCACCGACGTGGGTTTAATCAGCAGCGAATCCAAATCAAGGATGTATCTGGCGATTTCCGAGGGAGGGAAAAAGGTCGGGCTTTCCCCGATGATGGCCGCTTGGAAAACTTCTCTTAAAGCCGGTCAAATCAATAACGTCCTTGCTTATGTACTGATGTTTAGCGAAGATTCAGCCGAAGCGGTTCATGATGTCCTGCAGAAAAGCAAAGCCAAATAACAATCTGCGCCCCTGTAACTCTCAGGTGAACTTCCAGTCCTAGATACGGATTATTTCCGCCAGCCCTTTAAAGAATTTGAGATGAAGTCAGGGTTTACGGTCTGGCCTGAATAAATCATTCCATTAACCAGGCAAATCCGTCACCTGCCTTTGTGCCGACAAAACGGCTTAAAACAGGGCGTAAACGAACGGCGCGAGGTAAGGCACTTGAGCCGCTACCGCCAACACGCCCATCAAAATCAACACGATGACGATGGGCAGAAGCCACCAAGCCTTGCGAACACGCAGGAAATCCCAGATATCATGAAACAAAGTGCGTTGCGCCATATTTACCTTCGTCGACCTTCGTTGATTAATTGGCTGAGAGCGACATCACCCAGCTTTCGGCCTTTTCCGAAATCAATCATTTCCTGGATAGCTTCGCGTATTTTTTTCTTGGAGAAACGGACGGGTTTACCCGACCGGGTCTTATTTGCTGCAATGTGTTTCATAAGCTAAAATTAATCCTTCGCCAAAGATTCCGAATCCCACGCGTCCTTGAGGTTGTCCTCGCGCCGGATGATGAAGTCCTCCATCACCAGGCAGTCGATTCCCGTTCCCATCATGCAGCGATAGGCCTCTTCCGGCGTGCAGACCATGGGCTCCCCGCGGATGTTGAACGAGGTGTTGACCAGCATGGGCACGCCCGAAACCTGTCCAAAGGACTGGATGAGATCATAGTAAAGCGGGTTCGATTCCCGCCTCACGGTCTGCAGACGTCCGCTTCCATCGACGTGGGTCACGGCCGGCAGCCGCTGCCGCCATTCAGGCCTGACCGGATACACCATCAGCATGAAATCGGCGGGAAGAGGCACCGGAATGTCGCACTCGAAATACGTCGCCGCGTCCTCGGCACACACCGCGGGCGCGAAGGGCCGGAAAGGTTCGCGGTGTTTCACTTTAAGGTTCAGGATGTCCTGCATAGTGGGATCGCAGGGGTTGGCGAGAATGCTGCGCGCTCCCAAAGACCGCGGCCCCCATTCCATGCGGCCCTGAAACCAGCCCACCACCTTGCCGGAATGGATGAGCTGAGCCGTTTCGGTAAGGAGTTCCTCGCGCGAAGTGAACTTGCGGTGAACAATCTTTTGATTGCGTAAAAAGGATTCCACTTCGGAGGAGGAGAAGCCTGGACCGAGATAGACATCCCGCATGCCTGGGCCGCGCGGATGGCCGAGCACGGCATGGTGGAGGTAGAGCGCCGCGCCCATGCTGGAGCCGCCGTCGCCGGCATTGGGTTGGATCCAGACGTTTTTAAAGCCTGTCTGCGACAGGATTTTTCCGTTGCAGACGCTGTTCAGCGCCACGCCGCCGGAAAGCACCACATTGGAAGAGCTGGTAACGTTGTGCAGATGCCGCAGCATGGAGAGCACGACCTCCTCGGTGATGAGCTGCACCGCCGCGGCCAGGTCTTGATGCCTGCGCGTGACGGGCTCCGCTTCTTTGCGCGAGGGACCTTCCAGGAGGTCGCAGAGTTTTTTGGAAGGCATGCGCTCCGCGAACTCGTAGTCGAAATAGCTCATGTCCAGTTGGAAACTGCCGTC
>Ga0207053_10052_pt1 | contig 27106 bp, 31 predicted proteins | sample Alteio_BWMinCont_59_FD_153290 | JGI IMG/M metagenome (GOLD analysis project Ga0207053, IMG submission 153290) | Enriched cells from forest soil in Barre Woods Harvard Forest LTER site, Petersham, Massachusetts, United States -... | ecosystem: Environmental > Terrestrial > Soil > Temperate forest >...
CGATCCGGAGGAGATGAGGATCGCACTCCGCGATCGTTTGTGGCGCGATCTCCAGTTCCACCAGGCGTCCGGGATCGGCGTCGGTCAATTTTTTCGTAATGTCGTGAACCTGAGCGCTTAAGTCCACCATTTCGAATTTCAACGCGCTGCGCGACAAACGCGAAAGTTCGAGCAAATCATCAATCAGTTGTCCCATCCGTTGGGTGGCGGCACGAATCCGGCCCAGATCTTCCCGTCCGCGATCATCCAATTGGAGAAGGTTATTGTCCAAAAGTTCCTTGCTGAATCCGTCAATAGCCCGCAAGGGGGTCCGGAGGTCGTGAGACACGGAATAACTGAAGGCTTCCAGTTCCTTGTTGGCCGCCACTACGCTGGTATAAAACTCATCCTTAAGCTTTTCCACGCGCTGGCGCTGGGCCGCCATTTGCTGAAAGGACCGAGCTAAGTCGCCGATTTCATTTTGGGCGCCGACGTCCAACGTGAAGTCATAATCGCCGTTGGCGATCCGAGCAGCGCCGGCGCGCAGTTGGTCGATTTCGTCACACAGATGTCGGGAGATCAAGAAGGCAACGGCAATCGCTGCGGTCAGAAAAATGCCCGTCGTCAAAATCATTGCCGTCGTCATTTTGACAACGTCATCTCAAACGACAGATAAAATACAGAGTTATGACCATGGAGCAAACAGCTACGTCAGAAAACCGGTCGATTTTGAACAGTTCATTGAGGCGACACGTCAATTGGGAATTTATTGGCTTACGGTGAACGACCCACCGCCTACGAATTTATGACGGATGTGCTCTTGATCGAAGACAACGACGACGATATCACGTTGGCGCAAAGGGCCTTTGAAAAAGTGGCCTTGGCCGACAAAGTCCACGTCGCGCGGGACGGCACCGCAGCCTTAGATTACCTTTTTGGGACTAATTCCACGATCCAGCTCATTCTTCTAGATTTGAATCTCCCCAAAATATCAGGACTCGATGTGCTGCGTCAGATCCGGCTCAACCCTTTGACGAGCCATCTCCCGGTCGTCGTTCTGACGGTTTCAAGAAAAGAGCCGGATCTCCTTCAAAGCTTTACCATGGGCATCTCGGATTACTTAATCAAACCACTCGATCCTGCGCGGTTCATCCAAATATATCGCACGTACGTCCGTGAAGGTGCGGTATGAGAACTTTGATCAGGGTTCTTCTCGTCGCTTTGGCTTATGCTCTGGCCGGCAAGTTTGGGCTAAGTCTTGCCTTCGTGAACGCGAGCGCCACCGCCGTCTGGCCCCCAACGGGAATCGCTTTGGCTGCGCTTCTCATCTACGGATACGATGTGTGGCCGGGAATTCTCTTGGGAGCCTTCATCGTGAACGCGGAGACAGCAGGAACCGTCATCACCTCTCTCGGCATCGCGGCGGGAAATACGCTGGAAGCGGTCGCGGGCGCCTATCTCGTCAACCGGTTCGCCCGGGGCCGCCGTGCATTCGAGCTTCCTCAAGACATCTTTAAATTTGCCCTTCTGGCCGGAATTGTGAGCACCTGCATCAGTCCCATCATCGGGGTCACCACGCTTGCTTTAAACAGATTTGCGTCATGGACTAATTTTCAAGATATTTGGATCACGTGGTGGCTTGGAGACATGGCAGGTGCTTTGATCGTGGCGCCTTTTCTACTGCTTTGGAGCAATCCCCAGAAACAACGATGGGGCACCTCACAGCTTCCCGAACTGGGACTCCTGATCACGATACTGATTTTCGGAGGTTGGGTTGTTTTTGGTGGTTTACTCCAGCATATCCTGAAAAATTACCCGCTTGATTACCTCTATATTCCCCTCATCGTATGGACGGCCTTCCGGTTCGGCGAGCGCGAGACCGCCACGGCAAGTATGGTGCTTTTAGGAATCGCCGTCTGGGGCACGCTGCACGGGTATGGCCCGTTTGTTCGAAAATCACCGAACGCATCTCTTCTTTTGATGCAGACCTTTATGATGGTCAACACGCTGACGGGGCTCACCTTGGCTGCCATGGTGTCGCGGCAAAAGGAGTCGGAGTTCGCAGACCGCGAGCGCGCGCAAGCAGCGTTGCGGGCAAGCGAAAAGCGCTATCGGCAGCTACTCCAATCCAATATTGTCGGCTCTATGGTGGTGGATTGGGAAGGACGCGTGTTTGATGCCAACGACGCGTTCCTGCGGATGCTGGGGTTTAGCCGCCAGGATTTAGAAGAAGGCCGGGTAGGCGGGGGCACTATGACACCGCCGGAATACCGGGTGATGGATGAATGGGCCCGAGTAAAATTAAAGGAATCCGGGATGTGCCCTCCCTTGGAAAAGGAATATATTCGTAAGGACGGCACGCGTGTGCCTGTCTTGGTCGGCGTGGTTTTTCATGAAGAACCGGAACAACACCTGGTGTGTCTCGTCATCGACGCCAGCGATCGCCGGAAAGCCATAGACGCCTTGAGGACTGCCTATGACGAGATGGAAACCCGCGTTCAACTAAGGACCCAGGAGCTTGCTTCGGCCAATCAGGAATTGACGCGCGAGATTGAACGGCGCACGCGCGCTGAAGCCGCGCTTCAGAGTTTGGCCATCACGGATCCTTTGACGGGTTTGTGCAACCGGCGGGGATTCACCACATTGGCCGATCAGCTTTTCAAGCAGGCGCGGCGATCAGGACATCCCTTCATTTTATTCCTCGCGGATCTGGACGGTTTAAAACAGATCAACGACAACCATGGCCATCTGGAAGGAGACCATGCAATCACCGCGGCCGCGGCCATTTTGAAGGACACATTTCGGGCCTCCGACGTAATCGCGCGCATCGGAGGCGACGAATTTGCCGTGGCAGTTCTAAAAGATCTGGAAGAAACGAGCCAACAGCCTGTTTTAAAACGCCTTCAACAAAAACTGGATGAATTTAACAACCGCACTCATAAAAATTATACGCTCGGATTAAGCGTAGGCGCCGCCGAAATCCGCCCGGAGGGCTACTCCTCCATTGAGGCTCTTCTCTTCCAAGCCGACAGGAAACTCTACGAACAAAAACGTGCGAAGAAAGCACGTCTCATCCAGCCTTAAACAATCTCGCCTGGAACGATCGCCACATCACGCTTCTCAGTACCCCGAAGGATTGTCAGAGTCGACGCGCGGCCGATGAATTCCTCGGTAAGAAACCGGTGCAGTTCGTCAACCCCTGGGACCGGCATGTCGTTTAAACGAATAATAATGTCTCCTTCAAGGAGATTCACGTCATCCGCCGGACTTTTTTTCTCCAGTCCGATAATCAAGATACCTTTCTCCTGACTTAAGCCGTAGTACCGGCGCAAACGTTGATGCACCGGCACGTCCTGCCCTGCCACGCCGAGATAAGCGCGGCGGATTTTGCCGCGTCGGATCAATTCACCGGCAACATATTTGGCGGTATTGATTGGGATAGCAAAGCAGATGCCCTGCGCGGGAAGGATGATCGCCGTATTTACGCCGATTATCTCGCCTCGGGAATTGACGAGAGGGCCTCCCGAGTTGCCGGGGTTAAGGGCGGCGTCTGTCTGGATCACGCCGTCAATCAGCCGACCGGACTGTGAACGCAGGGAACGGCCAAGAGCGCTCACCACGCCGGCAGTCACTGTGGCCTGGAAACCGTAGGGATTGCCGATCGCCACCACCAGTTGTCCGGGTTGGATCGATTGTGAATCCCCTAATAAAGCCTGCGAGAGGTGGTCTTCCAATACCCGGATAACAGCGACATCTGTATGCGGATCATCCCCGACCACATCCGCCGGGAGTTTACGGCCGTCGGCCAGGGTTACCTCGATGCGCGTAGCATTATGCACGACATGGCTGTTCGTGATGATATAGCCATTGGCAGTGAAAATAAAACCGGACCCCCCTCCCCGGACGGGGCCGCGGACGTCGATATTGACGACGGACGGGCTGATGCGCTGGGTGGCCGTGACGACTGCCCGGGAATAGGCATCGAATAACTGTTCTTCTGTTTCCAGCATAGAGAAAACTCCTTTAGAGATAAAACGAGGAGATTGCTTTTTAGTTCCGAATGAGCGGGATGCGCTTAGCGGAGATCGATGTCTTGAGCAACATCAATCTGGGAGTCGTCTGAGAGAATTTGGCGTCCATGGATTTCTTGAGTCACCAAATCCGAGGAAACGGCGGTTACTTTCCAGTCGAGTTGGTGATTGGGAAGAGCCTGAAAAGGGACTTGAAACCGGTACGATCCATCACTCTCGGACTGAACCGTTGAGGCTACCGGCAGTTCAGCTCCATCGGGTTCGATAGACACCCGCAACGTCGCCGCACAGGGCATCCCACTACACCGGGTCTTTCCCGTAAAGGTAGCGGCATAACTCCGCCACATGGAACTTAACGGCACTCCCATTACTTCTTTGATCACAGCCGCTTTCGGTTTAGCGGAAAGATGAGCTTCCACCGCAGCGACCAGGCGCTTGGAGGGCCGAGATATGGCTACAGGAAAGGTGAACGATTGAGCCAGAACCCCGTGGAATATCACGGTAAGCGGTCTAGCGAGAATGATGATCAAAGACCCTAATAAGAGGGCCAGTGCGATTAGCCGATGTTGGCTGAGAGTAGGCATTATTTTGATCTCCTGCATCATCGTTTCAAGCTTGCGCTTTTAATGTTACGCGGAGATGTCCGGAGAGTTAACTTTATGTAAATTTAATTTTATGCCTATTTATAGGCTCGCTTTTATCTATTGAGAAGGTGTCTTAGAGCGCTTTCGAGATCCGGCCATTGAAAGTGATAGCCGGAGTGGAGAAGGACCGCAGGCTCTACACGAGCGCTGGAGAGAAGCAGCGCATCGGCCATCTCGCCGAATACAAGCCGCGCCGCGAAAGCGGGCATGGGGAAAATCGTCGGGCGCCCGAGAATATGGCCCAAGGCTTTGGTGTATTCGGCATTCGTTACGGCGTTAGGCGAAACAACGTTCACTGGACCCATAAGAGAACCCGTATCCAAGGCATAGGCAATCACGCCAAGCACATCATCAAGGGCAATCCAGCTCATATATTGCTCCCCAGAACCAAGATTTCCTCCGATCCCCATTTTAAAGGGCAAAAGCATCTTTGCGAGCGCACCTCCTTTGGAAGAAAGAACCACCCCAAAACGAAGATTCACAACGCGAATCGCTTTTTGGCTGGCCTGGGCCGTCGCCGCCTCCCAAGCCTGGCAGACCTCGGGCAAAAACCCGGTTCCAGGGGAGCTTCCTTCTTTTAAAATCTCCACTCCGCGATCCCCGTAATATCCAATCGCCGATGCACAAACAAAAACCTTCGGCGGCTTTTTCATCCGCGCTAGAGAATCACTCACGAGGCGCGTACCGACCGTTCGGCTGTCGCGGATGGCCATCTTTTTGGCATCCGTCCATCGGCCCGAGGCGATGCTTTCACCGGCCAGATGCACCACCGCATCGAGGCCTTCTAAAGCGTTTTCCTGAGGACCCTGCTCAGGAGGCATCCACTGGACCTGCGATAGATGCGTGGGCGAGTGGCGCACCAACGCCCTGACCTGATGCCCTTTCGAGCTCAAGTACACAAGCAGCGATGATCCGATCAAGCCGGTGGACCCTGAAATCAAAATATTCATTCCCACTCTCCTGATCTGATTTTACAAAAGGTTAGTGTGCGGCTGGGATAAGCGCTTGGGCGAGAATATCGGATGTTTCCTTCATGCGTTTTTCATACAGCGGGTCGGTTTCGGTGGAATCTACCAACGGAGTGAGAACAACAAATGAGCGGCCCTCTTGACGGAGAAAGCTCGCCATGGCGGCGGTGTGAAAACCGCCCACCACGAGAATGCGCGGGGCTGTGCTCGCCGGCACTTTCCTGGCGACTTCCCGTAAGAAAAACTGGCTGCGTAGCTGGACCACCCGATAAAATTCCTCGGCCGCTTGAATCGCAGGCGTCAAGGCGGAAGTGGAAGGGACAGCATCTTTCGCTTGGAGATAGTCTTCATATTCCGAAGGAGTTAGTTTCAAATGGAGCATGGCTTCAACCCGGTCCAGCTGCTTATTCAATAGATTCGGTTCCGGCAGATGCATGGAATTCTGCAAACGGCGGACTGAAATAAGATCCAAAAGCGCGCGGTCACGCAGCGCCAAAACGGATTGGTAAGCCTGGACATTCTGCCGGTATAATTTTGGATCTTCCATTCCAAAGAGCTGAAACGGAGACACTGGAGGATCGCGCCATTCCTTCTCCATGATCTCGATGGCGGCCAGCTCAGGACCAGACAGACTCCCATCGTTGACTAGCCGCTGCATCAAGAGAGAGCGCGTTTTATTAGGAACACGGTGAAATACAGACATATCGAGAGGCGTGAATGCGCCTTCCAGAAATACCTTCTTCACCCCCCAATAGTCGTATCCATGAACGACGAGCGAGGCCACAAGAGACTGCACGTGAGGATGCCGGTGAACATCCTGAATAAGGAAAAAATCAGGAGGGGTCTGCATGGAAGGCCAGTTGGCATCCGTCACGCGAGCAACGGTGTCAGGGACGGCAAGAATTTCCTGGATGGAGGCCAGATTGGAACCTTCACCGCCCTCGGTCAGAATGGGCTGCGTGCCCAAAATACCCATCACCAGAACTCCCGCCGTTATTCTGGGACCGTATCGCATGATTAAAAGGTAGTGCTTTCTGGCGAATCAAACAATCAACCGAAAGACCAATAATAAGGGGCCATTAGGCCCATGGAATTTATGGGCGGTAGGATTTTTTCGATTGCTGCAAACGGTTTTGCGCCGATGCGTCTTCCTGACGACTATGACGCGAGAGGGCTTCGGCGAGGGGATGAGACATGGCCGCCAGTAGAAGCTGCTTTTCTGCGGAGAACGCGGACGCATGGTTAACGCTGGCCAAAAACAACATTCCCTGCAATGGGTCCTGAGCCTTATCCCAGTCAAAAAGTGGGATTATTGCCACGGCGGCTCGCTTTTCCCAAGGAAGCTTAAACACAGAGAGAAGAAGCGTCAGCGCTTTGGGATCAAAAGATTGAGCGACAGCCGCTGCATTCACTTTTTGGACAAGTTCATTCTGCAGAAGGATGGGGGGGAGCTCCTCCAGCGCCGGAAGACTCATCAGCGGACTGAGTTCTTCCCAATAAGCGCTTCTCTGATAAAACACGAGATCGTCCAAGCCTTCCAGGGATCCCTTTAGGAATTTGAGGGCCGTCGCGAGCTGTTCCATAAATGGTTTGTCCGATCCCAGCAGACGTCCTAAGCCATAAATGGCCGACAGCTCATGGCTCGTCCTATGAAGGCGGTCAAGACATGTTTTCAAAAGAGCCAACAACAGCGGTTGACCAGCTTGCGGATTTTTTTGAATCCATTCGCGGAGCTGAGGACCCCGAATAGCGATGAGTTTTCCGTCTTTACTCCCCGAACCCATTGCCGCGCGGGGGCTGTCTTCAAAAATGGCCGACTCTCCGAAAAGACCGCCGGGTCCGACCACGCCAAGCACCTTGGCGGGGAAGCGGGCATCTTTCGATACGCGTTGGATCACCACTTCGCCGGACAGAACACCAAAGCAGTAGGGGGAGGGTTCGCCCTGACAGAAAATGGTTTCTCCAGCCCGGATGATGCGTATGGAAACGAAGAAAATAAGCTGTTCAAGCGCGGCATCTTCCAAGGCGCTAAACCCTTGGAGTGATTTCAAGGCTTGATTCAATTCACTCGACATGAAAATCCTTATGCCGCCATCGCTGCGGGCGGCCCGTTCCTTATGAGTTCAGGGCGGTTCGCTTTGGCGAGCGCCTCTTCCGTTGAAATCAGTCCGCGCTTCACGAGATCTGCCAGGGCCTTATCCAGGCTGATCATGCCGACACGGACGCCGGTATCGATCGCCCCATAAATCTGGTGGCTTTTCCCTTCCCGAATGAGATTGGACACGGCGGGCGTCACGATCATGATCTCGCGTGCCGCGATACGCCCTTTGGCATTGAGCCTTGGCAAAAGGGTTTGGCAAACGACCGCCTTCAGCACGCTCGACAGCTGAATGCGGATTTGCTGCTGTTGATGAGATGGAAACACATCTACAATGCGGTCGACCGTCTGGGCGGCATCCGTCGTGTGCAGGGTGGCAAATACAAGATGCCCGGTTTCTGCCATCGTAAGAGCCGCCCCAATGGCCTCCAGATCCCTCATTTCACCGACCAGGACCACATCGGGATCCTGCCGGAGCGCGTGCTTGAGCGCCGCCGCGAAGCTGTGCGACTGCTGTCCGATTTCTCGCTGGCGCACGACGGAGTTTTTGTTTTCATAAACGAACTCAATAGGATCTTCAACGGTGAGAATATGGCTGCGGCGCTTCAGGTTGATCTGATTGACGAGGCATGCGAGAGTCGTTGATTTTCCCGAACCCGTGGGGCCGGTCACGAGAACAAGTCCCCGCGGCAAATTAGCCAAATCCGTTACCACGGAAGGAAGCTGCAGATCATCCGGCGAGGGAATTTTATTCGCGATCACGCGCAAAACAGCTTCCACGCCGTTTTTTTGCAGGAGCACGTTCGCGCGAAACCGCGACACCTGATCCACCGCGACGGAGAAATCAAGTTCCCACTCTTTCTCGAAGCGGATGCGCTGTTCATCCGACAAAAGCGTGTAGATCATGCGACGGGACTCCTCGGCGGAAAGAACTGGAAATTCGGTCAACGCCTTTAAGTCCCCGTCCAGGCGCAGCATAGGCGATTGGCCAATGACCATATGAAGATCCGAGGCTCCTTTTTGCACAGCCGCTTTCAAGATATCGATCATTTCCATAGCGTTCTCCCGGATATCTTCTAGGTGGTAGGCGGCCCCATAAAATCGGTGGCCCGGCGCCTGGGCACAGACGTTTCATGTCCGTTTGGATGCGGCTGAAATTCCTGAGCGGATATAAAGCCTCTTTTAACCAAATCCGTGATGGAACGCCCGATGCTGATCATTCCCTCGCGGGCGCCCATCTCGATGGCGGCGTAAATTTCATGGGTTTTGTTCGTCCGGATGAGGTTTCCGATGGCCGGCGTGACGATCATCACCTCGCGCGCCGCCACGCGCCCCCGTCCCTGAACCCGCGGCAGAAGCGTCTGTGTAATGACCACTCGCAGTACGTCAGCGAGCTGCGTGCGAATCTGCTGCTGTTGTCGCGCCGGAAAAACATCGATGACGCGATCCACCGCCTGAGCGGCGTCAGAGGAGTGCAGAGTGGCCAAAACGAGATGTCCCGTTTCAGCAACCGTAATCGCCGCGGAGATCGTCTCGAGATCCCGCATTTCGCCGATCATGACCACGTCCGGATCCTGGCGCATGACGGAACGCAAGGCCGTGCTGAAGTTGGCCGCATGCAGTCCGATCTCGCGCTGGCTGATGACGCAATTTTTATTGACGTGGACAAACTCAATGGGGTCTTCAATCGTAATAATGTTGCCGTGTCTTTTCTGGTTAATCAAATCCACCAAACATGCTAAGGTCGTCGATTTCCCCGCGCCGGTCGGCCCCGTGATCAGAACAAGCCCTGATCTCAAATTCGAGAGATCCGTGATAACGGGAGGGAGTACAAGTTCGTCCGGGGTGGGGATCTGCGTCGGGATGAGTCTTAGAACGGCTTCCAGACCATTCCGCTGGAAAAGCGCATTGCCTCGGTAGCGCGTGTTATCAATGTTCACCGAAAAATCGACGCAGAAGTCCTGGGAAAGGTGCGCTCGCTGCTGTTCCGTAAGAAGTTCCAGAATCAGTTGTTGGACTTGCTGTGGGGTATAGGGCCGCGCATTCGGCAACACGGCCAGTTGGCCGTCAATGCGAAAAAGCGGCGGAGCACCGGGCACGAGATGCACATCCGAAGCTCCTTGGGCTGCCGCTTCCTTTAGGAGATTAATCACTTGCACGTTCGTATCCTTAGCAGGGAAACGTACAAATTTAAAGGGAAATTTTAATGCTTGTTACTTAAAAAAAGTATCGGCCAATTTCAGCCATTCGGGCGGGACGGTCTTCAATTTGGCGGTCGCTTCCTGCAGGGATACCCCGACCACATCATTACCCCGGAGAGCAACCATCTGACCGAATTTGCCCTGGGCTACAAGCTCTGCCGCTTTAGCGCCCACGCGGGTTCCGAGGATCCGGTCAAACAAGGTCGGGCTACCGCCGCGCTGGACATGTCCGATCACGGCCGATCGGGTTTCAATTCCTGTCTCTTTTTCAATGATTTCGGCAACTTTTTCACCCAGGCCGCGATTCTTAAGCAGCATGTGACCGAACTGGTCGAGTTCTTCGCCTTCAATCTTTGCCCCGGGAAGATCCACGGCCTCGGAGGTGACGACGATGGCTACATGATCGCGGTCATGAACCTTTTTCACGTGTTTGCACATAGCCTTCAGATCCGACTGGCGTTCAGGCAGAAGCACCCAGTCCGCTGCCGATGCGATGGCGGTGAATAGCGCTACCCATCCCGCATGGCGTCCCATCACTTCCAGAACCATAATCCGGCGGTGGCTGCGTCCGGTATCGCGCAGGCGTTCAACGGCATCTACGGAGATTGTAGTCGCGGTATCAAAACCAAACGTATAGTCCGTAGCGGAGAGGTCGTTATCCATCGTCTTTGGCACGCCTATCACGGGCAGTTTGTGTTCCTTATAGAAGCGTGCCGCCACACCAAGGGTATCTTCTCCACCCAAGGCCACTAAAGCGTCCAACTTGAGCTTCTTGAAGGTCACAAGGCACTTCTCTACGGCCCCTTCCTTCTTGAACGGATTGGTGCGGGAGGTCCCCAGAATAGTCCCTCCTTTACCCACAATTTCCTTCACCTCACCCAAACCGAGCGGCTGAGTCTTGCCTTCGACGAATCCCCGCCATCCTTCCTGCAGACCGATAAATTCAAACCCCTTGTCGATGCCGGCCATGACGCAGCCCCGGATCGCGGGATTCAAGCCGGGGCAGTCTCCGCCCCCTGTTAAAATAGCCACTCGTTTGCTCATATCGAAAAACTCCTTCTTTATTTTAGGCAGATTTTACTTTGGAGCCGCGGCGCTTGGTCGTTTTTTCCGCCTCGGTGTCACGCCAGGTTCCCAGGCAGCGGAACTTCTGGTAACGGCTCTCCAGAAGCTGCTCGGTGGAAAGGCTCTGCAGCTGATCCAAATTTTTGATTATGGTGGAACGAACGGCCGCCATAGTTGCTTCGGGGTTCCGGTGCATGCCCCCCTGGGGCTCTGGGATGATGTCATCCACAATGCCTAGATTCTTAAGTTCCGGCGCCGTCAGTTTGAGCGCAGTGGCGGCTTCCTGGGCCCGGGCGGCATCACGGAAAAGAATGGCCGCGCAGCCTTCCGGCGAAATCACGGAATACCAAGAGTTCTCGCACATGAGCAGCCGGTCGCCGATTCCGATCGCCAGCGCCCCGCCGGATCCTCCCTCACCAATGACGGTGCAGACGATAGGAGTTTTTAAGGCCGCCATCTCCCTTAGATTGACCGCGATCGCGCGGGCTTGTCCGCGCTCTTCGGCGCCAATACCGGGATAGGCCCCGGGCGTGTCGATAAAACAAAGAACCGGTCGTTTAAATTTCTCGGCGAACTTCATGAACCGGAGCGCCTTGCGGTAGCCTTCTGGGTGAGGCATGCCGAAGTTCCGCCGCATGGATTCCTGAACCGTACGGCCCTTCTGATGCCCCAGGACAACCACCGGCCGCCCCTCAAAAAAGGCGAGTCCGCCGACAATCGCCGCGTCATCCGAAAAACTGCGGTCTCCGTGGAGCTCGATGAAATTGGTGCAGAGCGCCTTGATGTAGTCGAGCGTATAGGGCCGCTGGGGATGGCGGGCAATCAAAACCCGTTGCCAGGGCGTAAGATTCCCGTAAATCTGGCGCTTTAATTGCTCGCATTTTTCTTCGAGGGTGCGGATTTCTTCCGAGAAATCCATATGCTCGGTGGCGGCGCACGATCTCAGCTCCTCGATTTTACTCTCGAGCTCTGCGATCGGTTTTTCAAACTCTAATGCAATGATGTCATCAGCCATAGTTTAAATTAGAAGGGGAAATGTCCCGTATAGTTGAGCCGGACGATACGCTCGGCGCCGCTTCCGCCGCCTCGGCCCACATTGCGCGCGGCCAAATCCACATTGAAGTAAGGCGTGACCCAATAGCGGCCGCCGAGATTGACGCGGCTGGTCGGGGCGGCGCGGATGTTGTCATATTCCGCCAGAAGCGCGAAAGAGGACACAATCTTGTAGGTCGCCCCAAAAAACCCGTAAAGCTTGGTGTTGTCAAAATTATTCACGTTCATGCCCGCGTGGAGCTCAAAGTCCGGGATAAAAATCTCGTGGCTTCCGACCACATAGAGACCTTTTTCCTTCTCGAGATAGTCACGGAGGGCATCTTTGTAAAGATACCCCTGGTTATCGTAACCGAGCGCCAGCGCCGGCAGCACATCCGTCCCGTCAAAAGCGCGCAGTTTAAAGTACACCGAAGGACGAACCATATGCGGGTCCTGGGAACCGACGACGCCCTGCGCATCAAAGGTAATGCCCAGATTCACTCTTTTGAGCGGGCCAATAATGAGGCGGGAGACGATCCCTCCCGCGTCGTAAAAACGGAAATTCAGGGCGTAGGTTGAAGGATCAATAATGTCGGCGGTGGGAATATCCACAACCTCCACCATCGGGCTCTCATCGGAACCGGCATTGTCGTTCGTATCGGTTTTCTTGGCCGCTTCTGCAGCCCATAATGCGCTCGTTAAAAGAACAATCAATAAACCCTTTAAAATTTTCATCGTTGCCTCAATTGTCTTGTCCGGGTGAGCGCCTCTTGAACCGCCATTCGGCTGTTAGCCGGCGCTTCCGTCAAAAGGGATTGCAGCTCAGTCTCGGCCACTGGATCCTTGCTCCATCCCAAGGCGTCAATCGCGATCAGCCTCACCGATAAATCGGCGTCATATGCCAAAGCTTTAGCCGTTTCAAAACCAGCGCTGTCTCCCAGCATCAAAAGCGTCCGGGCGGCCGAGGACTGCACGGACTTGTCGGGATCCTTCAAGAGCGCTTCGAGAGTCGCTTTCGAATCGGCGGCATGAAGCTCGCCCAGGGTCTGAGCGGCCCCGGCCCTCACACCGGCATCCGTATCCTTCAAAAGCTCCAGAACGACCGGTACCGCTTTGGGATCGCCCAACCGGCCCAACACATACACCGCCGTGCGGCGCGCTTCGACGGTTTTATCCTTGCAAACCTCCTCGACAAAAGGTCTGGCTTTGGCGTCCCGATACTGAGCCAGTCCCGCCAGGGCCGAGACACGCACATTGGATACCGGGTCTTTTAGAGCTTTACCGAGAGCTTCGACAGCTTGGGGATCCCTGATTTGGCGCAAAGATACCGCGGCCACTTCACGCACCTCCGCGCTTGGATCGGATGCCAAAAGTTCAGCCAACCTGGGTCTGGCTGCGGCATACTTCAAAGAACCGAGACCCTGAGCCGCGAGAGATCGGGTCATGGCATCCTTGTCTTTGAGAGCTTCCAAAAGCTGAGGTCCTGCCTGCGACGCATCTTTCGTCTGGCCGAGAGCCAGGGCCGCCTCCCGCCGTTTAATCGTCTGGCTGGAAGGACGGACTAGATAATTGTCCTGCGGCTTGGATTCCGCTCCCACCGCGATGGGAGCCAAAGCTAACAAAAGGCCCAGGCTCCGATATAGCAAAGATCTCATAAAAGTGGGCAAATTTTACCTATTTTAGGACGGCTTGTGGAGACTCTTAAGACCCCGGAGCTGGGGGGTCTTCCAGGCTATCAGGACAACCGTAAGGAGGGTCATCGCCCCCCCAAAGAGTACCGAAGGGATAGTTCCCATTAACTTGGCCGCCAGGCCGGATTCAAAGGCGCCGATTTCGTTGGAAGAGCCGATGAAAACCCCATTGACGGACGAGACCCGACCCCTCATGGAGTCCGGCGTGAAAGCCTGCATGATGCTGGCGCGGATGACCACGCTGACATTGTCCGCGACACCGCTGAAGGCCAGAATCAGGAGCGACAGCCTGTAGCTCTTTGACAGCGCGAAAGCAATCATGGATAAGCCATAAAGGACTACAACCGTCAGGATCGTACGCCCCGCGCGCTGGAGGGGCGGGCGATACTGCTGATAAATGGCCATGAGTATCGCCCCCATGGAAGGCGCCGCCCGCAACCACCCCAAGCCGCGTGGTCCGACGCCGTAGAGATCCGCGAAGATCGGAAGGATAGCGTAAACCCCCCCGAAAAGCACCGCGAACATATCAAGGCTCATCGCTCCTAAGAGGATAGGGTGGCCGATAACGAAACGAACTCCGGAGAGCACCTCATGCGGTTCTTCGGGGGTGGCGATGACCGGCGGGCGTTTCCCCATGAGGAACGCGAAGAAGATGCCCAGTACCGCCAGACAGGCCACCGCCGAATAGGCGACCATTGGCCCCTTCCAGGCATACAGGATTCCCCCTAGCGCGGGGCCCAGGATCGATCCGATTTCCCAGCCCGTGGCGTTCCAGGCGGCGGCACGGGAGTAAATAGCTCGTGGGACCGTCAGCTCGGAATAAGAAAAGGACGCCGGCCACAGGTAGCTCCTGGCAAAGCCGGTGACCGCCACAATGGAATAGATCGCCCACACACGGGCGCCCCAGGAAGTCAGCGCCATGAGCGCGAGTCCGCAAACCGCAAGGACGGCCTGCGCGACAAGGATAATGATCTTCTTTTCCCGTTGATCCGAAAAGTGGCCGGCACGGAAAGAAAAGAGAATAAACACAGAAGCTTCGATGAGGCCGACCAATCCCAGCGCGAGCGGATCTTTAGTCATTTTGTAGATCTGCCAGGAAACGACAAGCACCTGCATCTGACTGGCCAGGGTCGCGAAAAAGCGCGAGAGTAGAAAGAAGCGAAAATCCCGGATCTGCAGCACCGCCACGCTATCGGCGAAACCAAATTTACTTTCTGGCATAGGGTTTCTGGCGGGCGTATTCAAGATCGGTCATCAGAGTACGAGTGTCCTTCACGCGGTCGAGATAGACCCGGCCGTTGATATGGTCGAACTCATGCTGAAAAATGCGGGCTACGAAGTTCGTTAGCCGCCGGCGTTCACGCTTGCCGCCCTGCGTCGTGTACTCGATCTCCACCCATTGGTAGCGCGGGACGATGCCCCGGATTCCGGGAATCGACAAACACCCTTCCCAGTCACTCAACATTTCCTTAGAATGCGCGATGAGCTTGGGATTGATCATGGCAATAGGCGGGAGGCTGGGCGCTGTGGGATAGCGGCGATTCGGCGTAGGCGCCACAATGAAGACCCGCACTCCGACCCCGACCTGGTTGGCCGCGATACCGACGCCTTGCGCTTTTTTCATTGTCGCAATCATAGCTTCGATGAACCCCTGAAGCTGTGTGATCGCCACGGAGGGCACCGCCTGCGCGCGCTGTCTCAGTACCGGCTGGCCCAATTGGGTGATCATCAGAACTTTCTTTTTCATGACACGATGTTCCTCGGTTTGCCGGCTGCAAAGGCTTCGATATTTTTCACAACCTCTTCGGCCAGAATTTCCTGCGCCTGACGGCTGGTCCAGGCGATGTGCGGGGTGACAATCAGGTTCGGAAGATTTAAATCCAAAAGCGGATTGCCCTCGCGCGGCGGCTCAACAGACAGAACGTCCACTCCCGCACCTCCGAGACGACCCTCGCGAAGTGCCTCCATAAGCGCTTTTTCGTCTACGAGGCCTCCGCGCGCCGCATTGATCAAAAGAGCCGTACGCTTCATGAGCGCCAACTCTGAAGGTCCAATAAGATTTCGGGTTTGATCATTCAAGGGCGTGTGAAGACTCACTACATCCGAACGCCGGAGAACCTCTTGAAAGAGCGTCCGGCCGGGCCGCACCTGACTCACCTCTTTGTGTTCGGTGATCAGAATCTCCATGCCGAAAGCTCGGGCGAGGCATTCCACTCCTTTAGCCAAATCGCCGTAGCCAATGAGCCCGAGGCTCGTTCCGTGCAAGTCCTCCACGGGAATATCGTTTACGGTAGGTTGCGCAGAATGCTGCCATCGTCCGGCGTGGATGGCTTTCTGGTAGGCCGGCAGGTTCCGACGAAGCGCCAGGATCAGCATCATGACGTGCTCAGGCACCGATGCCCGCGCGTAACCGGGAACGTTCGCCACCACGATCCCCCGCTTACGGCAGGCAGCCAGATCCACATTGTCGAAGCCGGTCGCGGTAATCGCGATGAGTTTGAGCTGCGGAAGCACCGAAAGCTCGGCTTCTCGAATTTTTATCTTGTTGGTCACCGCGATCGTCGCCCCGCGCAACCGCTCAATGGTTTCTTCGGGCGCCGTGTATTCATAATCCAGCCATTCATGGGGAATGGACGGCTTCCGGAAAGGAACGGTCACGGTGCCGCGATCTAAAAAAACAATGGTTACCATTTGAGGGCATTATAACACCCCTCCTTCGCCTCACCCGTCCTTCGTCGCCCTCTCCCATAGCGAGAGCAACGAGCGTAACTCGAGAGTGAGGCCTCCAGGGTTTATCTCGTATAATAACCCTCTATTCGTACCATCAAAAAGGAGACACAAGAACATGACCGTTGATATTGAAGGGTTGCTCGGAGCCGATGCGAAAAAGCTTTTGGAGCATAAATGCACCACGATTCCAAAGGAATCGATCCATCTCCCCGGCCCCGACTATGTGGACCGGATTTATACGCTCTCCGATCGTCCCACCCCCGTTTTAAAGAGCCTGCAATCCCTGCTGAATCATGGCCGTCTAGGCAACACTGGCTATCTATCGATTCTCCCTGTCGATCAGGGCATCGAGCATTCAGCCGGAGCCTCTTTTGCGTCCAACCCCATCTATTTTGACGCCGAAAATATCGTGAAGCTCGCGATGGAGGGCGGGGCGAACGCCGTGGCATCCACCCTCGGCGTCCTAGGGGCGGTCGCACGCAAATACGCGCACAAGATTCCGTTCATCCTTAAGTTCAATCACAACGAGTTTTTGTCCTATCCGAATACATTTGATGAAACGCTTTTTGCGAGCATCAAGCAGGGTTACGATATGGGATGCACGGCGGTGGGCGCCACCATCTACTTCGGGTCAGCCGAGTCCCGCCGCCAGATCTGGGAAGTGAGTCAGATGTTTCAGCAGGCGCATGAGATGGGGATGGCGACCATCCTATGGTGCTATACGCGCAATAACGCATTTAAAACGAAAGAAAAAGATTATCACGTTTCCGCGGATTTGACCGGCCAGGCGAACCATCTGGGCGTGACGATCGAAGCCGACATCATCAAGCAGAAGCTTCCGGAAAATAACGGCGGCTATGTGGCGCTTAATTTCGGCAAGACAAGCAAGCTCGTCTATGAAAAACTGACGACGGATAACCCGATCGACCTGACCCGGTATCAGATCGCCAACTGCTACATGGGCCGCGCGGGCCTCATCAACTCCGGTGGAGCCTCTTCCGGAGCGGCGGATCTCGCGGAGGCGGTTAAGACCGCCATCATCAACAAGCGCGCGGGCGGCATGGGCCTTATTTCGGGCCGAAAAGCCTTCCAACGCCCGTTCGCCGAAGGTGTCAAACTCCTCAACGCCATCCAGGACATCTACCTGGACAAGCGCGTTACGATCGCCTAAACATGATTAAAACGAATCTATAATCATCGGGATTCCCGTATTTTGACTATTTACCCTCCCGGCAGATAGTCTATGCCCTAATTTTCAGTGAATATTTTTGCGGGCTTTTCGTCTAAGGGGGGCTGGAAACAGGTTTTCTGACAGCCTCACCCCCACGCCAAAAATAGATTTCAACTCTGTCCCTGTTCCTTCTCCCTTACAATAGAGGCATGGTCAAACCGACCTCTCGTCATACGGGCCTGATCCTGCAGGCTGTCAAAACAGCCTCCGCGGCGATGATCAGCCTTTATGCCAGCCGATTTTTGAAGCTGCCCGAAGGATACTGGGCCGCGATCAGCGCCATTATCGTCTTGCAGTCTAATATGGAGGCAACTTTCCGGACGGCCGCAAACCGTCTCGCAGGAACCGCCATCGGCGCCATCGTCAGCAGCAAAACCGGCAGCCAGCATCGTCCCAATCGCGCCAATCGCAGTCCAATTCCAAGTAAAGGTAGATTGTTTATAGTGTCGACTCATAACGTCATCTGCCTACATAGTGCTGCGTTAACCCACCACCGCGCTAAACGATCAGGATGGTTGATCGCGGCAAAGACTTGCTCTAGGGTTGCTGGAATTTCACGAGATGCACTAAATGTAGTCATCGGCTTCTTGTCGGTGGCTTTTACTTCGCTTTCTTCGAAGGTTTCGCCTTGCCAGAACTGTTGAGGGCAACCGCTTGGCGAACGAGCGCCTTGAAGGCGGCTTCGTCAACTTCTTCTCCTTCGTGGATGTCGATCGCGCGGCGTGCGTTTCCGTCGAGACTCGAGTTGAAGAGACGGGCCGGATCCTTCAGAGACGCGCCCTTGGAGAAGGTAAACTTCATGACATTCTTGTAGGATTCGCCAGTGCAGATGATGCCGTCGTGCGACCAAATCGGAGTGCCCATCCACTTCCACTCTTCGGCGACGTCCGGGTCTGCTTCCTTGATGAGCTTGCGCATTCTGCTGAGGGTTTTCCCGCGCCAGTCCCCAAGTTCGGCGATTCTTTTCGAGATGAGCTCCGATGCCGAATGGCTTTGGCTCGCGCCTGACTTTTTCATGTTCTCATCCTAGAAGTTCCAGTCGGAATCGATACCTCTTCCGAAACCGTTTCATCAAGTTTGTTGCCTGGGAGTCTTAGCCGCGGGGAAAGCGGAAGGCCTTTGCAGGAGAGAGTTGACTATAGATTTGGGAAGCCAGGCGAGGCCGTTGTCTTTGCCGATCGAGACGGGATGCTGCTGCGACTTCACGTCTAGAGCGCCGATCCTCAGCTCTACGGAAGAATCAGCCCCTTTCACCGTCACGCGGGCATACGCGAGCCCCTCGTAAGACAGGGCCGGATAAGCCGCCGGATCCACAAAAGCATTCACATGGAGATGGGCCAGGGTCCCCACCAAAGCGTTCAGGAGGCCGGTGTCGATCACTTTTCCATTCATCGTCCAGACATTGGTGCTCGTCCGCACAAGCTCGGTCGTAAAGCCTTCCCCCTCTATCGTGATGGCCTGGATTTTCGTTTCAGGGATATCTAAGAGCTGGTGGTTCCGCCAGGCATTCACATCAATGCCCCCCAGTTCTCCGCGAATCATTCCGCTGGCAAGATACACATTCGGCTTATCCGGATACCGGAAATAGATATGGGCAAAGTCGGGCGCCTGCTTGCCAAATAAGCCTTCGGCGAGTTTGGTCTCGTTTGCTCCAAAGAGCTGTACTTGGGTTCCGCTTTCGGCCGTGACTTCGTACTCCGCGGCCCGGTCGGCGCGATTTGATATTTCGTCTTCGATCTTAATAGCCTTCAACCCGGAAAGAAGCGTACTGATTTGGCTATCCTCCGCCGGAAAATATCCCCCGTCACTTGCCACCTTCCAGGCATTGCCTTGCTTTCGCAGTTCAACCCTTTTAGCGCCGTGCGCCAAGATGATCCGCTCCATCCGCGCTTCCGCATCGGCGAAGGGAGCTTGCGAGCGAGGGACTTGGCGGTAAAGATAAACGATAAAAAAGAGGACAAGAACACCCGCGGCCGCGCTTAATTTTTTGAGTATCGAAGTAGACATTTTCAGGAAATAGGCTTAGGCGCGAAAGTCGCGGTAATAAGATCGCGCCAATTCTGCCGCCTCTTCCAATGCCAAAGACCCAAGAGAACGGGAAGCATGGCGGAGCCGAGAACGGTCCCATACTTCACGATTTCGCGAACGGGGGCGGAGACGGGTTTTAAGGGACGAATGATTTCGCCTTTGGAACGAATGCCCGAGAGCGTTTCATCCTTGGAGAGATATGCAAGAACGTTGCTAACGAGAGCGTCGTCCCCCGGGAATTGAGGAAGGCCGGGGTCCAAAAGCCTTGCCGTTCCCAGGACAAAGAGGGGCGTTTTCGGACTGGTGCCGATCAAGTTTTGACCGGGAACGGGGATGGCCTTTCCCTGGAAATAGCTGGTGAAGGTTCCTTCCAATACGGCCCCGATACTGTAAGGGCCATGGGGATCATTGGGATGAGGCTGGGGAATATTGTTCGGCGCGACGCTCGCGTAGGGTTGATTAGGCGACAGCCAGCTTTTCGGCGAGGTGTAAAGGAGCGGAGAAAAATGCACTCCGGGGGGCAGGCCCTGAACCGGATCCGCCGTCGTTACAAACGGCAATCCCACCGCATCCAAGCCGCGTCCAATGGGATGGGTCGTCATGATCCGATCGATCTGGGGGATGTAAGGATACCGCATCGCTGACGTAAAAGCGAATCCGCCCATGTTCTGAGTGAGGTTGATCGTTTCGCACTGAGCGTCGTACACGAGCCTGTCTCCCAGTTGAATACCGTAATGGTTCAGCAGGTCCCCCAGGCCTGAATCCTGGGAAGAGACATAAAACTGATTGATCATCAAATTCTTAATGTCCACAAAGAAGGCCACGGGGATCCCCCGCATGACGGCTTGATCGACAGCCCAGATCGACTTGTCATCCCATTTTTGCTTGGGACCGACCACCATGATGGCATCCACATTTATGGGAGCGGTCGCGGAAAGCGGCAGAGAAATATCCTGCAGGGTATAGAGGTCGCCCATATCGGCGGCGAGCTTCGATTGTCCGGTCTGCCACGGAATTTCGCCGTGTCCGGAGGTGAGCCCGATCGTTTTCTTGTTTCGAGCGGCCATCTTGGCGATGCGGCTCGTGATGTCATATTCGAGCTGCTGAACGTCCTTCACAATGGGAAGCGTCTCCGCCTTGTCGCGATGGAAAAGAACAAGGCCCATGTAGCCCCGGCGGACTTGGAACTGATCGGAGCCCACCTCTTCGAACTGGACCGGGATCAGTCCCGCCTCGCCGGCTTTTCTCTCAAAGTCGGCCGCGGGGCTTGGGAGAGCGAATTCGAAACGGACCTTGCCGCGCGAGGCCGAGCGATATTCCGCCAAGAGATCGCGCGCGTAGCGCTCATACACGTTATAGGGCGGAGGCAGATCCGGCGTGAAGTACGCCTTGATGATGACGGGATCAGACAGCTCCCGGACGAGCTTTTTGCTCGAGGCGGAAAGCGAGTAAGCGTGCTGTCGGGTAAGATCCAAGCGGAAGAAAACCCAATTGCCGAGCGTGTTGATGAGGAGAACGATCAGCGCGATCACCCCCAGCCCGGCGAGGCTTGTGACGGCCAGTTTCCGTTTGCGCTCTTGAAGGGTTATCGCCATTTTTTGGATTGCACCATCATGAGGCACGCCGATAAAAAGAAAAACGTCCCGCTCGCCCAGTACAGAAGATCCCGCGTATCGAGCACCCCGCGCGCCAGCGCGTCAAAATGCGTTTCAATGCTCAAGTCCCGCACGAGGCTCGCCAAGACTCCCGGCAGAAATTCCGCCATGCGCCCCAAAAGGAAAAAGAAGAAGCAAACGAAGAATCCGACGATGAACGCCACCACCTGGTTGCGCGTGAGCGCCGACGCCCACAGTCCGATCGCGGCAAAAAAGGAAGTAAGCCCCAGAATCGACGCGTAGGCGCCGATGATCTGGCCCGGATCCGGCCGGCCGATCAGAAACAGGACGAGCGGATAGAAAAGCGTGAAAGCCACGAGCGACCCGATCATGCCGAGAGCGGCCAGGTACTTGCCGATGACGATCTCATGATCTTCAATCGGCAGCGTTGCCAGATATTCGATCGTTCCCGCCTTGAACTCTTCGGAGAAGGCGCGCATTGTCAGCGCCGGCACGAGAAACGTAAAGATGAGGGGCAGCGGACGAAGGAAGGTGTCCAGCGCGCTTTGATTGAATTGGAAGAGAGTCGACACAAACAGCCACCCGTTGATAAGAAGAAAAACAACCGCGATGACATAGGTGGCGGGCGCGCTGGACAGGATCGCCAGCTCTTTGCGGGCCAAGATCAAAATGGGGCTCTTTCTCATGTGGCGGTCAGTTCCCGAAAGACATCATCAAGCGGCCGTCCGAACCCTTGAGGACTGCCGTCCGCCACCACACGGCCCCGGTGGATGATCAGCACGCGATCGCAAACGCTGCTGGCCTCAGACAAAGTATGCGTAGACAGGAGAATGGTTTTGCGTGAACGCATCGAATGGATAAGCTCGTGGACTTCTCGTTGCTGGTTGGGATCGAGGCCCGACGTCGGCTCATCCAAAATCAGGATCTCCGGGTCGTGCAGAATCGCCTGCGCCAGGCCCACGCGCTGCCGGTAGCCTTTGGAGAGATGGGCGATGTCTTTTCCCACGACGCTGCCCAAACCGCAGATGCCGATCACATGCCGGATCGCGCCCGTATACGCCGACCGGGGCATGCCGCGCAGGCGCGCCGTCCACTCGAGGGATTCGTAAACCGCCAGTTCTTCATAAAGGGGATTCGTCTCGGGAAGATATCCGATGCGCTCGCGCACGGACAGGGACTGGTCGAGAATGTCAAAGTTCGCCACGCGAGCCGAGCCCTCGGTAGGCGGCAAGTATCCGGTGAGCATTTTGAGCATGGTGGTTTTGCCCGCTCCGTTGGGACCGAGCAGCCCCACGACTTCGCCCGGCTGGATGGAAACCGTCACGTGGTCGAGCGCAAGCGTCGTTCCGTATTTCTTGGTGAGTTGAGAAATTTCAATCATGACCGCTCTTCTAAAGAAAAATAACGAAAAAACATATTTCTTGTCAAGTCAGTCTGAGATCATGGCCATCGGCGGGCAACAGGAGAAACGGTTCTCCCCATTGATGAGGATCATCGAGCGACCACGGATCGGAACAGGAAGGATCTTTTAAACGCAAACCCCATAAATGTCCGTAGACAAGATAACACATTCCCTCGCCGGAGTCCTCGACTCTGCGGGCCAAGGCCGGGGCGGGGAGCCCCTTCGCATCGAGTCCGGTCACGGAACACCAGATCTCTGCCCCGCCGCGAAGGCGGAGAACGTGAGTCACGACGCGAGGTTCCGAGCGTTCCTGAAACACCCGGTCGTCCACAAAGCCGGTGTTCGGATTTTCTTCAAATCGTAAGAACATTCAAAACGGCCTTCGTATCCGACAAATCATGAAAAAGGTGATCTGGGCCTGTGGCGGCCAGTTCCTCATATTTCATCGGCCCAGAAGCCACCGCGAGGGTCACGGCCCCAATCACTTGGCCCGCCTGGACATCACGGCTATTGTCTCCGATGACCACAACCTCTCTCGGTGAAAAAGTCTTTTTCGCAAGAGATTCTCCGCGCTTCACGGCGGTACGAAGCACTTGCGGGCGTTCTTCCGCATCGGATCCGTATCCTCCGAAACGGAAATACTTCATCAAGTCCGCGCGAGCGAGCTTGATCTTTACCCCCTCTTCCAGATTGCCGGTTCCGAGGCCGAGGAGAACGTCATCGATTTGGGAAAGCTCCTGCAAGAGTTCGGGGATTCCAGGCAGCACTTTATAGCCGGGTCCGTGAGGGATTTCTTCCGCCAAGCGGTCGAGATACCCGCGGCAGAGCTTTTCGATTTCACCCTCCAGCGGCTCACGGCGGAGGTGGACGCGGATCATCTCGCGGCAGATGGCCGGGTCGGTTTTGCCGTCCGGGCTGACTTGTTTCATGGCATGGGGCACCTTAAAGATACGTTCGAAGGCAAAATCGAGCGCCCTCACTCCCGCTCCGCCCGTATAAATAAGCGTCCAATCGAGATCAAACAGCAGCAATTTCCTGGTCATTTTTTCGCCTCTAGAACTCAAGCTAAATATGGATCAATTAATTCTCAACCGTTTGTAAATACTGCCGAGGATTTGCACTTTTTCCTTGAAGCCTTTTCCAACTAGAGGCAGACTTTCGCCAAGGAGGGAACATGTCCGAAGCCGCATGCATGTTTGACATTCTCGAGCTGCCGGAAAACGACTTGAAACGGGTCCTACCCAAGGCGTCCACGCGCTCCCTCGCAAAACTAGTGACCGCCTATCCGCGCTCCGTCGGCCGAACTTTCCTCCATTTGCTGGGTCAATGCACGAGCACCGTGACCGTGGAATTTCTTCGCGATGAGATGAACAGCATGAAGATACCGTCCTACCCGGAAATCCGCCAGGCTGAATCCGAACTCATGAAAATTATTCACGAGGAAGGTTTGGAAGATCACGCTTCTTCTGCTCCGACCGCCATACCACTCCCGCAATAACCCCCACGACCAGCGCCGGAACCACGAGCATGAGCAGAATGCTCCAGAAAAACCCTTTGGCCATGCCGTTGGGAATGTTGTCTTTGCACAAAGGACACGCGTCACCCAATGAAGCGATATTCATGGCGAGGAGACAAACCCTCACCCGAGCTACCCTCACCCTCTCCCTAAAGGGCGAGGGCCTACGACGTGGGCCTTCTCCCTTTAGGGAGAAGGTGGCCGGAGGCCGGGTAAGGGTTTCAATAAAGCATTTCATAAATCACAACTCCCGTCACCGACACGTAAAACCACAGCGGAAGAGTCCAGCGGGCCCACCGGCGATGATCGTCGAACCGGTTCTTCACCGCCAAATAAAGTGTACGTAAAACAAGCGGAACAATGACAGCAGCCAGAATAGTATGCGAGGTAAGGATCACGAAGTAAACAATTCGCCAAGGCCCTTGTCCTGTGTAACGGACATTCCCCACGTTGGCGTGGTAAGTCAAATAGGACGCGAGAAAGACCATCGACACTGCAAAGGCAGAGACCATGCAATACCGGTGATATTGGATTTTGTTTTGTTGAATCATGACGAACCCGACCGCCAATAAAACAGCGCTCAAAGAATTGAGTATCGCGTTGAAGAAGGGCAAATGGCTGACCATTTATCGTTTCCCGACGATCCAAACAGAGACGGTAAACATGACGAGAGCGAAGCTAAGGGACACCGCGAACCCCATCGCATTGGACCCCATCCCCGCGGCCAAGGGATGGCCATTAACCAGGAGACTCCGCTGAAGCGCAGAGAGGCCATAGGTCAGAGGATTGAGAGCCATCACCATCTTAATCCACCGGGAGGCGCCTTCGCTCGGGAATAGAGCTCCTGACAAAAGCCACATCGGAATTAACAGCAGGTTCATGATCGCGTGAAACCCCTGGGTCGAATCGAGCTTCCAGGCCAAAAGAAATCCGAGCCCCGTAAGCCCAAAGGAAATAATTAGAAGATTCATGAGAAGAAGCGGAACGGCATGGAGCGGAAGATGGATACCCGCGACGGGGGCCAATAGGAGGAATAGCGCCGCCTGACCAAAGGCCAGCGTGGTACCGCCGAGTATTTTCCCCAATACCAGGGTCAGCCTCGACAGCGGAGCGACTAAGACGGATTGCAGGAAGCCCTCATGACGGTCTTCGATGACGGAGATCGTTGAAAAAATGGCGGTAAAAAGCACAATGAGGGTCACCGTTCCCGGGAAGAAATACTGCAGGTAATTCACATCCGTTGTGACGAGAGCCCGCTGAGTCTTAAACGATTCCCCCAGCCCCGACCCGATCAGAAACCAAAAAAGAACGGGAGGCCCTAGAGCCCCAACCACGCGGCTCCTTTGACGTAAAAACCGCACAATCTCGCGCTGCCATAACGTATACGATGCTAGCCAAAAATGACGAAACTCGTCCATGTCAAGCTATTCTACCACAGGGACCCATCGCTGACAGAAGCTCGCGGAATTCGTTTGAACTATACACACAAAGATACTACACTTGGTGTATAGAGAAAGGAGCTTATGATGGCTAGAACCAATATAGACTTGAACGATAACTTAGTCAGAGAAGCAATGCGAAGAACCAAATGCCGCACGAAAAAGGAGTTGGTTAACTTGGCTTTGCAGGAATTAGTCCTCCATGGGCGACAGAAAGATATTCTGTTTCTAGCCGGGAAAATTCATTGGGAAGGGGACTTGAAAGCCTGGCGCCGCGACCGCACGTGATTCTCGTTGACACGACCGTCTGGATCGATCTGCTTCGCGATATCGCGAGCCCAGAAAGACGGGCCCTGGAGGTTTTGCTAGCGCGCCCAAGGATCCTATGCGTGACGGATATCATAGTCACGGAAGTCTTGCGCGGAATTTCTGATGAACAAGAATTTCAAAAGACTCGATACTATCTCAACAGTTTCTCCTGTTTAACGGCGCGGGCTCCGCGCACGTTTATCCATGCCGCTGAACTCTACCGCCGATGCCGCAAAAAGGGCGCAACAATCCGAAGCACGGTAGACTGCCTGATCGGCGCTGTTTGTATCGAAAACAAGGCCTCGATATTGCACCATGATACGGGCTTCGATCATCTGATTAAGCATTGCGGTCTCGCGAAGGCCAACCCCGTCACAATTCTTCCTTAGCCCAGCAAGTCGTTCGATCTCATTTTTCTGTCTGCTTTCTGCTCCCTCCTATGGGCCCATGTTGTGCAGGGCCAACCCTCTGTGCAGCCGTTGGAGTAGACGCACGCGCAGGTAAAAACGCGTCTGCAGTACTACAACACGGAGAAACGGGTAGTAGTGCCGCCGAGTCCGAGCGCACAGCATAGGGCGTTGGCGCTGGAGAAGGAGTTATATCGCTTTAAGATGGCCTTGAATCAAACCTTCCGATGAACGTGAGCACACCCGCGGCCCGATCCCTTTACAATTTCCACACGTGTGGACGATTAGAGGGCACTACGCGGTAGGTTTGGCAAGGAGGACTTTGCGCAGGTAGGGTAAGAGTTCTTTGGCCACGGGGGGTTGGGCCTGACCGGACGCGGCTGAGTTCTCCAAGCTTTTGAGATAGGTCCACCGTAATGGCATGGCTCGAAGACGCAGACCGAACATATGGCCTCCGCCGATCGGTGGTAGTCCTGCTTCCTGAAGCTTGGTAATCATGGCCCGCAGATTCAGCCCATGATGCCGCCGCAACTCCCCCATGCGCTGCCAGAGCTCCTCATCGGATAATGTTTCCGGAATCGGAGCCAATGAAGGCTTTGGCCTAGATGAAGGCAAGGCCTGCCAATCGATCTTGAGATCCGGATACTGGGCTTGGAGTGAGGGGATCCGGTCAGGGGTCAATGTTCCGGAATCCCCAAGGTGTGCCAAGATCTTCTGGC
>Ga0207053_10053_pt1 | contig 27084 bp, 22 predicted proteins | sample Alteio_BWMinCont_59_FD_153290 | JGI IMG/M metagenome (GOLD analysis project Ga0207053, IMG submission 153290) | Enriched cells from forest soil in Barre Woods Harvard Forest LTER site, Petersham, Massachusetts, United States -... | ecosystem: Environmental > Terrestrial > Soil > Temperate forest >...
TGCGTAGCCGAAGGTCAGTGGGAGAATGCCCAAGGTGACAACGGAGAGCTTCATGGGTGCGAAGCCTAGGCTGGGGACCACATAGGGGAGCACATAGAGCAAAGTGAACGGTGTGATGGCCAGAACCGTGCCCCGCGTGAGCCACTTCAACTGCTGACGAAGAATCGGCCTTCTAGCACTACTGTAGCTGCGCAGAAGTACTGCAGCGGCGGCCACGAAGTAAACTGCCAGGTATGCCATCCATAATCTGTCCAGGCGCCACAGAAGACTCTCGCTGGCCCGCGAAGATGTGACGGCAAGGATGTGATAGCCAAGCAGCAGAAGACCGGGAGCATAGATCGAAGCAGCCAGCCAGCGATATCTGCGAAGAATACCCGACCTTTCGGGAAACGTGAGTACGAAATGCAGCAGCAGCGCCGGCTGCAACATATTGGCGAGAATGTTTCCCCAGTAGATGGTGCGATCAAAAGAATTCAGTTTGCCGGTAAAGTGAAATGAACAGAACGAAAAAGAAACCAGGCAAAAGACGTAAAAGTGCGTCGAGCCGGGAGCGGTCCAGCGGCGGAATAAAACATAAAGCCCAATGCCCAGATAGATCAGACCGATCAGCCGAAGCCAGCCGTTGAATGTGTGTTCCTGCGGAGCAAGGATAGGAGCAGCATCGAATGCAACTGCGCCCTTTAGCAGCGAATATCTGACTTTGTGCCACGCCCCTGTGCTGTACATCTGGCGCACCAGAGTATCGAGATGGGATATAGGTACGCCATTTGCCACGAGCAACTGATCACCTTGCTCGATTCCAGATCGGGCTCCTGGGCCTTCAGGTTCGACCCGATCTGCGAAAAGCCCGCCATTACGCTCCACCCAGGAGACGCCATCGTAAGGAGCGACAAACTGAGTTTCTTTCTGATAATTAATCCAAGCGAGCGTGATGGCAGCCACGGTGAACAGGGCTAAAAAGCCAGCGGTGAAGCGAATTTGAAAATCCCGGTTCATTGAAAACGCTGACGTTTGTGCGGCAGATAAACTCGTCCCACGAGGGAGATGCACGTTCCCTGCCAAGGTCCTGCGTTGGATAGACGAGCTAAGTGCCATGAAGGTAAGCTCTTCGGCAATTATAAAGTCACTGGGGCACTAGAGTTATGTTTTTTGGAACCCAATATCCGTTATTTTGTAAGCCACTGTGCCGGAGAAGCCTAAGTGATTGCTACGTAAGTTTTTAGGAATGTCAACAGGCATTATGCAGGACAAAGGGTAATCTGCCGAGGTGATGCAGATCTTCGGCCCCCGATCCTCAGATTAGAAATCCACAACCAGCAGAAGCTAATGTCGAAGCCAGCAGAGACAATAATCGAGAGATACCTTCAGGCGGATGGTTTGCGGATTCGATTCTCGCAGGCAGGTTCTGGCCCTGCCCTGGTTCTTATACACGGACTACTCGGCTATTCGTTCAGTTGGCGGAATGTGATTCCAAGTCTAGCGCAGGGCCGGGGAGTCCTTGCTCCCGACATGCCGGGAGCGGGGTTCTCCGAGGGCCGCGCAGACTTGGACTGCCAACTTAGGGGGGCTGCGCAGCGGCTGCGAGCATTCCTGGACGCCGCTGGAATTCCGGCCTGCGATCTGGTCGGCAGTTCCTACGGTGGGTCAACCGCCGTAATCTTGGCCGCGCTGATACCTTCCCGAATTCGCAGCCTAGTGCTTATCTCTCCGGCAAATCCCTGGTCCGGCATCGGGCGGAAAAGGCTGGCTCTGCTACGAAACCCGGCGATTGCGGCATTGTTCCCATGGCTGGCGCGAGCGGTCCATCCCCTCCACCGGTATTTCGTTCGCAGAATGTGGGGCGATCCCAAGCGCGTTACTGCAGAAACGCTCGATGGCTACATCCGCCCACTGATTCGGCCAGGAATCTTTGAACACGCCATCAAGATCGTTCGAACCTGGCAGGCCGATATGGATCAACTCGAATCCGCCCTGCAGAAAATCGCGGACATTCCAACTCTGCTGGTTTGGGGTGACAAGGACCGGGTGGTTGATCCCGCCTCGGCACAGGTCATGGCTGAACACTTGCCGGGTGCACGCCTGGCGATCCTCAAAGGGGCCGGACATCTGCCTTATGAAGAATGTCCCGAAGAATTCTGCCGGATTGTGCAGGAGTTTCTGAGCAATGTTCGTTCTACCGATATCGCCAGTCCTGCGCGAGAGGTAACCTGACACCGCTGAATTTCGGTGCTAGGCTCAAGGACGGTTGGCAACAATGGGGGCAATTACGCAATCAGCTCTTTTCGGAAAGCTGGCGAGCAGCTTCCGCTCGGAGAATTCCGGCGCGTGGGTGCGTTTTTTGCTGGCGGCGATCGGGTTAACCATCGCATTCACGTTGGCTATTTTTTCCACTGCCGCCCGCGATGCCGGGAATGTAATCGGCACAGTTGTACTGGCCTCTTTGGCGCTGCTGTTGGCGGTGGCTATTGGGCTGGGATCGGTGCCTTATCTTGTCCGTCGCGTGGGTGCCAGGAGAGTTCGCGATGCACTTGATTTTGAGGTGACCCAGGCGGGCGTGCTTTATGCGTCAGTGGTACTGCTTATCGGCATAGCAGCGCTAAACACCGGTAACAATTTGCTTTACATCATTGTGGCTACGATGCTGGCGGCCATAGTTGTTTCTGGGGCGGCTTCCGCAGTTTGTCTCGGAAGCCTGGAGCTTGAGGTCAAGATTCCGGACCACATTTTCGCCGGGACCGAAGTGCCCGCGACGGTTTGCGTTCGGAGCCTGCGCCGATGGATTCCATCGCTGTCGATCTCTGCAGTACCGATTGAGAAGAAGATCAAACGCAAGCGCTGGCAATGGGTCGCGACGACGTTCCCGGTTCCGCCATGGCGTCCGGCAGGCCAGCAATGGCTGCAATTACCGGACCGCAAACTCCGCCGGGTTGCAGTCGGGAATCCTTCCGGAGTTTTCCACCAGTCCGCCTATTTTCCGCTGGTTCCTCCCGGCGCCGGGCTTGAGGCCTCAGTGAAATTGAACTTTCGGCGCCGAGGTTGCTATCAGGAGCGATTCAGCCTTTCGACGCGGTTCCCGTTTGCTTTTCTGGTGAAGACACGCCGGGCGGCTTTGTCACGCGAAGTGCTGGTTTATCCCGAACTAACCAATTCGCAGGAAGCAATTGAACTGCTTCCGATCCTGACCGGCCAATTCGAAGCTCATCTCAGAGGCATAGGCTCAGACCTATACCGGATTCGCGAGTACCTTCCTGAGGATCCGGCGCGCCAGGTGGATTGGAAAGCCACGGCTAAATCCGGATCACTCAAGGTCAGGGAATTTGCCCGCGAAGACGAACGGCGTTTGCGGGTCGTTTTTGACAATCCCGCAGTAGGAGCGATCCAATCGCCGGCTTACGAGCGAATGGTTTCGCTTACCGCGTCTCTGGTGTGGAGTTTGGCCCAGGAAGGCGTGCTTCTCTCGTTCGTTTCCCAGGATTGTGAATCTTTTGGGGACCCGTTCGGGATTTTGCGCTATCTGGCGACCGCTACGCCCAAGGGCGCACCTTCAGTGCTAGAAACCTTGTCGGCCTCAACCGACTACAGCGTGGTTTTCACCGTTCATAAACGTGGAACGATTCCGGCGGGAGCGTGGGCGAGCTCTTACTTCGTGTTCATCGAGTAAGTCGATCGACGACCAGCTTTACTTTCATAGAGTTGTGGGAGACAATTCCAGCGTTTCCGGTGCAAACGAAAGTTCCGGACGGTTTCGCATGGTAACCAGCACTTTGGTTACTTCTGTTCGTAGGTACCTGATCGGAAAACTGCTAATGTTCCACCCATAGTGCATTAGAGGTTCAGGCCGCAAACTGAATCGCCTATGTCCAGCCCTCAACTACAGACCGCGTTGTGGGTCTCGCAGCCGGTCCTTCTGGCTGCAGTCGCGGTGGTAATGTTCCGCCGGCGACTATATAAAGAATTCCCCGTATTCTTTACCTATGGCCTTGCGCAGATCGCGATCTTTCTAGTGCAGTTTTCGGTTTATAAGCTGGCCGCTTATCATGCGTACTACATCAGTTTTTGGATTGCGATGGTGCTAAATCTCATATTTGATTTCAAGATTATTCACGAGATTTTCCTGGATATTTTCCGACCGTACCACGCGTTGAAGGACCTTGGGACGGCGTTGTTTAAATGGGCGGCGCTCATCATGGTGCTAGTGTCGGTGGTTTTGATTTCGACAAGCCCAATCTGGAACGATCCCATCACTCGCAGTCTCTTACTCCTGCAGCGTTGCATGCGCGTGGTCCAGTGCGGATTGGTTCTCTTTTTACTTGCATTCTGCAGACACCTCAACGTCTCATGGAGACGTCAAAGTTTTGGCATGGCTTGGGGATACGGTATATTTGCCAGCGGAGAACTGATCAGTTATGCGCTTTATTCTGGGGGACACATCTCTCAGGATCTCCTAAACCTGATTACTATGGGAGCGCTTAACGCGAGCATACTAGTTTGGTTGGCCTATGCGATTTTGAACACACGCGAGCATGCTATACCGGTTTTGATTCCCCAGCGATGGGACAGCGCATTGATCGATATACATGCGCAAGGGGAGCAAGAATCGTTAATTCCTATGTTTGAGCACATGGTTGACCGAGCGTTCTCGAAAACCCAGGATCGTCACGCCTTACCATAATTCAGCGGCGTTCCCGCATTTCAAAAAGTCCGCAAGCTTTCGTCGAAGAACCGACCGATCATCGTTGGACTTGACTGCATGGGTATAATCCTGCTACTAGGGTTTCCGCTCCCAGGGGACCCGCATGTAGGAGAAAATCATGACACGTGCGGTCAGGGCTTTGGTCCTGGTGGTAGCCGTAGCTTGCACCTGTCTGGCAGCGGCCGCTCCGGTCAGCACGAAAGTGAACGCAGGGCCGGTGCCGGTTTGTTGGAAAAGCATGGACTGTACTTAGCCAAAGATAAAAGCCGATCCTGTTAGGATCGGATTTCTGGGGCAGCGATTGCGTGAGCAATCCCGGCCCTCTTTTTATTTTCTGGTATCTCGAAGGCCTGACGCGCGATGGCTAGGCTGTGTTGAACTCGCAAAGTTATCGCCGCAACGCTGTAAACCTGCCCTGCCCTTACCTAGAAGGTTAACTATGCCCTTTATGCCCTGCAAAATCCGTGATATAACGCCCTAAAGGTCATCGAGCTCCCAGGAGATGGCATATGGAACTGGCTTTTCAGGCCAATGAGGCCTCAGAAATCGAAGGCCTCAATAAAGGAGGGCTTGTGTCCGAAGCACGGACTGGAAAAAGATTTCCGCTGGAACTGCCGATCAAGATTCACGGGGAAGACCAGGGAAGTGTTACTGGAAATATGAGTGCCGCGGGAGTTTACATTCGCGGTAACCCTGCGCTCGATATTGGTTCGAATGTGGAATTCGAAATCGCGCTGCCGCCAGAGTTAACCGGCGCGAATGAGAAAGTGATTGTGCAATGCAAGGGCCGTGTAGTGCGGAAAGATGCGGGCGGAGGCGGAGAAGCGCCAGGCGTGGCCTGCGTGATCGACACCTATGATTTTGTTCGCCAGTCGTAATTTGTGAGGTGCTAAGGCAATGCTTAAACTGATTCTCGCCGACAACCAGGCAATTTTTCGTGCAGGTATCGCTAAGGTGCTGGCGGTGGAAGATGAGATGCGTATTGTGGCGCAAGCCCAGACCGCCGAGCAGATGTTCATGGCGCTGGATAAATTCCGCGCCGCAGTGCTGGTGGTTGCAGGCGGTTTTCACAATGATTTCAGCGCGGTTGTGCAGGCGGCCAACAAGGTGCGTACGCGCGTGGTCGTGCTCGGCGATACCGGAGAGAGCGCTCAAAAATATATGGGCGCCGGCGCCCATGGGGTGGTGTACCGCAATGTTACTAGCTCCGCTCTGGTCGATTGCGTCCGCAAAGTGGCGCGCGGCGAAACTTGGATCCAGGACATCGCCGTGCCCAGCGAACTAACTGAAAACGATATGGTCGGACTGCGCGTACGCGACCGGCTTACCGCGAAAGAGCTGCGCATTGTGGCCCTGATCGTTCAGGGATATAAGAACAAAGAAATTGCCACGCAGCTTGGAACCACCGAGCAAGTGATCAAAAACTATCTGCGCAATGTTTACGACAAGATCGGCGTGTCAGACCGCCTGGAACTTGCGCTCTTCACCATTCATCACAGAATTCTGAACGAAGCAGCCGCCGCCACCGCTGCAGCTCACCAGCAACCTCAGCCGGGACCGGCGGGAGTGGCATCGTAAGATTCCTGCAACCGGTCTTGAAGCCCGGAACAGTTCAGATTTATTTAAGGCCGCCACAGGCGGTATTCTCTTTTTGTCCCCTTGACTCTTCGTCGATTTGGGGCTAACGTTCAAGCCGCAAATCCGACTCCCTAGCGCTCTTTGCTGGGCGTCGAGATCGCAAATCGTTCGCAATAGGAGCCACATTTATGTATTCACGAACGGTCACTTGCAAAATAGACACCTCGATGATCAGTGAATTTCGCACCGCGCTCAACCACGAGTTCCTCCCACGCATCCAGGCGCAACCGGGCTTCGTCGACAACATCGAATCGCTCGACCCCAAGACTGGAGAATTTTCCTGCACAACTCTTTGGAAGAGTGAGTCGGATGTAAAGAATTATGACAGCGGTTTGTTCCAGGAAATTGCTGCGAATCTGGCCCCGCTGATGACCGAAGGGCCATCGGTCAAAACGCTGCGGGTAGAGAATTCGTCCGCCCACCGGGTGGCGGCTGGGAAAGCGGCTTAAAAGCGAAGGCCGAAGCCACGTTTTCGGGAGGGATTCCGTTGGATCCATTAGTGTTCTTAAGCGGGTTCGATTTCGGAGGCGGTATCGGTTTTCAGCCGAACATGTTCAAGGGCGCCGGCCAATCGCTCAAGACCCCTGCCATGTTTAGCTCCTGCTTGTTTCGATGTTGGAACCCCGGGGCGGCGCTGGAGCAAGCAATTTCTCGAACGACCTCCGGCTTGCAAACAATGTGGGAGACCGAAATATTGCCGAGGGTCGAACATCACTATTGCGATCAATTGGACGGATAGCTCTGATTTCTAATTTGTTTTCGGAATATAGTCTGGCCGGTAGCGAAGCTGCACGCCTTTGTATTGTTTTTTAGCTTTAGCCGAGAATTCAACCTTGAGGTCGTGACGCCGATCATCCACGGCACGGGGTCTAAACCCCAGCAAATAACGGAAGTGAAGTTGGAGCAGAACGCTCTCCAATGCCGCAGCGTACAAATTGGGTGAAATGTGAAAATACTGACCGCCAGTTATCGCAGCCCAGGCGTGAAATGCGGAGGGTTCGAGTGACGCATCATTGAAGGTCAAGTTTTGTACATCCGCATCTTTGATCCCGAATACAATTCCAGAATTTTCCACAAGCTCGTGGAGTGCCTTAGGAAGTTCACCACCCGCATTGTCTGAATAGTCGCCGTAGAGCACCCAAAGTACTGGCAAAGGTTGAGGGTGTCTCTGATGCGCATCATGGATGATGAGTCGAATCATTTCGATAAGTGCAAGCTCTCCCTTTTTCCTTAAACCTGGCGGAGGCGGGGCGTAATCGAAGGGCTTCAGCGTCTCTGCCAAGACGGAAATGGCAGCGTCTTTATCCTGCGTGGGCAGAAGGTCGAGCTTGGCATCACCGTTATCACACCAGTGCGCAACTCCGACACTGTCGTGTCTGTCGAGGTGCTCCAGTGGGGGCCGGAAGAGCATCTCCTTTCCTCGAAAGCTTCCGGAAGCATATGCTCCGTTTGGTCCGTTGTTTTTTTCATTACACAACACGACAAACCAAATGACGAAGGGCCGGGTACCATAATGTGATCCACTATCGAAGGTAGTGATTGGAACTTCATGCCCGTTGTCAAGCACACGAAAATCCTCTTGCTGAAGCGTGTTCACAGGGAAACCGCTCTTTGGGTCCTGCGCAATAACATCGACCAGCACTAACGACGTACTCGCCCGAAATGTTACTGAAGGATTCGATTCTTCTGGTGCAGGAGTTTGCGATGATGCGGAATCCTGGGATAGCAAGAACGGACTACAAAGAATTGCCGTTAAGAGTAAAGTCGCAATTCGCATAAGAAGGAGCTCTCTGCACTTCTATTTGTAACCAGCCCCGGTTGCCCGTTGGTTCCAGATTGTTGAAATCAGGCGATAGGGGGCTGGCCCAGCTGACCTGCCCCCTGCGTTCGTTCACGTAAGAATACGACAAGTTTCTGCCGCTCCCTCTCCGGTTTGAGCCGGGATGGGGGAGCGCGAGGGGCAGGAAACGGCGTTTGAGTCCCTTGCCTCTCGCTCAGCTGTAGAAGCTTGCAGCCTGCGCTGCAAACACCTTCGGTGTCTGAGTATTCCTCTGCTTTTGCCTGCGGTTCTGCAGTGATCTGCTGCACTCCCGTCTTTCTTTTAATTTCTCGCCGAGTTGGCTACATCTGGGCCATAGATTTTTTGAATTGGACTCTCGCTCCGGGCTCTGTCATATTGAGAATGTCTTCCAGTAAGTGCGCAGTAGGAAGACGGACCCAGAAGTTCGACCGCAGCCCAGGGTTGGGCACCTAGTACCATCCGGACCTCGTAGTCAATCCCGACAACTGAAGACTCTCGGCTCGCAGTTTTGTGCCGTGGTGTCTTTCCAGCTCAACAGGAGACTCACATGAAACCGAATGGAAAGTATTTCGCAGTTCGAGCTGTATTCCTCACGCTGTGCGCAGCCAGCCTGCTTTCGACTTTGGGAAGCGCGGAGACGGTGCGTGGAAACTTTAAACTAACGACTGAAACCCACTGGGGCAAACTACTGCTCGCTCCTGGTGCATACGATTTCACCATCACCACTGACGTTTCTAGGACCATCGTCACGGTTCATTCCAGAGACTCGGGATGGAGCGGCATGGCCATGGCGGAAGGCAGTTCTGACGCCAAGCCGGATGAAGGGATGAAGCTGCTGCTGGTGAAATCGGAAGGTGGGACTTACGTCCGGGCGCTGTGTCTCGGTGATTCCGGCATTACCCTCACCTACGCAATGCCGAAATCCAGCAAGGTCACCCGTTTGACCCAAGAGCGGACAGCAAACACCACGATCGCTTCTGCTTCGAGCGGACAACGATAGACTCAAGGCGTGATTAGCGCGGAGTATTGCACTCCGCGCTTTTTCTTTTGTAAACCGAAGCCGGCCAGGCTATTCGTAGCAGATCAAATTCGCGGGAACTTGTTTCAGTCGCGGTATATTCATGAAGCGTGAAAATCTCCATTGCGCTCATCACCCTAAATGAAGAAGCAAATCTTCCACGCACGCTCGAAAGCGTGATGCCGCTGGTGCGCGACGGGAAGGGCGAAATCATCGTCGTCGATTCAGGATCGACCGACCGCACCCTAGAGATTGCGCGCTCGCACGGGGCAAAAATTTTCATTGAAGAGTGGAAAGGCTTTGCGGCACAGAAAAACTCGGCGATGGGGAAAGCGTCCGGAGATTGGATTCTGCAACTGGATGCAGATGAAGCGCTGGGAGAAGAACTCGCGGAAGAAATTAATCGGGAACTAGACGAAAGCGGAAGCCTGGTTGGCTTCTGGATTCCTCGCAAGAATTTCTTTCTCGGTCGTTGGATCAAGCACGGCGGGTTTTATCCCGATCCCAAGCTGCGCCTGGTCCGGCGTGGTGCGGGAAAATTTGAAGAATACGGTGCGCATCCCACGATCAAGGCGAATGGCCGGACCGGCACGCTCAAGCACGCACTCATTCACAATGCTTATCCGACGTTGCGCGGTTACATCGACCACATGAACAGCTATTCGTCATCCGGTGCCGAAGTCGCCGTTGCGAAAGGCCATCGTGGTTTCAATCTGCTTAATATCTTGGTGCGCCCAAAACTCACCTTCCTCTACAACTACATTTTCCGCCTCGGGTTTCTCGACGGCCGCGAAGGTTTTCTGCTGCATCTCTATCACGCGGTTTACGTTTCCTGGAAATACGCCAAGGCGTGGGAACTGGCACGAAAGAACAAGCATTGAAGGATTGTCGAATTTACGGATTGTCAAATTCCATCAAGGCGACCGTTGAAGTTGTAAGTCAGTCAACTTGTAAATTCGAAAATTCATCACTCATGTTAACCGACCAAGCGGTCGCCTCTGCGGCTTGCTCCTGCGCTGGGTGTCTCTTATGATCGGAGCGGAGCACGATGGAAGCCGAGAAAGGCGAAATGGCGGACAAGAAGCGATCACAACACATCAATAGTCCGGTCACTGAATCTCCGATCGCGGATGTAAGTGAGAACCGCCATCCTTCGGATTCCGAAAAGCGCTGGGCAGAAAAGACGTTGCTTCCTGCGCTGGAGAAATCTCCCGAAAAGCCGATTGGCGCGCCCACCGGCACAAACCTGGACGAGCACGGAAGGGCCCGCTTCACCAGTATTTCCGGCGTTCCGGTCCGCCGTCTCTACACACAAGCGGACTTGCCCGAAGATTGGGATTACGAAAAGTATCTGGGCTATCCCGGCCGGCCGCCTTTCACGCGCGGAATTCATGCCACCGGCTATCGTGGCAAGCTTTTCACCATGCGGCAGTTTTCAGGATTCGCATCGCCTGAGGAAACCAATCGCCGCTACAAATATCTGCTCGAACATGGGGGCAGCGGACTCTCGGTAGCTTTCGACCTACCGACTTTGATGGGCTACGACTCCGACCATCCCGCGAGCGAGGGCGAAGTGGGCAAATGCGGCGTGGCCATTGACTCGCTCGAGGACATGGAAATTCTCTTCAACGGAATCGACCTCGAGAAGACCACGGTGTCAATGACCATCAACTCTCCGGCATCCATTTTGTGGGCAATGTATTTAGTAGTCGCGGAAAAGCAGGGTGCAGATTGGAAGAAAATCTCCGGCACAATCCAGAACGATATTTTGAAGGAATACATCGCCCAGAAGGAATACATCTATCCGCCAGCTCCTTCCATGCGCCTGGTGATCGATACATTTGAGTTTGGCTCGAAATTCACGCCGCGGTTCAACACTATTTCGATCAGCGGATATCACATTCGCGAGGCGGGATCGACGGCGCTGCAAGAGCTGGCGTTCACGCTTTATGACGGCGTCGAGTACGTTGAGTGGGCGCGGCGCCGTGGGCTGGATGTGGATGACTTTGGCCCGCGCCTAAGTTTCTTTTTTAACGCGCACAATGATTTCTTCGAAGAGATCGCGAAATACCGTGCCGCGCGGAAGATCTGGTACCAGGTAATGAAAGAACGGTTTGACGCCAAGAACCAGCGCACTTGGCTGATGCGCTTTCATACGCAGACGGCTGGAGTCTCTCTTCCGGCGCAGCAGCCAATGAACAACATTGCCCGCGTCGGCATTCAGGCGTTAGCGGCAGTGATGGGTGGAACGCAGTCGCTGCATACCGACGCGTACGATGAAGCGCTCGCGCTGCCGACTGAAGAAGCCGCGGGTATTGCTCTGCGGACGCAGCAGATCATTGCTTATGAATCTGGTGTGACCCAGACAGTGGACCCTCTAGCGGGCTCGTACTTTCTGGAAAACCTTACGCTGCAAATGGAAAAAGGGGCGTTCGACTACTTCGGCAAGCTAGATGCAATGGGAGGCATGGTTAAGGCCATCGAGCGTGGATATCCGCAGAAAGAGATTGCGGAAGCTTCGTACCAGTATCAGCGGGCGGTTGAGGCGAAGGAAAAGATCATCGTGGGCGTGAACGAATTCACCATAGATGAAGAGTCGCCAAAGACCCTCTACATTGACGAGTCCGTGGCCACGCACCAGTCCGCAAAATTGAAAACGTTACGCGCCCGCAGGTCGAATGAAGAAGTGCGGCGCAGGCTTGACGAACTAAAGAAAGCGGCGGCGCAAGAGCCACGTGGGGAGTCTCACGGAAATATTTCAGCTGCAAATACCATGCCGTACATCGTTGATGCGGTGCGCGCCTACGCAACTGTAGGCGAAATATGCGAAGCCTTGCGACAGGTTTATGGGACGTACACGGAAGTCAGCGTTACGTAACGAACAAAACTTTGTCGTTCCGGAAGCCCGTATTCGGGAGTAATCTCCTTTGAATTTGAGAACAGCAGATTCCTCAGCCCTAAAGGGCTTCGGAATGACAGCGCGTTCTATTCACGTGTTTGTCCGGTCCCTATCACCTGATATTTGGTCGAAGTCAGCTCCTTCAATGCAAACGGTCCGCGGCAGTGCAGTTTTTGCGTGCTGACGCCCATCTCCGCGCCGAAGCCGAACTCGCCGCCATCGGTAAATCGCGTGGAAGCGTTCCAGTAAACTGCTGCCGAATCGACTAGATTCAGAAATTTGTTCGCGTTCGCCTCATCCTTGGTAATGATCGCCTCCGAGTGGTTTGTGGAATAGCGATTGATGCGCTCGATGGCCTCATCCAAGCCGGCAACCACCCGAATTGCGATACACAGGCGCAGGTATTCTTCTCCCCAGTCATGTTCCTTTGCAGGAACCACACCGGGCGCGAGGCCGCAGGTTTCCTGGTCTCCGCGCACTTCGACGCCCGCGTCAATCAGCTGGCGCACAATCTGCGGAATGAAAGCAGAAGCGATTCGCGAGTGCACCAGCAGCTTCTCGGCGGCGTTGCAAACCGAAGGGCGCTGGGTTTTCGCATTGAGAATAATGCGGTTCGCCATTTCGAAGTCGGCAGATTCATCGATGAAAATGTGGCAGTTGCCGGCACCGGTTTCGATCACCGGAACCAGAGCGTTCTCCATAACGTGCGCGATAAGTCCCGGCCCGCCGCGAGGGATCACAACGTCCACCAAGCCACGGGCGCGTATGAGTTCCTGCACAGTGTCGCGGCTGGTCGAATCAAGCAATTCAATCGCGCCGGCGGGAACGCCGTCAACTTCGCGCATGATTTCAGACAGGGCCTGATTACTGGCTGTCGCTTCTTTTCCTCCACGCAGGACGACCGCGTTTCCGGTTTTCAGACACAGAGTTGCGGCGTCAACCGTGACGTTCGGGCGGGATTCATAAACGATACCTACCACGCCCAGCGGCACGCGAATTTTGCGAATGAGGAGGCGGTTTGGGCGGGTCCATTCTTCGAGCACTTCATTTACCGGGTCAGAAAGTGCGGCGACTTCACGAACCGCGTTCGCCATTTGCGAAACTCTCTCGGGAGTCAGCAGCAGACGATCGTGCATCGCTCCCGCCAGATTGGAATGCTGGATGTCCTCTTCATTGGCGCGAATAACACGTCCAGCATGGGTTTCAATCGCGTCTGCAATCTTTAGTAGAAGGTCGTTTTTCTGCTCAGTGGAAAGCTGCGCCAGCACAGCTGCTGCGGCACGTGCACGCTCCAGCTTTTCTCGAGTCGAGAACGCGACTGCAGGGCTGCCGGCCATATCAGGCCTTCTCCTTCCTCGGAGGAAAGTAGGTCCCGATCTTGCTTGCGATTGCTTTCGCGATCGCATTGGGATCCCGCCCGTTCACGATGGCGACGTTTACCCCGGCATCACTTGCGGTCTTGGCCGCGCGCAATTTCGATCGCATTCCTCCGCGCCCCAATTTGCCGTGGCCATTGCAGAGGGCTTCCATTTCAGGCGTCAACTGGCGAATCGTGCGTATCAATCGCGGGCGCTTTCCATTCGAAGCGTAGAAGCCGTCCACGTCAGTAAGCAGCAGCAGCCAATCGGCATCTACGGCGGCAGCGAGCAGCGCGCTCAGTTCGTCGTTGTCGCCAAACGCCCCGACCAATTCGCGTACTGAAACGCTGTCGTTTTCATTCACAATCGGCACCACGCCCAACTTGAGCAATTGGTTCAGTGTGTTCTGCAGATTCTTATATCGCGGGGGAGAAGTGAAGTCGTCATTTGAAAGCAGCAGTTGGGCCACGATCTTCTTGCCGAAAAACAATTGTTCGTAGGTGTGCATCAGCGCACTCTGTCCGACGGCTGCGCAGGCCTGCATCAGGGGCACGCTCGAGGGCCGCTGGTCTTCGTTCAACCCAAGATTCGCCATTCCCGAAGCGATTGCGCCGGAACTGACGATCAGGAATTCGTGATGCGGAAGGTCGAGTTGATCCACGAGCGAGCGCAGTTGTTTGGTATCGATTCGCCCGCCGGGCGCGATCAGGCTGGTTCCGACTTTGATCACTAGACGCATTTGTTGATCTACATACTTTAGCAAGCGGAGCGCCATTCCCGCATCGATTCTACGAATGTCTTCAATGGCCGAAAGCGATTAGATTTTGCCTTTGCGTGGCGACATCTGCGAAACTGACCACTTGAGTTCCTCAAGGGCAAAGTTTGAGTATGTTCCCGCGATGGCCGCAATCGCGCGTGAAGCCGGTGCGTTGCTGATGCAGTACTTCGACCAAAACATCAAGATCGAATATAAAGGCGAGGCGGATTTGGTCACAGCCGCTGACCGCAAATCCGAGGCGCTGATTCGGGAGCGCATTCGTGAGCTTTGGCCGGGGCACGACATTTTGGGTGAGGAAGAAGGACTGCGCGACACTGGCAGCGAGTATCGGTGGTACGTCGATCCGCTCGATGGCACCACGAATTTTGCTCATGGGTACCCTGTGTTTTGCGTTTCTATGGCACTGGAAAAGAGGCAGGAGATGATTGCCGGAGTTTGTTACGACCCGACTCGTGATGAACTGTTCGCGGCTGAACAACGCAAAGGGGCTTACCTCAACGAGCGTCCTATTCATGTTTCGAAGGTCGCGAATCTGGCGGAGTCGCTTTTAGCCACAGGGTTTCCGAGCCACAAACGCCACAAAAACCCCAACATCTACTTTTATCATCAGATCACCTTGCGGTCGCATGGGGTAAGGCGGGCCGGGTCGGCTGCGCTGGATTTGTGCTCGGTGGCCTGTGGACGTTTTGACGGATTCTGGGAATTCAATTTGAATCCGTGGGACACGGCGGCAGGAGTGCTGATGGTGGAGGAAGCTGGCGGCCGAGTGACAGATTTTTCCGGCGGCCCATTTCAGTTGAACAGTCGGGAGACTGTGGCTTCGAACGGGTTGATCCATGGTGCGCTGGTAAATGAGTTCCAGCAGATTTTTGCTGGACGAGGGCTTGAGGTGTTGCCCGATCCGAGGGAATATGCAAAGAAGGACTAGCTGCGGACGGTGGTTTGCGGATCGTGAAAAAAGGGAATTCGTGGATGAGGCGTCGAATGATTAAAAAATCGATCGCAATCTTCGCTGCAGGTCTTGTGCTGTTTGCCGCTGCCGGCCTTGCTGCCGTGCAGCCGCCCGATGCTGCCTACCTGCAATCATTTGAGAAGTGGAAAGTGGAGTTGGTGGACGATCTCAAGCAGAACTGGCTGGTCCTCGCGGGACTGTTTTGGCTGAAACCGGGCGCGAATACGTTTGGCAGCGCCAGCGATAACTCGATCGTGCTTCCAGCCGGTCCGGCGCACGCGGGCGTTTTTCAGGTGCAGGGCGACGATGTTTCGGTTGAATTTCAAAAAGGGGCAGCGGCGAAGATCGACGGCCAATCGCTGACCTCAGCTAAGCTGCAAGCCGACGTGACCGGGAAGCCGACCATGATCGAAATGGGCAGCCTTCGCATGTATGTGATCAAACGTGGCGTGCGGCTGGGAATCCGATTGAAAGACCTGAATAGCGAAGCCGCACGCAACTACGCTGGACCAATTTTCTTCCCCATCGACATGACTTATCGAATCACCGCAACCTTTGTGCCGTCCGACGGAAAGAAAACCGTCGATGTTCCCAACGTGCTCGGAGACGTCACTCCGACTCCGATTGCCGGCGAAGTCCATTTCAAGCTCAACGGGCAGGACCTTACGTTGACGGCTTTGAGCGGCGATCCAGCAAAGGGCGTGAGCTTCGTGATAGGCGATTTGACCGGCAAAACGGATACTTATCCCGGAGGAAGGTTTCTGGATACCGATCCCGTGGTGGATGGCAAAGTGGTCCTGGATTTCAATCGCGCCTACAATCCGCCATGTGCGGTAACAGCATACGCCACGTGCCCGCTAGCGCCCAAGGAAAACCGGCTGCCAGTTGCGGTCTCTGCCGGGGAGAAATATGACCGTGCGCACGGGCATCATTGAGCCGTCAGCTCTCAGCCGTCAGCCGTCAGCCATCAGCCGTCAGCAAAACACAATCGCGAGTTATGTGCAGTGGCAAGCTGGACTGCCCGTAAATCTCGAATGTCCGGCAAGGCGTAAAATAGGCTTGGGGCACGAGGCGGACTGTGATTGAAGCCCTCTTAACTAGAAAAATCGAAAAACGGCCTGAGACAGTGCGGCTCAAAGGGCGAGTCCTTTTTCTCACCGAAGACCCTGAGCTGATCAAGCGCCAACTTGCGGGAGAAGACCTCGCCTGGGACACGAAAAATCCGCGAAACAATCCCAAGCTCCGCGACGACATTTCAACCGACGAAATTACTCCTGCACACATTTGCTTTTTCTTTGATGAAACGCTCGGCGAGTTTCCTTACACCGGTCTGAAATGCGGTAACGAATTGCCCGTGCAGCGCGGGGACGTGAAGCGCGGCGGCTTTGTCGCTGCGGTCAGCGGAAAGCGCCGGGGCAAGGGCTCAAGCCGCGAGCAGTCGCCCTACGCGGAGTTGTGCGCCGGAATCAAGCTCGTAGTTGCCGAGAACATCGAGCGCATTTACAAGCAGAATTGTCAGAACCTCGGAGTGCTCACCTCTACGGATTTTTCGCTCATCGACAAGGTCCGCTCCGGCGAAGAAATCTCCCTGGCAGAATTTACCAAAGGCGAAGATGAAATCACCCGTCAGATCATTGAATACGGCGGGCTCTTCCAGTTCAATGTTGCGCGCTTGCAGGGGAAGGTGTCGCTGCCGGCGATTGGGGCCGCGGGCGAGGGCGCCCGGGCCACACGCCCGATGACGCTGGCGGAAAAGATTTTCGCGCGGCACATGATTCATTCGCAGGCATCGCACACCGCCGAGCCGAGCTCGGCCGGACGGGCGGGGGCGCCCGTCCCCACACGGTCAGGGGCGGCACAAGACGATGGGGAATCCGAATTGGGAGTTCGGGCGGTGAAACCCGGCGATGCCGGTTTTGCCCGCACTGACTTGCGCTTCAGCCATGAGTACGTCACACCGATGGCGGCTATTTTCTTCGATCAGCTCGTGGGACGAGATGCACCGGTAAATGATCCAGGCTCGGTATTATTCTTTCGCGATCACCTAACCTTCCTCGACGAAGTTCTTTCCGAGCAGAAACGCAAAATGGGACTCCTCGATCTAGCGACCCAGCTTATGTTGAAGCAGGGCGAATTCGCGCAGCGCAAGGGAATTCGTTTGCATGGCGAATTGAAGGACCGGAAAGGCGCAGAAGGAATTTGCCACTCGGTGGTACTGGAAAGTTACGCTCTGCCGGGTCAGCTCATTGTTGGTTCGGATTCACACACGCCTCATTCGGGCGCTATTGGTTGCGTGGCCTTCGGTATCGGCACCACAGATGTTTTCAATTCCTGGATCACGAAAGACGTGCGCGTGCGCGTGCCGGAGTCGGTGAAGGTCGTCATTCGTGGCAAGAAACATCCGAACGTGACGGCGAAAGATCTTATTCTCAAAATCCTAAGCCTCGAGTATGTCCGCAGCGGCAAAGCCCTCGCCAAGGTCATTGAATATTCGGGCGAAGCGATCGAGGAGCTGAGCGTCGACGAGCGTGCCACCATGACTAACATGGCGGCGGAAATTGGCGGATTTACGGGGATCGTTGCTCCTGACCAGAAGGCTGTCGAATTTCTGGTCGAGCGGCGCGGGATGAATCTGCGGGATGCGGAGCGCCTGATTGAAGGTCTCGAAGGTGATCCCGGCGCTGAATACGCGCAGGTCATCGAACTTGATGCGGCCGAAATCACACCAATGATTGCGACTCCCGGCGACCCCGGCAATGGCAAGTACATTCACGAGCTGAACACTCCTGTTCCTGTGGAATTGGCTTATGGTGGAACCTGCACCGCGGGCAAAAACGAAGACATGGATATGTACGCGCGGGTCTTGGCGGATGCGCTGAAGAACGGTAAGCGGGTGGCCGATTCGGTGCAGTTTTACATTCAATTCGGATCGCAGGAGACTCGGGAATACTGCATTCGCCAGGGCTACCTGGAAATTTTCGCAAAAGCCGGCGCGCACGTGATCGAACCCAGTTGTGGCGCATGCATTAACGCTGGCCCTGGAGTTTCCACTCGGCCAGACCAGGTCGTGATCAGCGCGCAGAATCGAAATTTCCCCGGCCGCAGCGGACCAGGGCAAATGTACCTAGCGAGTCCACTCACCGTCGCGGCCAGCGCGGTTGCCGGCTACATCGTGGAATACGAACCCAGCGAAGAACGTGAATTGGTTCACGCCTAGGCCACTCCTCTGCTGGGACTCGTTTCGCGCTACAGACCTCAGCCACTGCGAGCAAAGCGCAGATTAACAACCGATATCGCCGCTAAGGTGCGCAACTCAGCATTCGGATGAGCGATGTTGTACCGCTTTGTTCGATTCTTGCTAGAATTGTTTTTCATAGAGTCCAGCCAGTTCCAGGAGAAAATTAGTCATGGCCTATGTGATTGCAGAGCCGTGCATCGGCACCAAAGACGCCGCCTGCGTGGACGCCTGCCCGGTCGATTGCATTCATCCTAAGAAGGAAGATCCAAAGTTCTCTACCGAAGAGATGCTCTATATCGACCCGGTGGAGTGCATTGATTGCGGAGCTTGCGTGCCTGTTTGCCCGGTGTCGGCAATTTTTGCGCTCGATGACCTGCCGGAAAAATGGAAGAGCTACGCCGAGCGGAATGCAAAGTACTTCGGAAGATAGCTTTTAGCCGTCAGCCATCAGCCGCACGAACAGCCCTATCCCAAACATCTTCCGAACCGCTTCAGCGATGAGGAATCTGCTGTTCTCTTACTTGAAATGGAATTTGCCTGCCGAGACGAGAAGCAGATTCCTCATCGCCAAAGCGGTTCGGAGTGACAGTACTTGCGGCACCGGCGCTCGCGAGGGTTTCTAGCTGAGAGCTCAGAGCTGACGGCTGATGGCTGATGGCTGTATTCTCCTTCCATGCCGCTGAAAGAATCGGAAGCGATTATTCTGCGGAGTTACCCTTTTCGCGAGTCGGACCTGCTGGTTACGCTCTTCACCAGGCTGGAGGGAAAGGTGCGCGGAGTAGCTCGCGCGGCCAAGAAATCCCGCCGCCGGTTCGGGGGAGCATTGGAGCCGCTCACCTACGTCAAGGTGACCTATGAGGACCGCGAGCGGCAGGAACTGGCCCGCCTTGACGCGTGCGAAGTACTGGAGTCGCCTCTGGCTTCGGAAGTGACTTATCAGCGGGCGGTTGCGCTTGGGCACGTGGCCGAGTTGCTTGACGAACTCTTGCCTGACCGCGAGGCCAACGACGCAGTTTTTCGGCTGGGGGTCTCGGTTTTGTCGAACCTTAGAGGGACCGAATACTGGCTTCCGATTACGTACTTCGATTTGTGGATGGCTCGGTTGATGGGCTACTTGCCAGACATTTCCGAGTGCCTCACCTGCGGGCGCGCACTGAACGGAAGTAGGGCGTATTTTCACGCGCTTGCGGATGGTTTGGTATGCCCGGAGCACAAGCGACTGGCGTCGTCTGAGATGTCGGCTGAGTCGCGAAAAATGGCGGCGTCGATGTTGAAATTACCGCTGTCGGCGGTCGATCCCCAGTCGTTCGCAAGATTGCCGGGCGCGGACTTGAGGAAGTTCTTGCTGCAAACCCTTGAGCGCCATATTGAGAAAAAGCTGGTAACGCGAGGAATGCTGGAGAGAATTGGCTCCTGACGATGCCCAAGGCGATCCGAACACAGCTTAGCTGACGCCTGCCTACCGCATCCGTTACAATCGTTGATTAACTCTCCGCCCGCATAGCTACTGAGACATTGCCTCCATCGAAAGCTCGTGGCTTGTTAGAAGCTAGCGGCTAAGAGCAACTTTTTTCGCTCGAATTCAATGAATCCAGCCAAGCTCAATCCGCCAACTTTTCAGGAACTCGTTCTGCGCCTGCAGACGTTCTGGGCGGAACGTGGGTGCGTGTTGCAACAGCCCTATGACCTTGAAGTCGGCGCTGGGACCATGGCTCCCGAGACTTTTCTGCGCGTGTTGGGGCCGAAGCCGTACAAAGTGGCTTACGTGCAGCCTTCGCGGAGGCCCGCCGATGGTCGATATGGCGAGAACCCGAACCGGCTGTACAAGCACATGCAGCTACAGGTGATCCTGAAGCCTCCGCCGGAAAATGTGCAGGAGCTTTACCTGGAGTCGCTGGGGGCAATGGGGATTGACTTGCGCCAGCACGACATCAAGTTCGAAGAGGACAACTGGGAATCGCCGACGCTGGGCGCGTGGGGCATCGGCTGGCAGGTGATGCTCGATGGTCTGGAGATCACGCAGTTCACTTACTTCCAGCAGTGCGGCGGAGTAGACCTGTTTCCCATCTCGGCGGAATTGACCTACGGGCTGGAGAGGATTGCCGCGTTCTTGCAGGATGTGGATTCGATTTATGACATCGTGTGGGCGCGCGATCCGGAGACCGGGCACGTGACGACGTATGGCGACGTGCGCCTCGCCGACGAATTGCAGCTTTCGGTATACAACTTCGAAATGGCCGACGTCGAAAAGACGTGGAAGCATTTTGAACTGTGTGAGGCCGAGTGCAAGGCGTTGTTGGAGCAGTACGCGAATTTAACAAAAAGTCAAAATCCCCGCCCTGTCTCCCTAAACAACGGGGAGACAAGGACGGGGCACCCGGCCGAAATAGGTAACGCTAAGAAAGATGATTCCCAGTTCTCCCAAAACCAGGGAGAAGTGGGGCACCCCGCAGTTTGTGAGAAGAATCGTTTTCCACTGCTCGCGGCTTACGAACTTTGTCTTAAGTGCTCACATCTGTTCAACATTCTCGATGCGCGCGGCGCAATTTCCGTGACCGAACGAGTAGGAGTGATCGCGCGAGTGCGTGCACTTGCGGTAGGCGTTGCGAAAGCCTGGGTCGATCAGCAAAAGGCTGAGTCGCCGCTAGAAGCTAAGACCCAAGCGGACGAGGCTGTGGGTGAAAAGAGAAAGCTGCAGGTTGTATCGTCGGCACGGTAGCTGTTTGCTGCAATTTGGGCACATGATTAAGAGATAAAAAATGCCAGATTTTCTGCTAGAGATTGGAACCGAAGAGATTCCCGCGCGCATGATTGACGCGGCATCCGATGATCTGCGCCAACGTGTAAAGGATATAGTCTCGCGAGAACGGCTGGGTGGCGTCGAATTCGGGAGTTTTAGCACCCCAAGACGGCTGACTGTCACGGCGACGGGCGTTGCCCAGGAGCAGCCATTCAAAAAGGACCAATTAACTGGTCCCTCGCTCAGCATTGCGTATAAGGATGGTCTGCCAACTCCGGCGGCGCACGCCTTCGCTAAGAAGGCAGGACTGGATGTGTCACAGCTCGAAAAGATTACCACGCCAAAGGGCGAGTACACCGCCGCGTGGGTCGAGACACGTGGTCGCACTGCGATCGAGATCCTGGCGGAATCGCTTCCACGGGAGATCGCGTCGGTTTATTGGCCCAAGAATATGTACTGGCGCAAGCCGAGTGAGCGGTTCGTGCGTCCGGTGCGCTGGGTAGTGGCAATGCTGGATGACGAGGTAGTTCCGCTGGAGTTCGACGGAGTTCTTGCAGGTAAGGAGTCGCGTGGTCATCGCATTTTGTCAGGCGGCAAAGTGGCGATTCCGCGTGCGGGGGCTGCGTACGTGGAGGCATTGCGTTCAGCGAAAGTCCTCGGCAGGCAGGAACGCGAACAGCAAATTCGCAAAGCGCTGGATGCAGCAGCCCGCGCGATTCCTGGCGCGCGCTGGCGCGAGGACAAGTCTCTACTTGAAACCGTAGTAAATCTTACCGAGTGGCCGTCAGTTGTTCTTGGCAGTTTTGACCGCGAATATCTGCAGCTTCCAGAGGAAGTGCTGGTAACGGTGATGCGCGATCACCAGAAATATTTTGCGATGGAAGATGCCAAAGGCAAGCTGCTGCCGAATTTTCTTACGGTGTTGAACACCGATGGCGATCCGCAAGGCCTGATTCGCCATGGCAACGAGCGCGTGTTGCGGGCGAGGTTCAACGATGCACGATTCTTCTGGCAAACCGACCAGAAGCATCCGCTTCGTGAGCGCGTGCTCTGGCTGAAGAGCGTGACTTTCCAGAAAGATCTTGGCAGCTACTTCGACAAGACGATGCGGGTGCAGCGGCTGTGCAGCTGGACCTGTGAACTCATCCGCGATGCCGGCATGCAGGTCCGGCCCGGCGTGGTGCACAAGGCCGTATGCCTGGCCAAGGCTGACCTCACCACCGAACTGGTGAAAGAGTTTACAGAGTTGCAGGGGATTGTCGGCGGATTGTATGCGCGGGTGCAAGATCTGGATCACGGCATGCCGGATGAGACGCGGCAGGCAATCGCGCAAACCATCTACGATCAGTACAAGCCACAGTCGGCCGAGGATTCGGTTCCGAGAAAAGTTGAAGGCGCGGTGCTTTCGATTGCAGATAAAGCGGACACGATCGCGGGAATGTTCGCGCTAGGTTTACAACCCACGGGATCAAAAGATCCGTTTGCGCTCAGGCGGCAGGCAAATGGAATCGTAAGAACGATTGCGGAGCATAAATTGCCGGTCGGCATCGCGAGGTTATTTGAGCTGGCGCGCGAGACTTACAAGGGTGGCGAAGCGGAGAAGAAATTCGCGGGCGGAGTGGATTTCAAGAGTTCTCTGCACGTGTTTTTCCGGGAGCGGTTAGAGTTTTATTTGCGCGATCAGCTTGGCTACAAATATGACGTCGTGAATGCGGTGCTGGCGGCGGGGGCAGATGATGTTGTGGATGCGGTGGCACGCGCGGAAGCGGTTTCAAAGGTGCGGGGTTCGCAGGATTTCGAGTCGATTTCCGTTGCGTTCAAACGGATCAAGAACATTCTCAAACAGGCTGAGGACAAAGGTATCTCAATTCCGGAGCGCCCGACAGAGCACCTGATGGACAAGGTTCATAGCGCTGAAACGGATCTCTGGTTGAGTGGGGTTGTGAACATCGGAGCGGAATATAAGGTATGGTGCGAGGATCGTGACTATGATCGCGCACTTTCCCATGTTGCATCATTGCGGCCCATCCTCGATCGTTTTTTTGATGACGTAATGGTGATGGTGGACGACCCAACTATTCGAGCGAATCGTTTAGCATTACTGAAAAAGTTGTATGAAGACTTTTCCACGATCGCCGATTTCTCGGAAATTGTGACGGAAGGGAAGCCTTAGCTTCTCACAGACTGTCCGGGAACAGCAGATTCCTCACAGCTAAAGCTGTTCGGAATGACAATATTTAGGAACACAGAAACCAGAATTCAAAGAAAAAAGGAACGCACTCATATGGCGACATCGACAATTTCAGAAACCGAAGTCCGGGACAGCGCGAACGGTGGCCCCAAAAATACCCGAAATACCGCGACCAAGTACGTGTATTCCTTCGGCGGCGGCAAGGCTGACGGCAACGGCAAGATGAAAGAAGAGCTGGGCGGCAAGGGCGCGGGCCTGGCCGAAATGACCAACGCCGGGCTGCCAGTGCCCCCTGGGTTCACCATTCAGACGGAAGCCTGTCGCGAGTACATGAAGCAGGGGGGCGTCTCCGCCGAGGTGGACCGCCAGATGGAGGAGGCCCTGCGAAAGCTGGAAGACTTGCAGCGGCAGAAGCTCGGCACGGGCGAGAATCCGCTGCTGGTGAGCGTGCGTTCGGGCGCGAAATTTTCCATGCCGGGGATGATGGACACGATCCTGAATCTTGGCCTCAATGACGAAAGCGTCGAGTCGCTGGCCAAGCGCAGCAACAATCCGCGGTTTGCATATGATTCCTATCGCCGCTTGATCCAGATGTTCGGCAGCGTGGTGCTGGAAATCGAGAAGCACGCGTTTGAAGAAGTTTTTGACAGCAAGAAGAAGCAGCGGAAAGCCAAGCTCGATACGGACCTCGACGCCAAAGCGTTGAAAGAGGTCATCGCTGAATACAAGAAGGTCGTCAAGAAGCATGCCAAGCGCGACTTTCCGCAGGACCCGCACGAGCAGCTGGTAATGGCGAGAGACGCGGTGTTTCGCTCCTGGCAGAACGATCGCGCCAAACACTATCGCCGCATCAACAACATCGACGACATGCTGGGGACCGCTGTCAATGTTCAGGCCATGGTTTACGGCAACCTCGGCGACACCAGTGGCACCGGCGTTGGGTTCACGCGCAATCCCGCAATCGGCACGAAAGAGTTCTACGGCGAGTTCCTGATGAATGCGCAAGGCGAAGATGTGGTCGCCGGAATTCGCACGCCGGTCCATATTTCCGAACTCGAAAAGATCATGCCAGATGTTTACCGCCAACTCCACGAGATCACGACACGCCTCGAAAACCATTACCGTGACATGCAGGACTTCGAGTTCACGATTCAAGATGGAAAGCTCTACATGCTGCAGACCCGCAATGGCAAGCGCACCGGCATTGCCGCCGTGCGGGTCGCGCTCCAGATGGTGGAAGAAGGGTTGATTTCGAAAGAAGAAGCGATTTTTCGCGTGGAACCCAACCAGCTCTATGACTTTTTGGTTCCGCGACTCGACGAGAAGAAGGCGAAAGTCGAGGTCCTAGCCACTGGGCTGCCGGCATCCCCGGGCGCTGCGGTAGGTCAAATCGTTTTCACCGCCGACGAAGCCGTCGAAAAAGCTGGGCACGGCGCGAAAAAGAACCCGGTGATTCTGGTGCGTGCGGAAACTACCCCCGAAGATATTCACGGCATGGAGGTCGCCGCTGGAATTTTGACATCACGCGGCGGAATGACGAGCCACGCCGCCGTAGTGACGCGAGGCATGGGCAAGTGTTGTGTGGCGGGCGCCGGCGACATTCACGTAGATGAGAAGAAGCGCGAGATGCAGGCGAAGGGGCAGACTTTCAAAGCGGGCGATTGGATTTCACTCGATGGAACGACCGGTCGCGTGATCAAAGGCAAACTCGATTCCATTCCTCCGAAAGCTGACGATCCTGAGCTGCTGAAGTTCATGGGTTGGGCGGAGCCGTTCCGCACCATGAAAGTACGTGCCAACGCCGATATTCCCCGAGATGCCATTCAGGCGCGCGCATTTGGCGCCGAGGGAATTGGCCTTTGCCGCACTGAGCACATGTTCTTCGGCGAAGAGAAGCTTCCGCACATGCGCGCCATGATTCTAGCCAAAACTGAAAAGGACCGCCGCACCGCGCTGAAAAAACTGCTTCCGCTGCAGCGCAAAGATTTTGACGGCGTATTCCGCGCGATGGACGGTTTCCCGGTTACGATTCGCACTCTGGATCCCCCGCTGCATGAATTTCTGCCACGGCGCGAAGATCTGATGGTGGAAATCGCAGTGCTCGAAGCGACCAAGCCGAAATCACCAAAGCTGGGCGGATTGCGGACACTTCTGCGAAGAGTGGAGGAGCTGCACGAATTTAATCCCATGCTTGGTCACCGTGGTTGCCGCTTGGGCATTACTTATCCGGAAATTACCGAGATGCAGGCCCGCGCCATTTTCGAAGCTGCCGTAGCGGTGTCGAAGCAGGGCGTGAAGGTTTATCCCGAGGTCATGATCCCGCTTACGGCGACGCTGAAGGAAATGGAGAATCAGGCGGCGATCGTGCATCGGGTGGCGCAGGAAGTTTTCAAAGAGAAGGGAACTAAGGTCGATTACTTGGTCGGCACCATGATCGAGCTGCCACGCGCGGCTTTGGTGGCTGATGAGATCGCCAAAGAAGCGCAGTTCTTCTCATTCGGAACGAACGATTTAACGCAGACCACGTTCGGCTTCTCGCGCGATGATATCAACAAGGTGCTGCCTACCTATCTTGCCGAGGGCATTCTGAAGCAGGATCCGTTCGCCGTGCTAGACCGTGAAGGGGTGGGACAGCTGGTTAAGATGGCGACCGAGCGCGGCCGCAAAACGCGCTCGAATCTGAAAGTCGGGATTTGCGGGGAACACGGCGGAGAACCATCCTCAGTTGAGTTCTGTTATCAGACGGGACTCAACTATGTTTCGTGCTCGCCCTTCCGCGTACTGACTGCTCGTTTGGCGGCGGCACAGGCTGCAGCCAGCGACAAGTTGAAAGTGGAAGGCGGGAGAACAAAGTAAGAGCGAGGCCGGGACTGTCCCGGCCTCCGCTTGAATGCTACTACTGCATGGTGAATGTCAGCTTGTCCAAGTACACCTCGTACGGCGTGCCCGTGCGGCTCCCATCCAGTTGGTAATTGATTGTCACCCCATTCCAAGACGTCGAAGTGGGCGGCTCCGTATGATTGATAGTCGCGGTCTGGCCGTTGAGGGTAATGGTTTTGAAGAGCAACTGATTCGTAGAGGTCCGTTGCACGACAAGGGTGAGGTGGTTCCACGCGCCGCTGATTGGGTTGCAGGGTACTCCGGTCGGAACCCACTTATGATTGGCGTCGTCGTAGATGTCCCACTGGTGGCCGCCCGCGATTCGGCACTCGTGGCCCCAAATGTAAGATTTTCCACCGGTGAACTGATTGATGTCGAACTCCAGCGCCTGTGAGACGCTAGCGTCCTTCACCCAAAAATAAACGTCATAAGTGAAATTGTGAAGCGTGGGATTCAATGTGTGGCTTGTGTCCGGAAGCCCTTGCGAAGAAAAACTGCCGATGATGTGATTGTTCCAGAGCACATCTCCCCACTGATAAGTCCCGCCGCCATAAACGCTCTTGGTTGAGATTCCATCCATTGAAGGCGAAGTGGCGCCCGGAGCCCACGACCACTTCAATTGCGGGCCTGCGGAGGTGCAGGACGCGCAAATTCCCCAGCTCGGCGGCAGCAACGCATATCCTGACCAACCTTTTTGATTTTGCAGGTTAGGAAAGGACGTCCCGGGAGGTGGTGGAGGATTGCCAGAGCCTCCGACAGTGAGCGTGAGCATGGCCTTCGACGACCAGCCGCAATTGTCCAACTCCTGAATCGCAACACTATAGGTGCCGGCATTCAGGGCAAGGCTTGTATCGAGGCTTGATCCGCTGACTGAATAGGCCGGCGAATTCGAAGTGGT
>Ga0207053_10054_pt1 | contig 27023 bp, 29 predicted proteins | sample Alteio_BWMinCont_59_FD_153290 | JGI IMG/M metagenome (GOLD analysis project Ga0207053, IMG submission 153290) | Enriched cells from forest soil in Barre Woods Harvard Forest LTER site, Petersham, Massachusetts, United States -... | ecosystem: Environmental > Terrestrial > Soil > Temperate forest >...
TGAAAGTCAGCGTCATGAGCAGCGCGTCAGCAAGGTCTTTTTCTGTCGCGACTTTCGTCTTGAAATTCGCCGTGAATGCAGATTCATTTCCACCGAGGGCATAGGTAACAAGCAACACCCGTCCCGGCATCGGACCATCGTCTTCGTCCCATATCGTATGGAGACCCGTCTTTGTGAGAGCCACTCGAACCTTGTACCCGTTTACGATTTGTTCTCTATACCAGTCGTACTGCTCTTGCTGCTTTGGGTCGGCCCAGGACCCCTCGCTAGGACCCGCCTCGAACTCTATGGTGAGGCAGCTCTTCTTCCCGATCGTCCAAGCGTGAGCGTCAACCGCGCTGTTGTCCTTGATCGAATAGCCTTCCAGAAGGATGTTGCCATGGTGGTTCTGCTGTGGGTGCGCCTTTTGCGCTGCTGCGCATATGCATGCTATTACGACGGCGACAATTACCTTCGGACACGATCCTAGCCGCAGTGGGAAACCGAAGAAGTTCATCATCGTTAGATTATGGAGCAGCACAACTGTTGAAAACAGGCGATTACACTCATTGACCCGTTCAGTCCCTCAATGAGCGATATGGCGATATTTCAACAATTGACTGTTGCGCGGCAATAGAATGTCTCCGATCCAAGTATGGTGGTTATGAAAATGCTTTGGCGGCTCCCATTTCTGCTGGCCCTTTCCTGCACATTGCTGGGTCAGGAGCAGTCCCCTACCGAACAGAAACAAACATTCCGTGAACCATTCACGCTAAAACTTCGAGTTGATAAAGATCACTACTACGAGCAGCACTTCGACAAGGTTCCTTATGTCGCTGACAACGATGTTTGCATTTTCCTAGGCGATCATTTTGGTATCAATCTGACGGACACGAAAGCTGAACTTCTAACCGTGACGTTCCAGCCGGACACCGCGAAAGCTGACGTGCAGTTTGGATTCACGCAGGAGAAGGGCCCGAAGGATATGGTCATGATGTTACTGACGGTTCAAAATAAGGTGAACCGCCGATTCTCCTACGAGGCGCTCATGACGGTACCGGGAAAGAAGGAAATACTCAATACTCACGTTTTGCCCGTCGAGGCACGTCTGATCAGCTTCGAATCGTGGCCTCATCCGATTGTGCAGCTTGTCTTGAGGAATTTCCGATTTTCGGATGCCCCCGCTAAACAGAAAGGCGGGGAAACGACCGACCCGAAGCGTCAATGAGTGATAACGAGATTTAACAATAGCAACAGGAACCCTCGGCTTCCCAGCGAGTATCAATGTGGCAACTAGCCAGTTTTCGCTAGCTGAATGATGGCTTCAACTGGGGAGGGTCAGACGGTCTCGAGCACATCCGCTGGAAACATCAGCGGGTCCGGCGCTCGTGGGGTCTGGATTAACGCTTACAAAATCTCCGGACCGCTTTCACTGCTGCTGTTGCTGAGCCTCGGCCAACTGAGATTCCTGTGTCTCGTCAAGAAATTGGGACCACTCTTCGTCTGCTGCAAACTCCTCGTCAGGGGGGAGCACCGCTTGCGACGGGGTTACTCGCACTCGAACCTGCAGCTGAGTGTCCGCTTTCCCCTTCATTACGCCCAGAGTGGGCGGGACATCGGCATAATCGCGGCCGGTCGCTGTTCGAATGTGCTGCTCACTCGCGAGTTGATTTATTGTAGGGTCGAAACCTACCCAACCCAGCCCTGGGAGCAGGGCTTCGACCCATGCATGGGTTGCGCCGTCCGTCGCAGGATGTGCATTTTCGGCACTGTGGTAAAGGTACCCGCTGACGTAGCGACAGGGGATCCTGGCATTCCTTACGAGTGCGATCATGATGTGAGCAAAATCCTGGCAGACGCCCTGCCGGAACCGAAGGGCATCTTCAATAGGTGAATTTACCGCGGTGCTTTTTTTGACATAACTGAACGTTCTATGCACACCTGACGAAATATCTCGAAGGAATTCCAAGGGGCTTCGTTTCCTCCTTTCGTTGGCTCCAATCTCCTCTGCCAATTTCTCAAGTTCCGGTGACGAGCGTGCAAAATAACTCGGCATCAACATGTCCCAATAATCTTTTTTCTCTACGAGATCTTCCAGTTCCTGCCACGCTTGGTACTCCATGACTTCGGGAATCGATGGTTGCGCCTCGATATTCACGAGAGCGTCAGAGATGATGGTGAGATGGGAATGACGTGAAGGCAAGTCGAAGTGGTGAACAAGATTACCGTAAGAATCGGTGTAGCCAAAAATCCGGGCGCGCGGATTCACCGATAACTGAAAGACGAAACAGCGCTGGTTGCCTTCGCTTCTGGGGTGCATGCGAACTTCCATCATGCTCTGCCAGACAGAGCGACTGTAGCGATAACGCGTGAAATGGCGAATGGCGTAGAACATTCAGTTTTGGAAAGCAACTTCGATCGGATATTCGATGTAGAGCTCGTGGACCGCAGCGTGCAGTTCGCGACACTGCTCAACAATTCCGGCGAGATATTTGTGCAATCCGGTTATGATTTCGGCGATTTGTACATACGTAACCATGGAGCGCAATCGCCCGATTAATCTTTCGACCTTCTCCGTCCGGCGGCTCAAGGAAAGACTGCTAATCGCAGTCAAGGCCTCGTACATGCAGTCCACGGAATAACGGACCGAATAAGGAAACTCAGGCTTGAGCAGCAGGAAATTCGCGATTCGTTCCGGTTTGAGTTCGGCGGTGCACGCCTTGCAATAAGCTTCAAAGGCAGCGCAACTGCTTAACAAGCCTACCCAGTCGAGATCATCAGGATGCTTGCCAATGACGAAGTACGCGTCGAGCATGACACACAGATTGCAGGCGCGCTCGATGTACTTGCCTAACTGGATAAAATGCCAAGCCTCGTCATGATTCAGGGTGGCGGCGGTAATTCCATTAAACCTGTACGAGCCTTCGCGGACCAGGGTCACTATCCGCATGGCGCCGGCATCATCATCGGGCTGGAGTTCAAAGCCAGTCACGTCGTGAAAAAGGCGATTGAGGTGTTCCCACATCTCCGAGCTGATTTCCTCACGGACTTGTCGGGCATTTTCACGAGCTCCGCTTATGCACTTCACAATTGAAAAGGACCCTTCCGAGTCTGCTACCAACGAAAATAAAGCACGCTGAGGGTCAACGTTGTTCGCGGCACCGGGAGCTAGCGAGGAGACGGCGTGATACCAACGCTCTTCAGTGGAAAACTTTGCGGGATTCAAAATCAGACCGTAAGTCGCCTTTAGCACCCGCGAGGCGTTGTCCGCCCGCTCGAAGTATCGGCTCATCCAGTAGAGGCTGTCGGCTACGCGAGAAAGCATGATGATTGGCACCCAATTTCAGAAATCTTAGTTCTGCAACACCCAAGTGTCTTTCGAGCCTCCTCCTTGAGAAGAATTCACTACCAGCGAGCCCTTTCGCAACGCCACGCGAGTTAGGCCTCCGGGGATGATTGTGATTTTTTCACCATAGAGGACGTATGGACGGAGATCGACGTGTCGCGGCTCGATGGTTCCGTCTACAAAACAGGGCGCGGTCGAAAGATTGATCGTCGGTTGCGCAATATAGTTTCGCGGTTGCGCGTAAATCTTCTGTCGGAAGTCGGACCGCTCTTGTTCTGTGCTATGCGGGCCGATCAACATTCCATACCCACCGGACTCACCGACCGCTTTCACCACGTACTCATCCAACCTCTGGCAAACATGGTCTCTTTGTCCGGGATCAGACATCAGCAAAGTTTCAACCCCTTCCAGAATCGGATCCTGATCCAGGTAGTAGCGGATGATTTTGGGCACAAAAGCATAGATAGCTTTGTCGTCAGCGACTCCTGTTCCAAGCGCATTTGCGAGGGCTATGTTACCGGCGCGATAGGCATTAAACAGACCAACGGTGCCCAACGAAGAACCACCTTCGAAAACCAGAGGATCGAGATAATCGTCGTCGATTCGCCGATAAATCACATCCACGCGCTGCAGACCGAAGGTGGTTCGCATGTAAACGATATTGTCGTGCACCACCAAATCTCGTCCCTCGACCAGTTCTATGCCCATCTGTCGCGCCAAATACGTATGTTCAAAATAAGCGGAGTTGTAGGAGCCAGGTGTCAGTAAAACCACGGTCGGCTCGGAACGCCCCTCGGGAGCCAGAGAACGCAGGGTCGACAAAAGCTCCTGGCTGTACTGCTCAATCGGCCTAACCCGACATTTTTGAAATAGCCCGGGAAATATCTGCTTCATCACCCGGCGACTGGTGAGCATGTAAGAGACGCCACTCGGGACCCGCAGATTGTCCTCGAGAACCACGAAGTTCCCGTCTGGGTTGCGAATTAAGTCGGTACCGACCACCGTTATGTATACGTCGCTGGGAACTTTGACATTGCGCATTTCGCGACGGTAATGCTTGCAGGTGTAAACGATGCTGCCGGGAACGACCCCATCTTCAATGATTTTGCCTTCATGGTAGACATCTCTGAGGAAGAGATTCAGCGCAGTGATCCGCTGAGTCAGTCCGCGCTCGATTTTTTCCCATTCCGCCGCAGTGATGATCCTGGGCAGCAGATCGTGGGGAAAAATCCGCTCCGTCCCTTTATCGCTTCCATACACCGTGAAGGTGATTCCCTGATTGAAGAAGGATTGGTCAGCCTCATGTTTGCTGCGCCGTAACTCATCCGGCCCAAGGTTCAGCAGTAAGTTATGTAGTGGACGATATTGCCTTCGGGGATGGTCTACGGCACTGAACATCTCATCGTAGGCACCGTTCAGTTCGTACCGCTGGAGGGCTTCCGCGCCACCGCGCTCCGAAGTATCCGCCTCTGTAATCATGGATGCCGCACCTGATCCCGCCAGAATAGCGCACCAGCCGGCGAATTGATCATCAGGAAATGCGATTCGCGTGATTGAAGAAACCACGCGGATTGCGCCCAGCGATCCTATCCTCTGGATCGTGCTACTTCTCTGAGGCTCTCGGCGGGGGGATCGTTGCTTGAATGCTGGAATTCGATGTCAGGTAGTTGCTCCACCGCCCGACGAAGAGATTGCTCCCAGCTCGAATGGATCAGATTCAGGTCTCTGTCCCCGGCTGAGACCCTGCGATATCGCGTGATTTCCAGGCTGTCTTTCTTGTACAGCAATAAGTCGAACGGGGGCCCGACGGTGACGTTCGAGCGCATGGTCGCATCTAGTGAGAGAAGAGCATACTTAGCTGCAACCTCTAGAGAAGTTGTGGCTTGGATGCCGCGGTCGAGGATCGGTCGACCATATTTACACTCCCCCAGTTGCAGATATAAAGAGTCCTCTGTGGCCGCTAGAGGATTCCCCTGGGGGTAAATCAAATACAAGTTGGGCTCTTGCCCGCGAACCTGCCCTCCCAGCAGCAAGTGAACGTTGAAGCTGAAGGAATCACGCTCTAGTGATGCCCGGTCAATGTCAGAGATTCTGCGCACACAGTCTCCCACGATGCGAGCAGCGTCATAAAGCGAGTTGGCTTGGGCAAGACCTCGCCCTGAATCGAAATCATCGCCCAGCAAGGTTATAACCGATTGGCTTATAGAGAGACTGCCGCTGGTCAGAATTACAAACACCCTCTCTCCGGGCTGAACGAAGCGATACATCTTGCGACAGACGTTGACCTGATCAAAACCCGCATTGGTCCTCGAGTCCGAAGCCAATACCAGACCTTCTCGCGTGGTAATTCCCAAACAATATGTCACTTTGCCCCCAAGGAGTGAACCTATCGCATAATACACTGTTGCTTGCATCGAATTTGCGATCCATTCCAGCAAGAAAAAACGTACAAAATAAGTCAGTTAACGTGATAGCTTCTGCATCTCATCCCCGCAGGCTGGCGGCTCGCAAGAGGGATCCTTACAGACATGCTGATTCGCCTTGGCTACGACATTCAGTTCGAGACGGCTGGGGAAGTCCCGATTGTGACCCTGCTCAACGTACACCCGTCACGCGAGAAAGACTTGCGAGAGATCGACGAATTAAGCACCGACCCGCTGGTGAACGTCGAGAGCTACGAGGACACTTTTGGCAATCGGGCATGCCGCTTGTTGGCTCCGCCGGGCAAGATTCGATTCCAGAATTCCACGCTAATTGAAGACTCTGGGCTGCCCGACATCGAGGGCCCCGATGCGGCCGAGATTCCCATCCACCAGCTTCCGCTCGATGTCTTGCCTTACCTGGCGAACAGCCGGTACTGCGAGGTAGATCTCTTATCTAACACTGCGGCGGAATTATTCTGGAACGCTCCAAGAGGGTGGAACCGAGTTCAGGCTGTCTGCGATTGGGTGCACAAAAAAGTCACCTTCGGATATGAGTTTGCCAGTCCGATTCGCACGGCGCTGGGAGTGTATACCGAGCGAGTCGGGGTCTGCAGAGACTTTCAGCATCTAGCTATCACCTTGTGTCGAGCGCTGAACATTCCGGCTCGCTACGCAACCGGATATTTGGGCGACATTGGAGTGATAGTAGCCCCAAGCCCAATGGACTTCAGCGCGTGGTTCGAAGTTTATCTAGGAAATCGCTGGTGGACGTTCGATGCCAGACACAACATTCGGCGCATCGGGCGGGTGCTGATGGCAACCGGCCGCGACGCAACTGACTGTGCGATTACCACCTCATTTGGAAGAGCGAAGTTGATTCATTTCGAAGTCACCTCCGATGAAGTCCGGAAGTCATGATCGGCACGCATGGCCACCGACGCGAGGACGCCGCGCGGACGGCGGCGACCTCCCGTCCATCCTTATCGCGTGCGGAGGGCAACGCGTAATAGTGCTGGAAGAGCTCGTAGGCGCCGTCTATCAGGTGAATTTCCAGGCCAGTCCTCCAGCCACAAAGACCAGTGTAAAAGTATAGGACTCCCGCGCGGCTCTGCGTCTGGTGCGATAACTGTCGTTAACAGGCGTTCTCACTCATTGATACCTGATTCCCTGCATCCGGCATAGTTGCATTTGCGAACGCTCTGCCTTACTCCCAATGCTGCGGCATGGGAGGCCGTGGGCATGCGCAAACCGAGAGTAAGAGCAAACTATCGTCGTCTAGTGCTTCGGCTGCCAGATTTAGACCATTCCAAGTTGCAGGTGCTCAACAGTCGCAGGTCACCGGCCTCACGCCGCGTTTACGAATACGCGATCGATCAGTTCATCGCCTGGTATTGCTCTGAACCACGACTCGCTTTCAACCGCGTTGTCGTCGTGCGCTATCGCATGTACCTCGAATCGCGTGGACTAGCAGCGAACACCATCAACCAGCAGCTTGCAGCGGTACGGCGTCTGGCGCACGAAGCCGCGGATTCTGGCTTACTGAGTCCGGAGTTGGCCGCCGGAATCAGTCGTTTGAAGGGAGTCAAGCAGCTTGGTTTTCGGGCTGGCAACTGGCTCAGCGCAGACGAGAGCTCCACAGTGCTGAAATGTGCGTATGGTTCAAGTCTTCGTGCCAAACGAGACTACGCGATGTTATCCATCCTGTTTGGTTGCGGATTACGCAGATCCGAGTTAGTGGGCTTGAAATTCGATGATGTCCAGGTCGTCAGGGTCACTGAGCGATTGTGGACCTAGTCGGTAAGGGTGGCCACATCCGAACCGTGCCCATTCCGAATTGGGCGAAATCGGCGCTCGACTTCTGGGTAGCGTCGGCTGGTGTAACCGGAGGCAAGATCTTTCGAGCTGTAGCAAGGACAGGAAAAGTCTGGGGCAAAGGCATTTCCCAGAACGTGGTGTGGTACGTGGTCAAGAGCTGCTGCGAAAAAGCAGGCTTGCTGCATATTGCGCCCCACGACCTGCGGAGGACTTGTGCGAAGCTCTGCCACAGCAATGGCGGGGAGATTGAACAGATTCAGTTCCTGCTTGGACACGCATCCATCCAGACGACCGAACGCTATCTCGGATGCAAGCAGAATCTCGGTCATCCGGTAAACGATTTGTTTCGACTCGAGACGAATGTCGAACCCGCGGAGGCTCTAAGCGGGGCTAGTTATGTGAAAGAGCAGGACCAGGTAGAGTGCTGCGATACACGGTCTCAATGTAGTGAAGCGGTATGCACTCAAAGCCAGTCACGTCCACAAGCACGCCCAGACCTAGCAGCCGGCAAGGCCCCGGTTCAAAGCATTCAAACCTGGGTTCAACCGAAAGATCGGTTAGACGCGCAAGCAGCAAGGCGTTTTGAGTGATAACGCCTGATAGCGTCAACGTGCTAGATCAACGCCCGACAACTGGCGTACATTGCTGTTTATGAAACGATTGAGTTTGCTTGTCCTAGTGTCAGTCACTCTTCTAGTTCCCGCCTTAGCACAAAAAACCGACCAGAAAATCTTGAAGGTGACTGTGCGGAGCGATGCCTCAACGTGCAGCATTAAGGGGAATCTTCAGCTAGAAATTCTTCGAGAAAATGTCAGCAGCCAGAGCCTCATTGTGCCCCGCTGGTGGGGGTGGGGATACGGACGAACTAACATTTGGGTGTACGACGCAAACGGCAAGGAAGTGACCACGTCGTTCCTTGCGGATGAGCTACCGCCACCGCCCCAGCCATGGGATTTTGTTGTGCTGGATGGCGCTCAGTTTGTTGGGATGCATGTGGAGGAACCGGTCACGCATTTTGTCAACAAACCTGGTGTGTATGAACTTGTGGTCGAGTACACCAGCTATCTGTCGGAGCAATATGCGCGAGAAACAATGAAAATGCCCGATGCTACATTTTGGTCTCGGGAGCGCGGGCCGATGTTGTCGAATCGCATCAAGGTTACTGTTACGGAATAGTCAATTGGTGAAAAATCCCTATTACACTCAAAACCCCTGCAACGTTCGACTTCACGGTAGTAGTGAATTCCAAGCCTCAATAGTCATTGCTCCACTCAAACGGGAAGCTCTTTCCTGCATCCTCAGGGCTAACGTTGACACCCAACACTGCAGCGGCGCGGGCCAAGACTGGGTCGCGGGCATTAGCGAGATCGAGACCGCTAGGAAGCATGGTTTCGTCTGGTGAGACGCCCCTCCGTTCCAGGCTCTTTCCGTCCGACATGATCAGATCCCATTCCGTTATTGAAGCCCCATAAAGAATAACCGTATCCGCTCCCATCTTTTCGCGGTAGTGTTCAGCTTCCATAACCGCGCCGGAGGTGTTATCGCCGATTACTGTTGCGCGTTTTTCAATTTGCATGATGCGTGAAAAAAGCTCTGCGGCCGATGCTGACTCCGCATCTACGAGCACAATGAGTTTGCCATCGAAGGGCCGGCGTGAAGCTTTCGCTATCTCCGGTTTGGTCTCTTTTCGACCAACCCGGTCTGCAACCTTAACGTCTTTGTCAAAAACTCCGCCTACCAGGTACTTAAGCGTATCAACGCTGCCGCCAGGGTTGCCGCGCAAATCGAGAATCAGGCTGTCGTGTTTTCGGGCTCTGCCAATCATGTCTTCAACTTGATCCTCTCTGAAGAAGAAAATTGGCACTCTGATAACCAACAAGCGATCGCCAAACTCCGCGTATCGTGCGCGTAACAGATGCATTTCATTTCTCGCGCCACGTATCAGATCCGTGACATCGGTACCGTTCGCCCCGGTAAGATCTACGACTTCCCTTGTTGGACGGACCTTAGCCATCACATCTGTATCGTGTTGCGATCCAGACGGTGTGAGGAGGGTAAAACGAAGGCCTGGTTGCGGCCGCAATAAGTTGAACAAGTACTCTATTTTTCGAAGATTGTCGCGATCAACAGTGATGCCATTAATAGCAAGAACCTCATCACCCGGCTTGACGCCCTTTGCTTCGGCATCGCTCTTGGGGCGCACGCGTGTGATGTAGCAGTGCTCGCCTATGATCTGATAGCGAACTCCGTAGTCCACGTGATACGCATGCTCCGGCGGTATGAAGAAAGTGTGCGTATCATTTAGCGAGTCAAGGGCAGCAGCTATATCGGATATTGCCATGTTGAACGACTTGGAGGTCTGGATTTCCTGCTTTGCCTGCGCCACTCGGGCATCCCAGTTAAGACCGTGGAATTTCGGGTCGTAGTAATTCTTTCTGACTTCATTGGCGAGAACCTGCAACATTCCAATCGCGCTGTCACGTTCCAGGTTCGAGATGCTTTGTTGGGGCTGTTGTGACCAGGCAAGCGTGTGAGCCAGACGCAGCATGCAAATTATGGTGCAAAGGACTCCCCGAATAGACACGCGAAGCCTCCCCCGGTTTCAATTTCCGGCCAACTACGCAAAATCAGGCACAAAAAATCAAAGTGATTTTACACTGGAATTGCACAAGAATGAGTTCAAAATGTTTGCTTTGGGAAAGCGGCTTGCCGTACTGAGACGTTTCCTTTGCCCCTTCGCGGGCTTGGCTATTGGCGGACAGTTTAGCGCGGCTGAATGTAGCTGACGATAAATCCAATCACTCACAATCCCCGCTTCAAGCGGACAGACCATTACCAAAAGATCTCTATATCATTCATTGACTAAAATGCCGAGCACTATGCATCGCCAGACCAGTTTAGACCGTTTACTCGAAATCCGAGTCCACGGTTGGCGCAATATCCCGATTACACTCATTGACCAGGGGTCAGCCAATTTCAGTAGTGATCACGCGGGTTTACCTCTTGCTAAATTTGGTGAGCTGCGAGAGCGCACACTGCCATCGTCCATTTTGCTTTATAAAAATGTCTGTCGCCCGCTCCTGCGTGGTGAAGACTTGCCCGTTGAATTTACCCTTGGTTTTCGTCAGAGCGGTGACCATCGCAGTGTTTCCGTAGATGCGAACTCTCGCGTCGTCGGACTCCATCACTTCGTGGGTCAGAGTACCTGACTTGATCACGTCAAGGAAGGTGGCCTTATCAATAATGCCTCCGTCCGGGTCAATGATGATCCAATCGTCGGCAAGGAATAGTGCTACTGCCGCGGCATCATTTTTTACAATCGCTTGCGAGAATTCTTTTTCGAGTTTCAATACTTCTTCTTCTTGCTTCGTATTTTTCCTGATCTGACCGAGAGTGAGAGAAGGCAATACCAGTGCTAACGTGATGAAAATTAAGGCTCGTTTCAATGGCGTCACCTCATTTACAGCAGTTGGTCTGTACCCACCGATTCTACGCTGAGCATTGTTGACGCAAAATTGCCATAGCACTCATTGACTCCGGTCAGCCAATTTCTCAAATGAGTGTAATCGCCTGTTCTCAACAATTGACTTCAGACGCTGATAAACTCTCTCGCAATGGGCGAGTGGCGACCAGCAACCGTAGACCGAGTTAACAAGATTGTTGCAAGGGATCTTAAGACCTGCGATGCCGAGCAATTGGCGGCATTCAAGACGTATCAGGTTGAGGCTTTCTCCGCGCCCATCATGCGCTATGGGAAGATAGAGAGCGTGGTCGTGGTCGCACGAAACCGCGATCAGGTCATCTACTACGAAGACGTGGAAGATGGATTCAACGTCTCGCCAATGGGCCCCGACGGAACGGTTCTCGAACATTGGTGCAACGATGACGAGCTGAGGTTCGCGCTCAACGCGTGGATCGATGGCCGAGGTCTTCCCGGGAGATTCGGCCCTGCCGTCCCGGTCAATGAGTGATAACGCCTGTTAACGACAGTCGATCTGGAAGTGTTGCAAATTCAGGAGTAAGGTGCTGTGCATGAAAACAGGGATTCTCAAGCATACTGCTCGGCATGTCTTGTTGTGCGGCTTTTTCTGCGTGATCGCGATGCGGCCTTTCGTGTACGGGCAAAGTATTACCGAACTGAAGAGCAAGGCCGAGGACGGAGATACACAAGCACAATTGGCCCTTGCCAAGGCGTATCGCCTAGGTGAAGGGGTCCCGAAGGATGAGGTGCAAGCGGTGCAGTGGTTGGAGAAGGCTGCCGAGCATGGCGACGCATCAGCGCAGATCAATCTTGCAGGTGCGTATCAAGTCGGCGCGGGAGTTCCAAAGAACTACGCAGCGGCGCTACGCTGGTACACCAAAGCTGCCGAGCAAGGGAATGCAGATGGGCAGTCAGCCCTGGCAGGACTTTATCACTTCGGTCAGGGCGTTCCGAAAGACGACGCCGAAGCCGTGCGCTGGTGGAAGAAGGCTGCCGAGCAAGGCAATGTGGAGGCTGAAGGTAATCTTGGAACTGCATATGGCTTGGGCGTGGGCGCTCCGAAAGACGAGGTTGAAAGCGTGCGATGGCACACCAAGGCCGCCAGCAATGGCAGTGCCGCTTCGCAGCTTAGCCTCGGAATGTTCTACATGTCCGGCAATGGAGTCCCGAAGGACGAGGCAGAGGGAGCCAAGTGGCTGCGCAAGTCCGCCGAACAGGGCAACGCTGACGGTGAGTTCTGGCTTGGAAACGCGTACTACTATGGCATAGGCGTCGCAAAGGATACCGCCGAAGCTTTGCGTTGGTATCGCAAGGCGGGCGAACACGGCAACGCAGCCGCTCAATACAACCTCGGACAGGCTTACAACTTAGGGAACAGCGTCGAAAAAGATACCGCCGAGGCCGCTCGTTGGTGGCAGAAGGCTGCGGAACAGGGCCTTGCAAAGGCTCAATACAACCTCGGGATGGCTTATCGGGCGGGTGCAGGCGTAGAAAAGGACAATGTACAAGCTTATTTCTGGATCGCCATTGCTGCGTCAACCCTCGAACAAGGATTTGTCAAAGACTATCGCGACAAAGTCGAAGCCGTGCTCAAACCAGCTCAGCTTTCTGATGTGCAGGAACGCATTCGCAAATGGGAAGAGGCACATCCGGCCACGCAGACAGCTTCATTAAATTCCTTACCAAGTGTCCCGCAGGATCAACAACAACAACAGACTCAAACCCAAGGCCACCCCGAGGACCAACAACAGGCTCGCGCACCAGACCAATTGAAGCCGGTATTCTTGATATCGAACTGCGTATTGAAATCGGGGTCAGTGATTCTATCGGCGTTCAAGGAGGCACTCCAGAACTCGAAGAAATACGAACTGGTGCCAGACTTGAGCGACAAGGGAAAGATGGAAGTCGTGATTACGGTGAAAATGATTTGCGTTGAAGATAAGGGTAACGTTGCGCTCGCCAGCATTTATGGGTTGGCCAAGTGCTTTGGGCCTAAGAATTGCCACGCCTCCATCAACGACTCAACCCTGAACGCACTCTTGTCAGAGCCCGGTATTGAAGCGCAAAGTGGCATAAATCTCTTCAAGGGATTCGATCAGGAAATGACCGACAGCAAGGGCCAGATGATACTGAACCACTGATCTGGTCGAGTGACCAGAGACGAGTTTGCCTCTTTTTGCCTAGTACGTCGCGCCAACATCATGCGCCCATCTCTGTGCTGAAGTCTACCTCTGTCAATTGGTGAAAAATCCCTATATCACTCATTGACCCCTAAATCCGGGTTCTGAGTGTAATCGCCTGTTAACAACACCTATGGTCTAGAGTGCAGAGGGCCGCTTTTACTGCGACAGAAGTATTCCGGTCCGGCGCTCGCCATCCTTCAATTCAATAATCTGCGGTTTCCCCCGAACAAAACCCGCCCTGCTGGTGAAACTAACGCTGTAGCGACCAGGTTTTAAATTTGGAAGGAAGAATTTGCCATCCGGTCGAGGAATGACACTGCGGACGGTATTCCACGGCTTGTCGTCTGCGGTAACGGTGTCTGCATTCACCCAGCCGTCGATCTGCGCACTCCCATTGGATTGGACCACCCCGCCCATGCCTCCTGCATCTTTGACGATGATGCGTGTGTGGCATGCCGCGCTGTCCGCATCCCGGCTTTCAATCGAGACAGAAGGGACCTGATCCTCGTCAAGAATCGCAGTGTCGGTGTAGGCGGCGCTCAAGTTGGTGGGAAGACCGAGAATTAGTTTGTATGTTCCTTTAACGTATAGGAAAAATAAAAACCCATTTCGATGAGAGAACAACTGGATCGCTGCCCGGGCGGACTCCCCTCTGATAGATGGAATGGTAGTCGGGCCCGCCCGACAGGAAAATGTTGGGTTTTTCGAGGAGATTCTTTATTCAGGTCAGGTTGAGATAGTCCTAAAAATGAATCTGAGCACATGCCCCCAGGTCATGTCTGTTTGACGAATCTCGATAGCGCGTGGCTAGACATTTGGTGGTGGCGCCCAGGCATTCTGGACGCGTGGTGTTAGCCGACAGAGCCACCGCATTGGTTGACCGCAGCGATCAAGTAGGGGATCTATTCCAAAGTCCCTTCGGAGCGAAAATGCCCAACCCAAACGTCGTGGCCGACGTCGTTTCTGTTGACCCACCAACAAAAACACAGCAGCGGAGGTCCGGGCTTTTGAGCCAGGCGACAGTAGCCCGTAGTAGCGAATCGCGTGTTGGTAAGAGTCCGGAATATGGTCAGCCAATAGGGCCACGAATTCCTCAGGAGTACAGCTAACGTTTACCCTCCGATGCTGCTCCTTATCTTCAAACCAGAACTGGATCTCTCGATCGGTGATCTTTACAAAGCGGCGCTGGGCGATCGGCGGTCGGCGGGCGTACCGGCCTGCGTATCGCAAGAAATGCTTCTTCGATGCAAAGTGATCGATATTAATACTCCACCACCTGTATTGATCCACTAGAACGCTTCTTAACTTGTCCGGACTCAAATTCGAGGTGAGCGCCTTCACTTTCAGTGCCTCTCTGAGGTAAGTGATCACAGCGAAGCGCCACATACGCATGAGCTTCTCGCGACGAAAACTTAAGCGGGCGATCCAGCGCCCTTCCGATTCCTGCAGACCGCCGGCGGAGACCAGAATGTGCAGGTGCGCATTGAAAGTCAAACGTCCGCCGAAGGTGTGTGGTATCGCGATAATCAGCACGCGAACTCCATATTTGAGCTTCACCCATTGCTGTATCACCCCAGCTCCCAGTGCGGGCAAATCATGGAGGAGATGGCGGTTCTGTCGAAAAAATGGCCAGAGGACATTCGGCATCGTGAACACAACGCCTACATAAGGAATATCAGGAAGGGCGCACCACTGTTCGCGTTGCCATTGAAGCGTTGCTCGATGTCCACAACTCGGACAAGGTCGCGCCTTGCACGTGTGGGGGACTAGCTTACGCTCAGTCGTTGACGCAAAAACTTCCGCGCCCAAGGCTAGAGTCCGGCATTTCGTCACTTTATCGAAGTTCTGGCGGACAGCGGGCCGTGTCTCGGGCCTATCCCAATGGCTTCGTGTGCTAGTCAAAATCTGTTTCAGCGGTTCTCTAAAAGGCATGTGAGAGCTAGCTCCTTTTGTGCTCCAAAACTTCTGAGCAATTCTTCAGTCACGAAAACAGCCCTGCCGGGAATGTCTACCGCGACCACTGTGACGGCATTGATCTTGCCGGATTGGAACGCGGACAGTAGCTTAATCAAATCGTCCACCTCGGGTGGAGTTTGTAAACTCTTCGGTCGGTGCCGTGAAACCAGCGTCCGAATGGCCTTGCGAATGCCTCTCTCACTCTGGTAGCGCCACAATGCATCCCGCTGCTCTTCTAGAGAGGTCTTGCTCAACAGCCATCCTCGATGGATATGAATCTCTCCATTGCGAAGTGCCTGCAGCAGTTCCGGCCCTGCGGTCGCCAAGATCTGCTTGACCTTGAAGACATTCACCGTCCCCACACCGGCGGCGGCGGCAATCTCCGACCGAACATCCACCCTTTCAGCTTCTGTCAATTTGGACGAACCCTTATATTGACCACCGAATCGCTGGTTCAATTCAGCTTTACTTCTCAGCAAAGGTTCGAGTTCGAGAGCTAGGAGTATCAAAAGAAAATCATTTCGACTGTTTGACCTACAGTGTCTGTGGAGCAGCCAACGAAGAGCTTCCTCTTCGCTGACTGCGCATTCGATACAAAAGAGCGTTTTCCTGCCCTGATGTCGAGCCAGTTCGAACCGTGTATAGCCGTCGATGATCATCCGCTCTGCCGTTATCGTGAGAGGCTCACGAAACGCCAATTCACCGTACTGAGCGAGCGCAGACAGCCTCGATGCTGGGACGGTGAGACCAAGGCGAACATAACTGGGATGAAAGTGGAGTTCGTCTAGTCGGCAGATGGAGAGCCGTCCAAGAAGCTTGTCCGCTCGTAGTCCTAGGTGCTCTCCAATGTCGTTTGCCGGCTGCAATCATTTTCTGGCAGGCCCGATACTCGCTAGAGTGGTCGGCTTCACCTGCTTTCCCTTTTTAGACTATCGACGCACTAGCCGTGCTCGTTCCTATTTCGTTTGACGAGGCGGTGGCGCAGATTTGCCGCCATCCTCGATGACCCTGCGCAGCTCCGATTCGCGGATCATTGTTCGTCCGCCTACCTTCGTCCGCCGCAGCTTCCCTTGGCTGAGCCAGGCATGAACTGTCCATTTGCTGATGCCGCCGAGCCTGCGAGCCACCTCATCAACTGAGAGCAATTGGTCCGTGCTGAAATTGCCGCTTTCCACTATCGTGCCTCCTTACGTTTGCGTGCCGTCCCCACACCCAGGCGCTCGCATCGTTCGATTTCAGTTATTGGCACGAGACGGCGCGTCGCAATGGTGACGCTGCGCAGCTCGCCGGACTCAATTAGTCGTCGGACGGTGAATGGGCTTACGCCCCATCGCTCCGCTGTTTCCTGCACTGAGAAAAGCTGCCTGTTTTGCATTCGCCTCTTATTTGTTGGCTAGAATTTAATCTTGCATCAAGTTCGTGATGGTGCTAGATTATGCTCCGCGTTTTAGTTGCGCAATAGAAAATGATCGGATGGCACAGTCTAGTCAAAACTCGAAACGTCAAATTCTAGGGGTCATTTCCCTAAACCGTGCTGAGCAGATCTTGACTGAGTGGGTCAACACAGACTTAAAGGGCGTGTTACAAACCAATGTCTGGGAGCGTTTGTTCCGGCGATGTCCCGAGATTGTGCCTATTCCGCTGAGCGAGATTGTTCCGGTAAATGACGTCAATTTTGACCGCTTCCACCAGCAAATGGAAATGGCAGAGACTGTGGCAGCCGACCTTGCGATGGCTTGGGATAGAACCGACTTGCGGGGCTTCGAGTGGTATACATGGAAGGCACAGCGAGAATACGAGTTCCAAGCCGCCAGTGCACGTCATGGTGTCACGTCCTCTCACCTAGCACGCCGCCCCGGTGACGACGTCGATGTTGAGGCGATCAAGGCAGCGATTATCGAGTCAGAAGAGCCACCCGCCACCATAACTCGAATCGAGGCAGCCATCTTCCATCTTCGCCAAAACCGTAAGCGTGCGCTCCACTGTCCTAACCCGGATTGCCCAGCACCGTATTTTTTCGCTTCGAAGAAGGGCCAGAAATATTGTTCGCCGGAGTGCGCGAAGCCTGCTCAAAGAGAGTCTAAGCGCCGCTGGTGGGCCGAACATAGGGCAAAGAAAGTTCCCAAAACACGTATATCCGACAGGAGAAGCAAGTGAGCCTATACAAGCGCGGCCGAATCTACTGGTACAAGTTCACCTTCAACGGTGAAGCGATACGAGAGTCCACCCGACAGACGAACCAACACACAGCTAGACAAATGGAAGCGGCGCACCGATCTTCGTTAGCCAAGGGAGAAGTCGGTATTCGGGAGAAGAAAATTGTGCCGATCCTGAGCGAATTTATCTCCGACCGATTTGAAGCTTGGGCAGAAGCATCTACAGCATCCAAGACCTGGCTGGACTACTATCGCCCTGGTATCCGGACAATCCTGCGGTATGCACCTCTCGCGAGCCTCCGACTGGATGAGATCACGAGCGAAAAAGCGGCGGACTTCGCAGCATGGAGACAATCGGCTGGCTTGCAGGTGTCTTCTATCAATAGTGTCCTTCAAGTTCTCCGCCGAATCACGAGACTCGCTGTTCAGTGGGGAGTAATTGAAGCTGCTCCGTCAATCAAGATGCTCCCCGGAGAGCGCCATCGCGAACACGTGGTTAAGTTCGATGAAGAGGCTCGCTATCTTGGGGTAGCTGCGGACCCCTTGGGTTCCGTTGCCGCTGTTCTCGTTGATACGGGTATGCGCCCTGACGAGTGCTACCGCTTGCGATGGGAATCGGTGACTTGGACTAATGGACGGAATGGGACGATTCTGGTGACCCACGGCAAGACCTCTGCTGCTCGGCGGGTGCTGCCATTGAGCATTCGGGCTAGGAACATCTTGCATGACCGCTGGGAGTCTTTAGGAAACCCAGTAGAGGGCTGGGTATGGGCTGCCCCAACTCGTAGTGGTCATTTTGAAAAGTCCACGCTAAAAAAACAGCACAAGAAGGCGCTGAAATTAAGCCGAGTGCGTCCCTTCGTCATATACAGCTTGCGCCACACCTTCCTCACAAGGCTAGGTGAATCTGGGTGCGATGCTTGGACGCTCGCACGAATCGCTGGACACAGTTCGGTGGCAATGTCCGCGCGTTACGTTCATCCCAGCGAAGACGCAGTTCTCGCAGCACTAGATCGGCTGAGTGGGCACAATTTTGGGCACAGTGGAAATTTGAGCGAAAAAACGTTGGCGGGATCACCGCCGCTATCTCCCTCAAACGCTTGAAGTAAGATTGGTCGGGGAGAGAGGATTTGAACCTCCGACCCCCTGGTCCCGAACCAGGTGCTCTACCAGGCTGAGCCACTCCCCGACATGGTCTGGGCCGCGAGTCGGCACAGAGCGAGAGAAACAACTTCCAAATTATACATCGCTGGTTCGGCGGCCTCGTGGATGAATTCAGGCAGTAGGGTGTGATCAGTAACGGATTGATTTGCGTCCCATTCTGGCGTCAGATGCGCACAATACGATCAGAAATGGATTAATTGTGTCTTTACGTAGTCCGCACAAACTGTTGTTGGTTTGTCCCTCTGCTCTATATCTGTGGCACAGCACATGGTCGCGGTTCGCAACATTGTGAGTTGCTATACTTGCTTAGCTCGCGACAGCATTCACCGGAATGACCGTCTTCACCTCCAAGGTTCTCTATACGCCGCTGCGAAGGATTGATGATGCGGTGGTGTCGGTTGAAAACGGCGCGGTCCTAAGTATGACCTCGCGAAATGAGGCGCAAGCCGCGCCAAATAAGGCTGTCACGGACTTCGGCGATTGCGCCATTGTGCCGGGATTTTTTGATGTGCACATTCACGGCGGCGTCAATTGCGATGTGATGCGCGGCACTGCCGACGAAATCAAGCGAATGGAAAAGTTCCTGGCGCGCCATGGAGTCACGAGTTACTTCCCAACTACGGTGACCGCATCTCTGGACGTCACCCTAAGTGCTCTAGAGCGGTTGGCAGAAGCAATCGAGGGTGCGGAGAAGAATAGTTCGGGACGTGCGCGGCCACTGGGCATTCACTTGGAAGGCCCTTTTCTCAGTCATGCGAAACGCGGCGTTCATCCGCCAAGCGATTTGATTACTCCGAGTGTAGGCGTTTTCGACAGGCTTTGGCAGGCGGCGCGCGGACATGTACGCATGATGACGATTGCTCCGGAGTTGGATGGCGCTCAAGAAGTGATCGCCGAAGCCACGCGGCGCGGGGTATGTGTCAGCCTCGGGCATTCTGATGCGGACCTGGGACAAACTCGTCGTGGAGTTAGTGCCGGCGCTCGCCATGCGACACACACATTTAACGCTATGCGTCCGCTTGATCACCGGGCACCGGGGATCCTGGGCGAGGTGCTGACCAATCGAAGGCTCAGCGCAGACGTGATTGCCGATGGAATTCATGTCGATCCGACGGTTATAGATCTTCTATTCCGGGCCAAAGGTATTGAGAATTTTGTCTTGATAACCGATGCCATCTCTGCGACTGGGATGCCCGATGGTCGCTATCAACTGGGAACGCTGGAAGTGGAATTAAAAGATGGCAGATGCCTGCGCGACGGTAACCTCGCGGGCAGCGCGCTGACCATGGATCGCGCGGTAAGCAACGTGATGAAATTTGTCGGGTTGGATTTGCAGCAAGCAGTGCGGGCGGCGACCGCGAATCCCGCGAGAGTCGTCGGCATGCCGAAGAAGGGGACGATCGAACCTGGCGCCGATGCGGATTTCGTGGCGCTGACGCCGAGCGGAGAAGTCCGAGCCACGATTGTGAAGGGCGTGGTCGTTCAGTAGCTAAGTTCAGGTAGCCAAGAAAGGAGAGCGATGCCAGATAAAGGCGGATTTCCGCATTACATGCTCAAGGAAATTTTCGAGCAGCCAAAGGCGCTTGAAGAGACGATTGCTCCACGGGTATCGCGCGAAACGGCGGAGGTCCGGCTGGCGGAGGAAGTGCGAATCGGCACCGAAGAGCTGTGCTCGATACGCCGCGTCAATATTGTGGCCTCCGGGACAAGCCGCCACGCGGGCATTGCCGGGCAGTTCATGTTTCAGGAGCTGGTGCATCTTCCCGTCGATGTGGATTACGCCAGCGAATTCGAATACCGCAATCCAATGATTAGCCGCGGTGAGATCACGATTGTGATTACGCAGTCCGGCGAAACCGCCGACACCACCGCGGCGCAGCGCGAGGCGCAAAAGAAAGGATCGCGTACGATTGCGATTTCGAACGTTGTGGGCTCGACTATCGCCCGCGAAGCGGATGGCGTTCTCTACACACACGCCGGACCGGAGATCAGCATAGCGTCCACCAAGGCGTTCACCGCGCAGATGGCAGTGCTGTTTCTTTTCGCGGCGTATCTGGCGCAAGTTCGCGGAGCACTTTTGGAGAGCGAACGGCGAAAGTGGATCGCAGAACTTCTCGCCCTGCCGAAGAAGACGGAAACGGTCCTCGAGCAAGCGGCGCAATGCCAACAGCTGGCTGACCGCTTCCATAAGTTCGAGAGCTTTCTTTTCTGTGGTCGGGCAATCCATTATCCCGTCGCCATGGATGGCGCATTAAAACTCAAAGAAGTTTCGTACATTCACGCGGAAGGCTATCCCACTGGCGAAACCAAGCACGGCCCGATCGCGCTGATCGATGAGAGTTTGCCAATCGTGATCATAGCCACTTGCGACCGAAACGATCCGGGCTCAGTAGTGCGCTACGAAAAGAACGTCGCCAACATACGCGGCTTCAAACAACAATCAGCGAAGGTAATCGCGATTGCCACTGAAGGCGACACAGAACTCCCCAACCTGGTGGACCACACCATATTCGTTCCGCATGCGCCCGAGTTGCTCTCTCCAATTCTCGAGATCGTCCCGCTGCAGTTGTTTGCGTATTACATGGCGGTGCGAAAAGGGCTGGATGTGGATAGGCCCAGGAATCTGGTGAAGTCGGTAACTTTAGAATAGCCCGTTCTAGTTGGGCTTGCGGTTCTTCGAATTTGCGAAGTGGCGCAGCAGAACGGCTTCGCTGAGTGAGTTGTATTTTTCGAGCAGCGACTCGGCTTGCGCGCTCCGCAGTTTTTTGGAACTCGGCCGCGGATTATCTTCCACTTCAGACCCGGTGGTCATTACCTGCACGTAAAACCACAAGAAGTGGCGCATCTGATCGAGGGCCGCCTTGAGCATTTCGAGCGATTCAATTTCCGGCAGCCCTGCCAGACTCTCCATCAATTCCGGATCATTCGGCGCTTGCATGGCGGCGCAGTTGAGTTCATGTTGAATCGCGCGCAAATCTTCGGTCACGCGCAACATGCGCACATGGACATCTTCGAGATAGTCGTCGTTGGTCATCCCCGCGCTTTCTAGGACAAATTCACCATCTCATCCAGCATGGAAAGCAAGAAGATGTCCCATGTCCATGCGCTTTCGTAATTCGAGTTGAAAGGGTGAAGGATTGCTGGAATCAGAGGTATTGGCCCTATGGGGAAATTGCGTAGTTCCTTCAAAAGCCGCGTCAATACTGGAGTTTCGGGGGTTGAACAGGAGTGCGCGCATGGGATTGAAGAATTTGGGATGTCGGATGCGCGTCTTTCGGGAGGCCTCAGCGCCTACGCACAAAAGGTCAGTACAGAGGTAATGGCGGATCGGTTGGGCGGAGGGGTTGAGCTTTGGACCACGCGGTCGAGGTGTGGCGCAGCCGCGTCGCCCGCGAAGGTTCGTATCAGGGCACGTCTTCACGAGCTTGCCCTGAGCGAACTCGAAGCGTGGGGCAGCCTTAGTATTGAGATGGAAGGATGGGCCAACACACCAGTGCCAAAATTGCAATGTTTTGACAAAGCGCAGAGCGTGTCTTACTCATAATCTAACAATGCGCGGAGAACGGTTCATGATCCTTCGACTTCTTGCCTTGAGCTTGGTAATCAGCTCGATTGCGGTAGCACAGAACTCCACTGAGCTTCACAATTTTGACTATGACCGGAATGCGCCGCTGGATATTAAAGAAGCGGGACTTGAGCGGCGCGGGGGCGTTGAGGTGCATGACATCTCCTACGCCAGTCCGAAAGGCGGACGGGTGCCGGCGTATCTGGTTGTTCCGAGCGGCAAGGGACCATTCGCAGCGGTGATTTGGGGACACTGGTATTGGGAAAATTCAGAATTCCGCAATCGCAAAGAATTCCTGGCGGAGGCAGTCACGCTCGCGAACGCCGGCGTTGTGTCGTTACTCACCGACGGACCAATTGCCCGCCCTGGGCACCTGGAAGATAAAGCGCCGCTGAGCGACCAACAATCTACCGATCTGATCCAGCAGATTATGGACATGCGGCGCGGGGTCGATTTGCTGCTCGCCCGCAAAGATGTCGATCCCCGGCGACTCGCTTATGTTGGTCATAGCTACGACGCCAGCGTCGGCGGTTTTCTCAGCGGAATTGACAAACGCTTCAAGGAGTTTGTGCTGATGGCCGGGAGTTTGTCGGATGAACTCAATCTGAAGACCAAGGAAGCCGAGGCATATCGGCAAAAGGTTGGTCCAGAGAAGTTCGACGCGTTTTATAGCAAATGGGCGTGGCTCGATCCGGGGAAATTCGTTTCCCATGCGGCCCCTGCGACTGTGTTCCTGCAGTATGCGAGCCAGGAGACGTTTCTTACGCCCGAGCGCGCACGTGCCTACGCGGCGCTCGTGAGCGAGCCGAAGAGCTTCAAAGAATACGACGCGCCGCACGCCTTAAATGCGGAAGCACGGCGCGACCGCATCGCATTTCTGACGGAACAATTGAATCTGAAGCCGCTGGACCCCAAGTTGATCGCGGCCATCCCTGATCTTCCACAGCCTCCGGAGCCGAAGCAGCAATAGCGCTGAGCCGGGACCGCAGAAAGCAAAAGCCCCGGTGGTCATCCCGGGCTGTACGTCGCCTGTAAATTCAATGATCTCGCATCGACTGGGATTCGGTGCACCCACCCTTTGAAAACCGCAAAGGGTGGGCCAGCCTCCCGCCCCCGCCTGTACAATTAGGTAGTAGTGGGACCGGATTCGTATAGAGGTGTTACATGGTTACTCAATCGATTGGGATAACGACGATCGGGTTCAGAAATCGAAACGGGCAAATCGTGGTGCGGAGTACCGGGAAGCCCGGTACGGACCACTCCCAATACATCTACCAACTGGCCTGTAGCAAGTGCGGTCACATCTACGGCGCGAATGGCTCGGACATTCATGAGCGCAAGTGCCCTGCCTGTCAAGATGGGGAGCCGGGCTTTATTCTTTGACGCTATGTCTGCGACCGGTGTTCCTGTGCTTGAAGAAGTGTTAAACGCTTCGCCTTCTGTCCTGAGCGACCGTTCGACGGCACATATTCTCGACAAGATAATTGAATCAGTTCCTAGCGTTCGGCAGCGTATAGCTGACTGGAATCGGGTCGCGGCTGAAATGGAAGCGAAAGGAGTATGCAGTGGGCACGCTCATTTTCGTTTAGGAATCCTCCATTTAATTAATGACCTAGATGAATCAAAAGGAATTTCACACCTAGAGCGGGCGTACGAGCAAGACCAGCAATTCGTTACAGGCCGGGAACCACATAGACTTGCAGCCTACCGAGTCCTTAGTCTCGTGAAAGATTTCTTGGCAGACTTACGTAGCAGGAAGGATTGGCAGGCTCTCCAACTTGATCCGAAGTGCCGCGGGATATTGATTAGCACCCTGCTGGCCCTATACGACGCGACCGCCCGTCAGCGTGTTCTGGACATGCATGCTTGGACGTTCAATCCATTCTTCGCGATTTTCAAGAATGACAGACTACGCCTTTTCGCAGGCGAGAACTACTTCTGCGCTCAATCGCTTCTTGAATGGGTTGAGACCGATGCCGGTCATGCTTTCCTGCTCACGAACGAATACCCATTCGCAAGATCAATTATTGGCTTGTACGGCGGCGTGCTCGAAGCGATTCTCGCCGAGAAACTCTCAACGGCTGGAAGGAAGTCGCTTGGTATGCTCATTGGGGACGCCTACAAGCAGGGCTATCTCAAACTTGGGACAAGACTTTGTGCACTCGCGACAATCCTACTTTACTTCAGGAACCACGTACATCCCGACAAAGAAATTGCCCGCACCGATTACTTCATCGACATGAATGTTGCGAAGGGTCTCAAAAACGCGATTGATCTCGCAATTGAAGATCTCCAGCCTAAGGCACCATCTGAGGCCGAACGCAAGTAGCACGTCGGTTGCGGTTTGTGCGGCAGGATACATGGACAGATCCGAACCCTAGCTCACAGGACTTTTTGCAGGACCTTGCAATGCAAGTAACTGGCCGCCTCGGCTAAAAGATAAGCGTGCGCTCGCGGTTCCAGCGCTGGAATCAATTCAACCTTCTTGACCAAATCAACTGGGGTGGTTTTGTCCAGGCTCGCTTTTCTCAAGTCTGCACCATGAGCAAGCTTGTTTCGAAGCATGTAAATCGGGATCGCTAATTCCCCGACCGTGTATTTGGGTTGCGGCATCGTGGGTGAGTTCCAGTCCGGAAAGGCCAGCGTTGATGCCCCAAGACAATCGCATAATTTATCCCTAAAGTCCGTTCTATTGCCGCTATCAAATATTGCTTCCATTCCCATCGCGTTAAGAAGGCCGGCGATTAAAACAATTGCAGCAGGATTAACGCATTCTTGCGTTCAGCATTGGCAGCGCTCATGACGTTTCGAACACGTATGATCATTGAGGGTACCTGCGCGCGCAGATCGTTATCGAATATTCGCATGCGTGCCCACTGGCCGGCAGTTATGGACGGCCGTCGCTCGGCTGACTTAAGAGAGAGCGAGCCGTTCCACTCCTCGCATTGAAATATAAAACCTAACCCGTCTGTCGGTTTAAGGATCTGAAGCGCAACCAGTCCGTTTTGCAATTCTTGTCGACAGAGCGCTGACTGATCGTCTTCGAGAATGTCCTGGGGCCGCTTGAACACAAGATAGGAACCGCAGTTCTCCGCATCGTCGTATTCTTCGTTGCTCATGAAGTGGTGATCTCTGGCAGAGAGAATGTTCGGGTTCGGCTTTATCAGTGAGAACCCGCTGCCTAGACCAACTTCATTCTGATCTCCAAGGTGGACGTAACGCAGCCCCGTAAAGGTCCACGTTGTCGAGCTCAGTGCCATCACCAACCCCCCAATCCAATCATTTAACGAAAAAAAGCACGGCCGAAGCCGTGCCTCTTCGCTCTCCATGTCCCTGCGTCCGCCCCTACGTGGACAGTGCTAGTCTCTTACGCCGTCGAGAAATGCCCTTAACTTTCGGGACCTCGACGGATGCCGCAGTTTCCGCAGCGCCTTGGCCTCGATCTGGCGGATGCGTTCACGGGTTACGGCAAACGACTGGCCAACCTCTTCGAGGGTGTGCTCGCTGCCGTCTTCGAGGCCGAAGCGCATCTTGATGACTTTTTCTTCGCGCGGCGTCAAAGTTCGAAGCACGTGCGAAGTCTGGTCTTTCAGGTTGACGTTGATCACGGCCTCAGCGGGTGAGACCACGGCGCGGTCTTCGATGAAGTCGCCGAGGTGCGAGTCTTCTTCTTCGCCAATTGGCGTTTCGAGCGAGATCGGTTCCTGAGCAATCTTCAAGACCTTGCGGACTTTCGCGACCGGAATGTCCATGCGCTTGGCTATTTCTTCCGACGTAGGCTCGCGTCCCAGCTCCTGCACCAGCTGCCGCGAGGTGCGGATCAGCTTGTTGATGGTTTCGATCATGTGCACCGGGATACGAATCGTACGCGCCTGATCGGCAATTGCACGAGTAATTGCCTGCCGAATCCACCAGGTGGCATAAGTCGAGAACTTATACCCGCGGCGGTATTCGAATTTGTCCACGGCTTTCATCAGGCCGATGTTGCCTTCCTGAATCAGGTCGAGGAACTGCAGTCCGCGATTGGTGTACTTCTTAGCGATTGAAACCACCAGTCGCAGGTTAGCCTCGATCAGCTCGCGCTTGGCGTGCTCCGCATCCATGTCGCCCTGGATCAGTTCGCGCTGGGTGCGCTTGAGCTCCTGGAATGCGACGCCGACTTCCTGCTCGATCTTTTCGAGTTCCGCGTTGATGGCGCGGGCCTGACGCTTGTACTCCTTGCGCTGTTCTTCGCTGCGCGTGGCCTCAGCTTTTTTCTCCAGGTTCTGCGCCTGGCGGTCGAGCGAACGCATGGTGTCAACCGTCTTATTCAGGCGGTCGATCAGCCGTTTGCGCTCGACGTTGGTGAAGCCGAGCTCACGTACAGCCTGCGAAACCCCAATCACCGCGCGCGCCAGGTGATTGCGAAGGCGGCGATAGGGCTTGGGATTTTTCTTTTGCGAAACATCGGCGAACTTTTCCTGCACCTGCATGGCTTTTTTGTAAGCCTTGGCAAGTTCGTCGATTTTTCCGGTGAACTCGTTCAGGCGCGCCTGCACGATTTCGTCGGTGATCTCTTCCTCGTCGAAGGTGACCACTTCCTTAATGGAGCGGACGCCCTTCTTCAGGTCCTCGCCCATGGCGAGCAGTTCACGGATTACGATCGGCGACCGCGAAAGCGCCTTGAGTACGCGGTTCTGGCCGCGCTCGATTCTCTTAGCGATTTCAACTTCGCCTTCGCGGGTTAGCAGTGGAACGGTTCCCATCTCGCGCAGGTACATGCGGACAGGATCGTTGGTCTTCTCCATCGCTCCAGGAGTGAGGTCGAGTTCGACGTCTTCGCCGGCGTCCAGCTCACCATTGCGCGTCCCACCGTTAACAAAAACACATCTCACTTTCGTCCGATAGGAAGTACACGAATTCAACTCGGACGAGGACGAAGAGGACAAGCCTTCTTGGCACTTGAAGACAAATTC
>Ga0207053_10057_pt1 | contig 26896 bp, 21 predicted proteins | sample Alteio_BWMinCont_59_FD_153290 | JGI IMG/M metagenome (GOLD analysis project Ga0207053, IMG submission 153290) | Enriched cells from forest soil in Barre Woods Harvard Forest LTER site, Petersham, Massachusetts, United States -... | ecosystem: Environmental > Terrestrial > Soil > Temperate forest >...
TTCGGTCGCGGACCGCTGGGGCCGAATCTCCGCGAGTGCGACAGCAAAACGTACTCCTCTGCCAGTGATCGATTGTTTGCTTGCATCAACTGCGATGCATTACAACCTGGTACTTGTAAGCAGAGACCAGACTTGTGCTGGGATACCGGGGGTAGAGCTGTTCAATCCCTGGCGGTCGTGAGCTGGGAGAGTTCGTTACGCCACAAAATATTTTGCTGCCGGATGGTGTACCACAATTGCCGACGTGCTCTGCTCGGGCTCGAGTAGAAACCCTGTGGTCAGACGCACCCCGACGTTTTCTTCCGGATGCAGCAGCGCAAACAGTTTGGTCTGGTCCTCCAGGTTCGGGCACGCTGGATATCCGAAGCTGTAGCGCGAGCCACGATATTTCTGATGAAAAAGATCGCGTATGTGTGGGGAGTCTTCTCCCGCAATTCCCAGCTCTTTCCTCATAAGCTTGTGATGATATTCGGCCAGCGCTTCAGCAGTTTCTACACCGAGGCCATGTAGGTAAAGATACTTCGTGTATTCGCCCGCCTCGAACAACCGCTGGGTTTCGATTGAAGCCTTCGATCCAATCGTTACCAGAGACAGACCAATCACGTCCATCTTGCCAGAAGACTTGGGTGCGAAGAAATCAGAGATGCACAGCTTCCGGCCTTCCCGCTGTCGAGGAAAGGTAAAGCGGAGGAATTCTTTAAGGTTCGTGGAGGCACGGGCGTCCTCGCCCGTGCTCCCAGAAGCCCCATTCGGACGGGCGAGGGTGCCTGGCCCCACGTGGCCATCCCGTGAACCTACGTCATACACCACCACATCATTCCCATCGCCCTGCGCCGGAAAATATCCCCAGACAACTTTCGGCTCGAACCATCCGCTCGCAATGATTTCTTCTTCGAGTTCCTTCTTGATCGGCCGGAACTTGTTCTCAACCACCTTCGCGTAGTCTTCCTGCGATGCGGTCTTCAACTGCCACTGGTTTTTGAACAGCGCGGTGTCATTGATGTAAGGAAAAAGCTCGCGCAGATCGTAGTCTTTCTTCACCCGCACGCCCCAGAACGGCGGAACCGGAATATTCGGAGCATCGCTCACCACCGGACTGCGTTCGGCAAAAACCGGTCCCGATTCTTCATCGACAGCAACAGCCTTAGCGTACTCCTTCACCGTGCGGCCTTCCGTCAGGCGTCCCTCTCGATTTCCGTTCGGGCCGGTCAAGTCTTCCATGATGTGCAGGCCGCCAAACGCGTCGTCGGAGTAAAACACGGCATTCGAATACTCGCGCCGCAAATCGTCTTCCACATACTTGCGCGTGAGCGCGGCCCCACCACAGAGCACGGGGAATTCCAGCTTCTGCCGCTGGAGGTCTTGGATAACGTACTTCATCTCCAGGGTGGACTTCACCAACAGACCGCTCAGCCCGATCGCATCCGCCTTATGTTCTTGCGCGGCCTTGATGATGGTGTCGGCTGGCTGCTTAATACCTAGATTCACAACTCGGAATCCATTATTGGTGAGAATGATGTCCACCAAATTCTTGCCAATGTCGTGGACGTCCCCTTTAACCGTTGCCAGAACAATGGTTCCCTTTTGTGAGCCGGACTTCTTCTCCATCTTCGGTTCGAGATATGCTACGGCCGTCTTCATGACGCCGGCAGAATCGAGCACCGAGGGCAACTGCATCTTACGTGCGCCGAACAAATCGCCGACGGTCTTCATGCCGTCGAGCAGAACGGTATTGATCAGTTCCAGAGGCGAATATTGCTGCAGCGCTTCTTCAAGTAATACTTCAAGTGGCTTCTTGTTGGCGCCGTGGCCGACCGACTTCTCGCCGTTGATGATCGCGTACTTCAGCTTGTCCTCAACCGAAAGGGTTTCAACGTGAGCCGTGCTCTCACCCTCAGTCTTACCCTTGGTCCCGGCGAAGTGCCGCATGTAAACCTGCAATGGATCGCCGGCTGATTGGTCCCGATAAATCAGCTTGCGTGCAAGCTCAACTTCTTCTTGAGGAATTTTGTATAACGGATAGATCTTGGTGTAATTCACGATGGCCATGTCGAGGCCATGATTTACCGCTTCGTGCATGAATACAGAGTTTAAAACCCGCCGCGGGTACACGTCGAGGCCAAACGAAATATTGCTCACGCCGAGAATAGTTTTGACGTCAGGCAATTCTTTCTTGATGCGCTCGATCGCTTTCAGCGTTTCGATTCCTGCGCTCCGGTATTCCTCCTGGCCAGTGGAAATGGGTAAGGTAAGCGCGTCGAAAATCAGATCCACCGGGCGAATCCTATACTTCTCTGTCGCGAGATCAAAGATGCGATGCGCAATCGCCGCTTTTTTCTCCGCGGTCAGCGCCATGCCGTCTTCATCGATGGTCAAAGCGATCACCGCCGCGCCATAACGCTTCGCCATCGGCAGAACTTTGGACGTGCGCTTTTCGCCATCCTCCAAATTGATGGAATTGATAATCGCCTTGCCTGGAATTCGCTTCAGCGCCTCTTCGACGACATCGGCTTCAGTGGAGTCCACGAGTATTGGAGCCGGCACGCGGGTGGCAATTCGTTCGAGAATTGAAGTGATGTAGCCTTTCTCATCTTCTCCTACAATGGCGCAGCACAAGTCGAGCATGTGCGAGCCATCATTCACCAGCTTCTTTGCCAGCGCGAGAATGTCATCGTACTTCTTGCCGCGGACCAGGTTCTTGAAGTGCTCGACGCGGGTCGTGGTATTCATCTCTTCCGCGACGATGAGCGGCTTGGGGTCGAGGTCGAGTGGAACAGAAGTATACGCACTGGACGCAGCCGCGACGGGCTTCACTTCCCTCTTCAGCGGTTCCACGCCCGAAAGCGCATCAACTACCGCCTTCAGATGTTCGGGCGTAGTTCCGCAGCATCCGCCAACGATGCGTACGCCATAGTCTTGAACAAAATGCTTGTGATATTGCGCGAGCTCTTCCGGCTTTAGCTTATAGACCGCATGTCCGCCCTCGTTCTGTGGAAGGCCCGCATTCGGCAGCACAGAAATTTCTTTGGTTGAATTCAAACCTAGATAGCGAACCGCGTCGTTCATCTCGGCCGGACCGGTCGCGCAGTTCATCCCGATGATGTCAATATCGAGCGGCTCAAGAGCGGTGAGCGCCGCGCCAATCTCGGTGCCGAGAAGCATCGTTCCGGATTCCTGCAGCGTGACCTGCACTTGTACGGGAAGCCGCTTACCGGCTTTGCGCACGGCTTCAAGGACGCCTATCGTCGCGATCTTTGCCTGAAGCAAATCCTGCGCCGTCTCGATGAGCAGAACGTCCACACCGCCTTCGATCAAGGCCGCCGCCTGCTCCTCGTACGCGACAACCATGTCGTCGAAGCTGATGTGCGCAAGAGACGGGAGCTTCGTTGTCGGCCCCATCGATCCAGCGACGAAGCGCGGCTTGCCATTTCCCGAAAACTGCTGCGCAACATCTTTTGCTAGCTTGACCGCGGCGAGATTGATTTCTTTCACCCGATCTTGCAAACCGAATTCGCTCAGGACAGTCCGAGTGGCACCGAAGGTGTTGGTTTCGACCACATCACACCCAACTCGGAAGAAGTCGGCGTGGATGTCGCGAATGATATCCGGACGACTCAACACTAGAACTTCGCTGCAATTCTCTTTGCCCCAATAGTCATCCAGAGTCGGATTGCGCTTCTGGATGTTGGTTCCCATCGCCCCGTCGTAAATGACGACGCGCTCGCGAACGGTTTGGAGAAAATTCGCCATTTAGCAAATTGTTTGATCGGTCGGAGCCACTTCCGGAACGAGTCCCCAATTCCTGAATCTCGACAGTAACTTCTCGTAATCCTCGCTGTTCCTGCAGCACACATCGGCAGCCTCGTCGTCATCGATCCACACGAAGTATCTGCCGTGCTGCGGAACGACGTACGCATCCCAGCAAAACAAAACCGCCATCGTGACGAGAATTCTCGCATCGACAATGTCCGCGGGTTCGAGGAGATAAGCGGGCGACTCAAGAATCGCTCGATTTTCGCCGTGGGATACCCGGAGCATCTCGAGGGTTCTGCAGGCAAGCTCAAATTCCATCGCTCCGGAAGCCCCATTGTCAGTCAGCCAGAACAGGACACTGCCAGACTCTTCGTCATTTCCCGGCAAGAAAAGCGTTGCGAAGTGCGGGACTTGATAAGGCAATATCTTTGGCCATCTCACCGTGAAAACGAAACGAACGTCGTTGGGCAGCGCAATTGTCGGCACAGAGCTCGCAGCCAAACCGGTAGCGTTGACCCACGCAACAGCCTCCTTATTTGTAAGTGTCTTCATAGGCTCTCAACTCCAATGCGAGACAGATAACGATGAACGACCAACGACTGCTTTCCATACACAAACGCCGGCCCTTTTCCGGACCGGCGTCATCATCTCGCGAAAGCTATTGAACCTTTACTCTCCCGGAGCGACTTCTGCTGGCGCTCCACCCACAACTTCTGCGGAGTTGAACACCGGATTCGCCCCCAAATGCGCCGGCCTGGCCGCCAGCAACTGCTCTTTGCGATAAATCAAATTCGTCGCGTTAAAAGTTGCCAGCTCAAATCCATGGCCATGAGTAATGGCATCGGTCGGACAGGCTTCCACGCAGTATCCGCAAAAAATACAGCGGTTGTAGTCGATGTTGTAAACCTTGGCGTAGCGCTCAGCGCCGCTGATCCGGTTCTCGGCCGTGTTCTCTGCCGCTTCAATATAGATGCAATTAGCGGGGCAATTTGCCGCGCAGAGAAAGCAAGCAACACACTTCTCCAGTCCGTTCTCGTCTCGCTGCAAAACATGAACCCCGCGAAACCGTTCCTGAAACTTAGCGCCTCGCAGCGGCCCCGGCCCATCGGGATAGTTCTCCACCGTCGTCGGCTGGAACATCTCCATAAAGGTGATGCTCATGCCTTTGGCGATGGCGGCAATGTTCTGAAGGATCGGCATACCTTTCTAGTATAGCGAAAGCGACGTAGTCGGGTGAATGCAGCCTTGCTACAAACCGGTTTCCGTATTGCCGACCTTCAGGAGTCAGGCGAGAAAATTTACGTCTCCATCTAGCAATCCATTCCCTCGTTAGCAGTACCACTGGCGCCAATTCCCAGGTAATCGTGGTTTCCCATTTCGAAACCCCCACCGCCCCTTCGTGCGGCCGACGAGAGCAATCGCGGAGGTTTCCTCTTAGTTCTACCGCACACTCAACAGAAACCCACTGCCGGAGTCTGCTGGAGTTGGGCTCAGAGCGATGTCACAAGGGAAAGGCAAGGCTGGTGAGTACAAAGAACGCTCGTAAGATCTGGTTCATAGCGTTGCCGACGCTCATTTTCATGGGCGGATGCGGCGATCCGGACTACAACAGAATCCCGGGCCTGACCCCGCCTACCGTGATTTCCATCGCCCCGCCCAAGGATGCGCTCGGAGTCTGTCCTAACAGCGCCATCACCGCCACTTTCAGCGAAGCCATGAACGCCTCCACCGTAAACACGACCACTTTCGCGCTGACACCTAGAGTATCCGGAACCATCACCCACGATGCCTCCAGCACCGTCTTCACCTTCACCCCGTCGAGCCCTCTGGCCATCAGCACCGTCTACACCGCCACTATCACCACCGGGGTCCGCGATCTGTTCGGCAACACCCTGGCCAGTAATTTTGTTTGGAGTTTCACCACCGCTGCCAACGGATGCAACCCTGCGCCGGTGGTTGTTTCCGTCACTCCTCCCAACGCTTCGGTCGGTGTCTGTTCCAACAGCGTCGTGACCGCGACTTTCAACGAGGCCATGAACGTGGCCAGCATCAACGCGGCAACGTTTACCGTCGCCCCGGCGTTACCGGAACCATCGCTCACGATGCCTCCAACACCGCATTCACCTTCACCCCTTCCAGCCCTCTGGCCATCAGCGCCGTCTACACCGCGACCATCACCACCGGCGTCCGCGATCTGTTCGGCAACACCCTCGCCAGTAATTTTGTTTGGAGTTTCACCACCGCTGCCAACGGATGTAGTCCGCCGCCCACCGTTGTCTCCGTCACTCCGCCCAACGTTTCCACAGGAGTCTGTTCCAACAGCGTCGTCACCGCCACTTTCAGTGAAGCCATGAACGTGGCAAGCATCACCACCGGCACCTTCACCGTGACCGGCGTAAGCGGAACCATCACTCACGATGCCTCCAACACCGTCTTTACCTTCACCCCGTCGAGCCCTCTAGCCGTCAGCGCCGTCTACACCGCGACCATCACCACCGGCGTCCGCGATCTGTTCGGCAACAACCTCGCCAGTAATTTTGTTTGGAGTTTCACCACCGCTGCCAACGGATGCAATCCTCTCCCGACCGTCCTCTCCGTCAGCCCACCGAATGGTTCAGTCGGGGTCTGCTCGAACTCCGTCGTCACTGCCACCTTCAGCGAAGCCATGAACGTGGCCAGCATCAACGCGGCGACCTTTACGGTTTCTCCTGGCGTCACCGGAACCATCACCCACGATGCCAGCAACACGGTCTTCACCTTCACCCCATCGAGCCCTCTGGCCATCAGCACCGTCTACACCGCAACCATCACCACCGCCGTTCGCGATCTGTTCGGCAGCAACCTCGCCAGTAATTTTGTTTGGAGTTTCACCACCGCCGCCAACGGATGCAATCCGCCACCGACCGTGCTCTCAACAAGCCCTCCGAATGCTTCTGTTGGAGTCTGTTCTAACAGCGTCGGCACCGCCACTTTCAGCGAGGCCATGAACGTGGCCAGCATCAACGCGGCGACCTTTACGGTTTCTCCTGGCGTCACCGGAACCATCACTCATGATGCCTCCAACACCGTCTTCACCTTCACCCCGTCGAGCCCTCTAGCACTGAGCACCGTCTACACCGCCACCCTCACCACCGGAGTCAGCGATCTGTTCGGCAACACCCTCGCCACTAATTTCGTTTGGAGTTTCACCACCGCCGCCAACGGATGCAATCCTCCCCCAATCGTGCTCTCCGTCAGCCCACCGAACGGTTCAGTCGGGGTCTGCTCGAACTCCGTCGTCACTGCCACTTTCAGCGAAGCCATGAACGTGGCAAGCATCAACTCATCGACCTTCACTGTTGCTCCCGGCGTGAGTGGAACCATCACTCACGATCCATCGAACATGGTCTTTACCTTCACCCCTTCCGGCCCTCTGGCCATCGGCGCCGTCTACACCGCCACCCTCACCACCGGAGTCAGCGATCTGTTCGGCAACACCCTCGCCACTAATTTCGTTTGGAGTTTCACCACCGCTGCCAATGGATGCAATCCGCCCCCGATCGTGCTCTCCGTAAGTCCCCCGAATGGTTCAGTAGGCCTGTGTCCTAATACGATCGTAACCGCCATTTTCAGCGAGGCCATGGACCCTTCATCGATCGATGGCACAACTTTTACATTGACGGGACCGGGATCTTCACCCGTGGCCGGAGAAGTTACTTACGACGCGTCCAGCAACACGGCGATCTTTACCCCGTCCAGCGGTCTGCCACTGAGTACCGTATTCATCGCGACCATTACCACCGCCGCTCATGACATGTTTGGCAATGCCTTGGCCAGTGACCCTGTCTGGAGCTTCACCACTGGTGCAAATCCGTGTCAACCGGCATCTCCCCCCATTTCCGTAACTCCTCCCAACGGCTCCGCCGGAGTATGTCCGAACATAGTGATTGCTGCCACTTTCCCGCAGGCGATGGATCCGGCCACCATCAATCCAACCACCGCCCCATAAGGCGGACGGCGCAATGATTGCGTCAACAATCGCAAGAGCGCGATTCCAGGCGGGTGATGGCAACTCGGAAATTACCCGTGTCCGGACGCGCACATATTACAATAATTAGCCGTCCCCTTCTGTTGGCCGGTAAATATATTCCACTGCACTTTTTGGAGGACTTATGAAGCTCACCCCGGGAAAATTAGCGGGCCTGCAACGCGTCTCAGACAAGCGCGGCGTAATCGCCGCCGCAGCCATGGACCAGCGTGGCTCGCTACAGAAGTCGCTGGCAAAAGAAAAGGGCGGCGACATCACTGACTCGATGATGGAGGAATTCAAGTCGCTGGTCACAGAAGTCCTCACGCCTCACGCCAGCGCCATTCTTCTTGATCCTGAATGGGGACTCCCCGCTGCCAAGCGTCGCGCCAAGAACGCCGGGCTTCTGCTGGCGTACGAGAAAACTGGATACGACAAAACCGGTCCTGGACGTCTGGGCGATCTTCTTGACCACTGGTCCGCTCGACGGCTGAAAGAAGTTGGAGCCGATTGCGTGAAGATCCTGCTCTACTACACGCCTTACGATCCCAAGGACGTAAACGACAAAAAGCACGCCTGGGTGGAGCGCATTGGCGACGAGTGCCGCGCCAACGACATTCCCTTCTTCCTTGAGTTTGTCGGATACGAGGAAGGCACGGATGAAAAAGGTCTTGAGTATGCGAAGAAGAAACCGCACATCGTCACCGAGAGCATGCGCGAGTTCACCAAAGACCGCTACGGCGTAGACGTGCTCAAAGTCGAAGTGCCGGTGAACATGAAGTTCGTCGAGGGAACAAAATCATTCGGCGGCCAAAAAGCCTACACGAAAAAAGAAGCGATCGAGCTGTTCCACAAGGCTGCCAGCGTCGCGACCAAGCCTTTCATTTATCTTTCGGCTGGCGTCAGTAATGCCGAGTTCAGCGAAACCCTCGAGCTCGCCGGCGAAACCGGAGTCAAATTCAATGGCGTGCTCTGCGGACGCGCTACCTGGAAAGACGGCATTCCTGTTTATGGGAAACAAGGCCCGGCTGCATTCCGCAAATGGCTTGAAACCGAAGGCGTGAAGAATATCGAGAACGTGAACCAAAAGCTGAAAGCTGCGACCTCATGGTTCCCGATCTACGATGTGGAACCGGCGATGGCAGGGGCGTAAAGACTAACCGCGAAGGGCAGCAAGGTACATTGAAGAAAAACAGGAGATGTCCTTCGTGTAACTTCGTGTCCTTCGTGGTTATAGCTTTTATCTACGCCGCGCTTGGCCGATGCGCCTCAGCCGCCGGGTCACTCTTTGCAGGGTGCGTAATCAGTCCTGTCCGCGGCCTAATCCGGAGCCTCCAGGATCAAGCGCTTAGCTGCTCAGCCCTTAACCTTCGTGGAACAAGTCGAGCATACTTTCCGTACTGTGATATGGAAGCCAGAATGGATTAAGCTCTGTTCGCAGCTCAGAATCGCTGCATTAGAATTCTTGGCAACGCCGGGGAGGAAATATGCGCAGGACAACTAGAACGCTTTTGGCCTTCGTGATAACAGTACTTGTGTCCGCTGTGACCGTCTCGGCACAGGACACACCCTCGCGCGAACAAGAATCCATTACCATCATCTTCAATGATGGACACCGGCAAAGCATTTCTCTCGACGATATAACACGCATTGAGTTTAAATCGGCGCCGGTCGTGGTCTTCAAAGATGGGCGGCAGCAGAACCTGCGATTTGCCGACGTCGAGCGCATTGAATTTTCCTCGTTCTCGAAAGATTCGCCTCTGAGAAGAAACCATTTCGTCGGCAAATGGGAGGTTGGGGTGGGCGCCTTCGGCTCGGGGCATTTCTTCATTACTCTCGAGCCGACCGGCGAAGCGCAAAAAACTCTCGGCTCCAGTCATGGGACTTGGACCGTGGTCGATGGTGAGGCGCGCATCAATTGGGATGATGGCTGGCATGACGCCATTCGCAAGGTAGGTTCAAAACACGAGAAGCGCGCTTATGCGCCCGGAAAGACTTTTTCCGATGAGCCCTCAAACGTAACCGACGCCAAGAACACGACCGCTGAGCCGATCTGATCAGCTCCGCGTATGCCAATAAGATCGCTCACTTTTCCGTGCACCCAAGCCTACGGCTGCTCTGCATAAGAAAGTCTGCGTAAGAAAGCCTTGGGCTAGATTCTCCCCCGTTGCTAAACTCTTCTGTCCCGCAGCCATCCGAACTTTTGCTTCTGCTGGCGCGTATCCTAAGTACGAAACGGTTTGGGGCTGGTCTCAAGTACAGCCTTCAGTCGTCAGCCATCAGCCGTCAGGAAGAGCGTCGATCGTAGTCGCCAATTAGATTTCTGAAATCTACTGCGCGATAGATTTACTTCCTGATAGCTGAAGGCTGACGGCTGGTAGCTAAGAACAGCGTGGTCCCAATCCGAGCAAGCGTTCCGGGGAGCAACTTTTGGAAGACGCCCATGTGGCTGCTTTGCTGGTCCGTCGCTGCGTTGCCGGCGACGCCGCCGCATGGGAGGAAATCGTCCAGCGGTATCATCGGCGCATCTATAACCTCTGCTATCGTTTTGCCGGATCGGCAGACGATGCTCAGGATCTGACTCAGGAGGTCTTCATCAGAATGTATCGCACGCTCAATTCCTACGATGTCCGGCGGGGCGCATTCATGACTTGGATCACGACCCTGACCCGCAACCTGCTTGTCGATCACTTTCGCAAGACAAAGAACGACCGGCTGACCGATTCGCTGGATGCGACCGCTTCCGACCACGAAGACGCCATGCCTCTCGGGGACCGCATTCCGGACGGGGGCCCGCCCCCGGACTCCGGCGTACAGAGCCGTGAGACCAAGGAAACTGTTCATCAGGCCCTGCAGAAGCTCTCCCCGGAGCTCCGGGAAGCGGTGATTTTGCGGGACTTACAGGACATGGACTATCGTGAAATCGCTACGGTACTAAAGGTTCCAGAAGGTACAGTTAAATCAAGGATTAACCGGGGGCGAGCGGAACTTGCGCGCCTCCTCCAACGTACATATAGGCAGGTGATGTGATGCCAGGCAAAGAAGATATCCGGATGAGCTGCTCGGAATTCGACGCTCTGCTCAGCCAGGCCATTGACGGTACTCTGGCCGGCGACCGACTCTCAGCCTTCGAGGCCCACGGGCGCGTGTGCCAGCTCTGCGGCCCATTGCTCCACGAAGCCGAAGCGGGACGTTCATGGCTGAAGTCACTCACCGACGTCGCGCCCCCAGACGAACTGGTCACCAACATTCTGCTGCGAACAAGTGGAGTAGTCTCCGCCCATCGTCATGTCGCCGGAGAGCCAGAACCTACTTCATGGATCGCTCGCATCCGCAACTGGGCTGGAGTCATCACTTCTCCGGTGGTTGCGATGGCGCGACAGCCGAGGTTTGCAATGTCGTTCGGCATGGCTTTCTTCACCTTATCGGTGACCCTCAGCCTTGCCGGAGTTAAATTAAGCGATCTCCGTCACATGGATCTGCGTCCGAGCGCAATTCGGCGGAGCTACTACGAAACCACCGGTCGCGTGGTGAAGTATTACGAAAATATTCGCTTCGTTTACGAAATCGAGTCCCGGGTGCGCCAGTTCAAAGAAGCTGCAGCCCCCGCCGAACAGCCATCCGAGCAGCAGAACAATAACGATCGCAAGAACAAGACCAAGAACGATACCAGTGGACAGCCCGAGCAAAAACAGGAACGTAACTACAGCCAGGAAGGAACCCAGCCGATATTCGCGGCTTCCCTTCCCATTTACAGGGGACCTGAACCAGCGCGCCTTTCGATTCGGGAGGCACCAGAGCCAACTGTAGTGTCGGTGACCACTTGCAGGAGGTTCTCATGAACTGCGCTAACCATCCACAATCGCCAATTGCCGCATACTGCCGCACCTGCGGCAAGCCGCTGTGCGCAAACTGCACGCGTCCCGTGATGGGTGTGATCTATTGCGAGACCTGCTTGGCCGAACGTGTTGGTAGCACTGTGCCTCCGCAGGCCCCTTATCAACAGGCGAGTACGTATCAACCGGGGACAATTCCGCCTCCCCCAAGCACGGGACCCAGTCCAGGGCTTGCAGGAGTTTTGGGGGCCATCCCATTCGGTGTCGGCGCTATATACAACGGCCAATACACCAAGGGATTGGTGCATCTGGGAATTTTTGTAGCTCTCGTGGTCGCGCTGAGTTCAAACGTGGCGGACTACTGGTACATCATTCTCGGCATTGGGATGGGGTTCTTTGTGGTCTATCAGATACTTGACGCGGTGCACACAGCTCGGGCGATTCAGTCGGGCCGTCCTGCGCCAGATCCGTTCGGCCTCACGACAGCGTTCAGTCCTGGTGACGCCCAGCTTAATCCCGGGCAGCCCCGGGATTTCGCAAAGAGCGTACCCACGGGTGCAGTGGTATTGATTGCGCTCGGTGTTCTTTTCTTACTGCATAACTTGGGATGGTGGTTCCTTCGAGCCGATATCCTTGGGCCACTGGTCCTGATTGCACTCGGGGTGTGGCTCCTAGCACGTCGGCTAGGCTCGCCGGGCGGAATCGCTGCCTGTGGCACTCGAGGGTTGATGGGGCCAGCAGTCCTTATGACCTTGGGCGCGCAGTTTCTGCTGAACAACCTGGGCGTAATTCCATTCGGACGAACTTTACCAGTACTGTTGATCGTGATTGGAGTAGTACTGGCGATACAGCGTAGTTCACATCATTCCGGCGGTGTTTATCCCTCTCCCCCAACACCTGGTTCTGTCGCAACGGAAGGATCTAGTACCACGGTCGGAGATGCTGTGCCACCTTCGGAGGTGAAAAATGGTTAGCGCCACCCAAATGCCTCCACCCGCTCCACCGGTGCGGCCTCCGCGCCCGCCGCGTTCGCTGGCTGGTCCGGTCGTGCTGATCGTGATTGGAATTTTCTTCCTCCTGGGGAACCTGCGCATTCTCTATTGGCACGATCTGGGCCGCTGGTTCGCGCACTACTGGCCCGTCCTGTTAATTCTTTGGGGCATTATCAAGTTAGTCGAATACCAGCAGGCCAACCGCGCCGGAACTCGACCCTCTGGAATCGGCGCCGGAGGCGTGCTGCTGATTATTTTCCTCGTAGTTGCGGGTCTGATGGCCACCGAAGCCTACAACTTCAACTGGGATGAAATTCGCAATCAGATGCACATCGAGGGCGCGGACATGCCCTGGTGGGGACACACTTACGACTACAACGCAGACCTGCAGCAGAGTTTTCCGCCCGGCGCCACGCTGCGCGTCAACAACACTCGTGGCGCAATCAATCTCACCACATCCAACGACAACCGCCTGCATGTCACTGTGCACAAGCGCATCAACTCTGAGAACCAGCAGGACGCCGAGAAGTGGGACAAATCGACTCAACCCCAAATCAACGTAACTGGCCAGACGGTGACGCTAAACGCTAACAAAAAGGGAGCTGGCGACCACTGGGTCAGCAGCGATCTAGATATTTCAGTGCCTCGCAAAGCCTCAGTGGTCGTATCGACCAGCCACGGCGACATCAGCATTATGGGCCGGGACGGAAACGCCGATGTGACCAGCCAGAACGGGGACGTCTCTGTCACCGACTTGAACGGACACCTCACGCTGGACCTACAACACAGCTCCGCGCGGGTCTCCCAGGTTTCCTCGGACGTGACCGTCCAGGGCCGGGCCAATGATGTCTCCATTGAAGACGTAAAAGGCACGGTACATCTCGACGGCGATTTCATGGAGAGCGTAAAACTCTCTCGCATTGCCAAGCCTGTCAGTTTCAAGTCAACTCGCACCGACATGGATTTCTCCCAACTCAACGGTTATCTCAATCTGGATTCTGGCGATCTTGAGGCGACCAGCATCACCGGCCCGTTTCGCCTGCGCACCCGCTCGAAGGACATCATGCTGAACGGCATATCCAACGAAGTCCACGTGCAGAACGAAAACGGCGCGGTCGAAGTGCATGTCAATAAACTAGGCGGGCTGGACATCAAGAATGCCAAGGGTGACATTCGTATCTTCGTGCCGGCGAAGTCAGGCTTTCAGCTTGAGGCCCAGGCGCATGACGGCGAGATACAGTCGGATTTCAGCGATTTAAAAATTAATAACGGCGACAGTCACTCCTCCGCTAATGGCAGCGTAAACGGCGGCGGTCCGCGCATGGTCCTCGAGAACGAGCACGGCGCAATTGAGATCCGCAAAGGAACAGTTGCTCCGACGCCTCCGCCTCCGCCCAAGATGCCAAATTCTCCCGAGCGTGCGGAAACTCCGGAGCCAACCGAAAACTGACCAGGAAGTGCTCCAAATTTTCTCGTGACTTTTGCGGCAGGCTTCCTTCCGCTGTCATCGTGATAAAGTGACTTCCTTCGGAGGCTCCCTTGACGCAAACCGCAGCGCCCGATCTTGAGCAGATAAAGTCCAACCTGAAGTCAATTTGGATGGCCGGCGACTTTGGCCAGATTGCAAACTACGCCGTTCAGGCCGGGGTTGGTTTCATCCAGCGAACTGAAATCAAGGCAGGTAGCCGCGTTCTCGACGTTGCCTGCGGCACTGGAAATGTATCCCTGCCCGCCGCGCGCGCAGGTGCGGTGGTCACCGGCGTGGACATTGCGCCGAATCTGCTGGAGCAAGCCAGAAAACGCGCCGCTGCCGAACATTTAAATGTTCGTTTTGACGAGGGCGACGCCGAAGACCTGCCGTATGCCGACGGTGAATTCGATATCGTAGTTACCATGTTTGGCGCCATGTTCGCTCCTCGGCCGGAACGAGCTGCCGCGGAATTGATTCGCGTATGCCGTCCCGGCGGATTGGTCGCGATGGGCAATTGGACCCCGCAGGGCTTTGTGGGCAAGACTTTTCAGCTCACCGCAAAAATGGTGCCGCCTCCGCCCGGAGTTGCGCCGCCTGTGCTCTGGGGCGATGAGGCGACAGTTCGTCAGCGCCTCTCGCAAAACATTTCGAAGTTGACGCTGACCCGGCATAACGTGACTTTCGAATATCCATTCAGCCCTAAAGAAGTCGTGGCATTTTTCCGCCAATATTTTGGTCCGACGCAAGCCTCGTTTGCGCGGCTCGATAAGGCCGGTCAGGAGCTGCTGGCTTCCGAGCTAGAAAAGTTGTGGGCGGAGCACAATCAAGCCACCGATGGCAGCACAAAAGTTGAAGCCGAATACCTGGACGTTCGGGCCATTCGCGCATAACCGACACCCGAGTAATATCGAATCATGGGTTCTCCATCTCCCACCGCCGCAGGCTTCCGTCTTATTCTCCGGCGGCCTGCCATTGTCCTGGCTGAGATCGCGTGGCGATGGAGCTTCGCGGTCGCCGTCTGGTTCCTAGGCGGAGCGTTTCTGCTGCAGTACGCAGGTTCGCTATCGGTGAATACAGTTGACCGGCTATTGCTCGGGACCAGGCAACCCGCGCTGATGCTGCGCGCCCTTCACCGTATCTTTCATGGCAGCGCCTTGCGATTCACTACGAGCGGCATCCTTCTGTCTATCGCATTAACCGTCGCGTGGATCGTGCTGGCATCACTCGGCCGAGCGGTCACGTTGAAAGTGATGATGGAGGAACTGGGAATTAGGCCATCGCCGAATACACGTCGCGGGAACATCTCTTCGTTTCTCGCATTGAATTTTCTTCGAGCCGCGACCAACCTGGCAGCGGTCGTCGCTGGATTCGGCGCCCTCCTGATTGCAAGCGGGGTTTGGGCTTCAACTCACTTGTCGGCGGCCGATGCCACAAGATTCTGGCTCGCCACGCTGTTATTGGTTTGGATTTCGTGGGCAGTGCTGAACTGGCTTTTCTCAACCTCCGCCGTGTTCGTCGCCGCAGATGGCGTCGGCGCTTTTCCCGCCATCTCGGCAACCGTAGGCTGGTATCGCCTGCGACCCGGTTCCGTGCTCGTAGTTGGAACCTGGTTTGGTCTGATTCATGGCGGCGCGTTCCTAACTGCTTGCGGCGCGGGATTCACGGTTCTTAGCATGGCCGGAGCTTTAGGCCCCGGTCCCACGCTGTTCCTCGAATTCTTGATCGTTATAGTTTATTGCGCAGTTGCCGATCTTTTGTACATCGGAAGGCTGACAGCATATCTGGCGATCATTCGGGGTGCACCGGCTTTCGACGTCCGCGAACCGCAAGCAACGCCGCCAATCGTCCCCAGCTCCGAAAGATCTTCAATTGATCAGAGTGAGCTAATTCTGAGCGATGGCCCTCTTCCCGCAACCTAGCGATGACGTTTTATGTAGCACGGGCGTCCCCGCCCGTGCCGCCTATCCCTGAGTCCCGCTTTACATGACATCTCTGATTTGAGAAACTCATCCGTGGAAATCCAATCGATCGTTGTCCTCGATTTCGGGGCGCAATATTCTCAACTCATCGCCCGCCGGGTACGCGAGCTTAATGTCTTCTCGGTTGTCCTTCCCTGCAACGCCAAGATTGAAGAGATTCGCAAGCACTCTCCAGCTGGAATTATTCTTTCTGGCGGCCCGTCTTCGGTTTATGACAAGGACGCTCCAGTCGCCAATTCGCGTATCTTCGGACTCGGAATCCCTGTCCTCGGAATCTGCTATGGGTTGCAATTCATGGTGCACACGCTTGGCGGCAAAGTTCGCGCCGCGAAGCATCGCGAGTATGGGCATGCCCACGTTGATCTTCTCGAAGAGTCGGACCTTTTCCATGACTTGCCACGCAATCTCGAAGTATGGATGTCTCACGGTGACGAGGCCCTGGAGCTGCCTGTCGGCTTCAAGCTGCTAGCCAAATCGCCCAGCGCGGTTGCGGCAATTGAAAATAGCACTCGGCAGCTATATGCCGTCCAGTTCCACCCCGAAGTTCATCACACCAAGTTCGGTAAAGACATCCTCCGTAACTTTGTACTCAAGATCTGCAAGGCCCAGCCCACTTGGACCGCGCAACATTTTGTCGATGCGACGATCGCATCGATTCGCAGTCAGGTGGGGGCGGGCCGGGCGATCTGCGCTTTATCCGGCGGAGTGGATTCAGCCGTCGCGGCCACGTTGGTAGATCGCGCTCTCCGAGACGGCGAAGCGTCGCGACTGACATCCATCTTTGTAAACAATGGCGTCCTGCGCAAAAACGAGTTTGAAAAAGTTCAGCAGAACTTACGCGACAAGCTCGGCCTTCACGTGGTCGCAGTCGAAGCCACTGAGCGCTTTCTGTCGAAACTTGCAGGAGTTACAGACCCTGAAAAGAAGCGCAAAATCATCGGCAACGAGTTCATCAAAGTTTTCGAAGAAGAAGCTCATCGAATAGAAAAAGAAGAGGGTGAGGTTGAGTGGCTCGTCCAAGGGACCTTGTACCCGGACGTCATCGAATCCGTTTCGGTTCGCGGCCCATCGCAAGTGATCAAGTCTCATCACAACGTCGGCGGACTGCCTGAGAAGATGAAGTTAAAGCTGATCGAGCCGCTCCGGGACCTCTTTAAAGATGAGGTTCGCAAGATTGGCCGCGATATGGGGATGCCGGAAGAAATACTGCAGCGTCAGCCTTTCCCCGGGCCTGGGCTCGCGGTAAGGATTCTGGGTGAAGTCACACCCGAGCGTCTCGCAATTTTGCGCGAATGCGACGACATCGTGGTCACTGAAATCAAGAAAGCCGAGCTTTACACCAAAATCTGGCAATCGTTCGCCGTATTGTTGCCGGTGATGTCGGTCGGAGTGATGGGTGACCAGCGCACTTATGCCTATACGTGCGCCATTCGCGCAGTTCATTCCGAGGATGGCATGACCGCCGACTGGGTCCCCCTGCCTCACGAAGTCCTGAAAACGATCTCTAGTCGAATCGTAAACGAGGCCCACGGAGTCAATCGCGTGGTTTACGACGTGACCTCGAAACCGCCTGGAACCATTGAGTGGGAATAGTCAAACTCTCGCAAAATCCTGGCTGTGTGGTCTCAGTCAGCACGCCCTTCCGCTAGAATTGGTGGGCTTCTAACCTTCTGAGGACTTTTGAGTCTAAGCAACCATGAAAAATAACGCTGCCGTGTGCCTGATCTTCGCCTTCCTGCTCTGGGCCTCAACTGCTTTCAGCCAATCCAAGGAACCAGACGCTCAGCCAACGCTGCCGTATTCACCCAGCCTGGATTTGTCCTCGATGGACCGTTCTATCGATCCCTGCGTGGATCTTTACCACTATTCGTGCGGCGGCTGGCAGAAGAAGAACCCGATCCCTCCCGACCAGACCTCGTGGTCGGTCTACGGCAAGCTGTATCAGGACAATCTCAATTACCTGCGCACCATTCTGGAGCAGGCGTCTTCGTCTAACGCCCAACGGAACGCTGTGACGCAAAAAATTGGCGATTTCTACGGCGCTTGCATGGACGAGAGCGCCGCTGAGAAGCGCGGCCTATCTGGATTGCAGCCACAGCTGGATGAGATCGCAAGATTGAAATCTGTGGCCGATCTCACGTACCTGATTGCGCGGCTGCAGCTCACCTTCAATAAGATTTTGTTCGACAGCGGCTCAGAGCAAGATCCTGACAACTCCGACCAAGTGATTGCGGGGTTAGACCAGGGCGGGCTGGGCTTGCCGGACCGCGACTATTATGTGAAAGACGACGCCAAATCTAAAGAGACTCGCGACCGTTACCTGCAGCATGTCCAAGCCGTTTTTGAGCTCGGCGGGGATAGTCCGGAGACTGCCAAGGCGAACGCACAAACCGTGATGCGCCTGGAAACTGCGCTGGCCAACGCTTCCCTGACGCGTGTCGCACGACGCAATCCCTATAACCTGAAGCACAAGATGAAAATTGCTGAGCTGAACCAGTTGGCTCCCTCCGTTGATTGGACCACATACTACCGCGACGCACATTATCCCGACTTCGAAATTATCAACGTAGACACGCCTGATTTTTTCAAGGAAGTGAACGTGTTGCTCACCTCCGAACCGGTCACCAACTGGAAGACCTACCTGCGTTTCCACGTCGTAGATTCGGAATCGCCATATCTGTCGTCAAAATTCGTTCAGGAAAACTTCGACTTCTATCGAAAGTATTTGCGTGGCGTGACCGAACAACAGCCGCGTTGGAAACGGTGCGTCTCCTACACCGATCACAACCTGGGTGAAGCGTTGGGCCAGGCTTATGTCGCACACGTATTCTCGCCCGAGCTAAAACAGAGCACGCGCGAGATGGTGCTGCACATCGAAGACGCCATGGCGCAACGCATCGCGCAATTGGACTGGATGAGTCCGGAGACCAAACAGCAGGCGATCACCAAGTTGCATGGCATCCGCAACAAGATCGGCTATCCCGACAAGTGGCGCGACTACAGTTCGCTAACGGTTGTGCCCGGCGACTTCCTAGGGGACATCCAGCGAGCGCACGAATTTGAAGGCCGTCGCGACATTAGCAAAATTGGCAGACCTGTTGATCGCACCGAATGGGACATCTCTCCCGCCACGGTTGACGCTTACTACAATCCGCAGATGAATGACATCAATTTCCCCGCCGGCGTGCTGTAGCCCCCGGTCTACGACGCGAAGATGGATGATGCGCCGAATTACGGCGATACCGGTGGCACCATCGGCCACGAACTGACTCATGGCTTCGATGATGAAGGCAGCCAGTTCGACGCCAAAGGCAATCTGCGAAACTGGTGGACCAAAGAAGACCGTGAAAAGTTCGAGGCAAAAACCAAATGCGTGCAAGATCAGTACGCGCAGTACGTCGTGGTTGACGACGTTCACATCAACAGCGCTCTCACTCTCGGTGAAGACGTGGCCGATCTCGGCGGCGAGGTCCTCGGATATATGGCCTGGAAAGATGAAACAAAGGACAAACGACTGCAGCCTGTTGACGGGCTCACTCCCGAGCAGCGCTTCTTCATCGGCTTCGCGCAGTGGGACTGCGCCAACGAACGTCCCGAGGATTTACGGGTTCGCGCCGCGACCGATCCTCATTCTCCGGCCCAGTACCGTATCAACGGTGTGGTCGTGAACATGCCGGAGTTTTTCCAGGCTTTCTCCTGCAAGGCAGGACAGCCCATGACCAAACCGCCCGAGAAAGTTTGCCGGGTGTGGTAGAAACGACAGAAGGTAGTTTCCTACCGGCTGGCGAAGCTACCCCCTCGCCGGATTTGGAATAGAAATAAGTCCTACTGCTGAGCGTCGGCAGTTAGCGGCCCCACGTCCCTCACCGAACTGACGGGTTTACGAGGAGCGACTGCAGCCGGCACCGGCGGGCGCTGCTCCAATGTGCCTAACAACGGCGTCTCGTCCAACCCCATGTCAAGCGAGACAAACTGGTTGTTGGCGCACATGAATTCGATCATGCGCCGCTGACGCGAACTCAGCACCTTCACCGGCAAGGTCTCAAAATGACGGAAGACCCAGATTAGATACAGCCGTTGTGCGACCGATGGATTTAGATACCGCGGCCCGAGCGGAGTTAGAACTCGCAGCACGCCTGAAGAAAGTTTTTCGAGCCACATGGAACTGTTCCCAAGAGGATTTTAATTTTGACGAAAGGGGCGCTGCAATTCAGAGTTCATGAATTATGCACCGAAATCAATGCAATGGGAAGAGGGTGAGTAAAAAAATTATGAAACCCGGTGTTTTTTATATCGTGGCCTATCCGATGATTAGCGCCATCTGTTAGCGTCTTCCGTGAAATTTGCATGACTGACGGTCAAAACAATCGCCGAACCGGCCTTGCGCGGGCCCTCTCAAAGTTAGGCTTCTGCTCCAGGTCGCAGGCGGTCACCCTTATCCACGCCGGGCGTGTGCGGCTCAATGGGCGCTTGGTTCGGGACCCCGAAAAGCCCGTCCTGCCAAGCAAAGACCGGATTGAGGTAGACGGGAACGAGCTCGGCCAGGCTGACAAGCTCTATCTCATGCTCAATAAGCCGCGAGGCCTGGTGACCAGCCGCCACGACGAGAAAGGGCGCAAAACCATCTATTCCCTGCTTCCCGCCTATACCGATAAGAACTGGCTAGCTCCCGTCGGCCGGCTGGATATGGCCAGCGAGGGCCTGCTCTTGTTGACCAACGACTCCGCTTGGGGGACGCGGATTGCCTCCCCGGACGCACACGTTGAGAAGACCTATCACGTGCAGATTGGGGCGATTGCCGGCAAGGAGCTGATTGATCGACTGCAGAAGGGGGTAAGCACGGCGGAAGGGGATTTTCTGGCCGTGAAACGCGCCAGCATTCGGCGCCTGGGAAAAAAGAATTCATGGCTCGAGATTGTGCTCGACGAAGGCAAAAACCGGCACATCCGGAGAATGCTTTCAGAACTCGGGATTGAAGTGCTGCGGCTCGTGCGGATCGCGATTGGATCGATCCAACTTGGCGACTTGGCCAAAGGCAAAGCGCGGGCGCTTACAAATGAGGAGAAGGACGCGCTTGCAGGAGTGAAATGATTTCCGGGGTTCGGAGCGACGGGCGTCCTCGCCCGTCCAAACCATCACGTCATCCGCGAGTCATCGGATAATTCTTTTCCCGCCACTCGCGCACGCCACCATCCATCGATAGCACGTTTGTATAACCCATCTTTTGGAGATTGTCCGCAGCCAGCGCAGATCGAAAACCTCCACCGCAGTACAAAATCACAGGAGTCTTCACATCCGGGACGCGCCCCTCAACATCACGCTCAATAACTCCCTTGCCCAGATGAATCGCTCCCGGCAGATGGTCCTTAGCAAATTCGCTCTCCTCGCGTACGTCGACCAGTAGAAACTTTTCGCCGTTGTCTAGCTTATGCTTCACTTCGTCAACAGTGGTTTCCTTGACGCGCGACTTCGCATCGTCAACAATTTTCAAAAATCGCGGGGTGTGCTGCATACGTCCTCCTAATTAAGTGGTCAGTGACCAGTATTCAGTGCTCATGGACTCTGTGGAGCTTGTCGCCGCACTTGTCGCCCAATTGAGCACTGCCTTAATCACTGACCACTAGCCACTGACCACTTCTTCTGTTTGTCCTTTGAACGTGCAGTCTTCCGGATTCTTGTCTTCGCGCAAGCCAAGAAATACCGGTGCGCGAAGCTTCAATCCGCCTTCGGAAGTTTCGTGCGTCCACTCGGAGAACTTCACTTCCGCAACCCGCTCCGGCTTTACCCAGTGCACGTTTTTGGCGTCCACCGGACCGGTGAATGGACCCTTCTTGGTTTCGATTTCCTTCAGCACTTCCCAGATTTGTTTCAACATCGCCTGGTTGAAGCCCGTTCCCGCGTTGCCCACATGGATCAGATGCTTCTTATCGTTGTAAAGTCCGAGAGCCAGCGAGCCAAAATATTGCCGCGCACCTTCGGGGTTGGTATATCCGCCAATTACACAATCAACCGTTTGAGTGATTTTGATTTTCAGCCAGTCGCGGCTGCGCCGCTCCTCATAACAGCTATTGCATTTTTTCGCGAGAATGCCCTCCAACCCTTTCTCTTTCGCAGCCTGGAAAAGGGCCACACCTCGCCCCGCTTGATGGTCTGAATAGCGGACTATCTCTCCCGCGGGAAGAATTTGCCGGAGTACGCGCTTGCGGTCGTCGAGCGCGACCCGACGCAGGTCATAGCCGTCGAGATAGATGAGATCGAACACGTAATAAAGGATAGGCAGGTCGGGACGCGTCGCCGCCTGCCGCCCGTGTGCCCGAATCCCGGTACGCTGCTGCATCAGGCTGAACGACGGACGGCCTTGTTCATCAAGCACCACCACTTCGCCATCGAGAATGGCAGTCTTCGCATTGACCAGCTTCGGCAGCTCACGCAGCTCGGGATAACGCGGGCCGAGATCGTTCTGATTGCGCGAGACCATGCGGACGCTCCCATTCTCGATGAATGAGACCACGCGATAACCGTCCCACTTAATTTCAAACAGCCAGTTCGGGTCATCAAAAGGCTCTTCCGCGATGGAGGCCAGCATGGGTTGAATTGCGCTGGGCATAGGCCGCCTGGTGGCGCCTTTTAGATCTTTAACCAGAGCGTTCGCGGCGGAAACGCTGGACGCCAGGACTACCGACGCTTTTTTTTTTGCTCCGGTGGTCCCCGCCTTTGCTTTGTTCTTCTCTGTAGTCTCCGTCGTGTTAGCTTGTCGTTTTCGTTTATCCAGCTTGGCCACTGTGTCTGCAAGCCACGCCGCTTTTACTCCGCCGCGCGATGCCTTCTTACTACTCTGCCATTCGGCCGAGCCTTCGTCCCCGGCAATTTGCGTGATCGTCTGACCACTCAACACCGACTTGTCGTACTTATCGATATCAAACTTGTCGTCCACATATTTGTCGGCCTTCTTGATCATCAGCCACTCGTTGCCCTTGCTTCCCGGCCTGCGAGCTTTAATGTGAATCAATGCATAGTCGCCATTCAATCGCTTTCCATGAAGACGGAATTTCAGGTCGCCTTTTTTGATCATGGCCGCAGCTTCGGCCTGAGTAGCGGGCACGTATTCTCCATTGACCGGTAGTGGTGAGAGCGGCTCCCATGTCCCGACATCCCACACCATCACCGTGCCCGCACCGTAATTGCCTTCGGGGATGATTCCTTCAAAATCAAAATAAGAAACCGGATGGTCCTCAACCTGCATGGCTAAACGCTTATCGCCGGGATTCAGCGATGGCCCTTTGGGAACTGCCCACGACTTCAAAACGCCTTCCATCTCCAGGCGGAAGTCATAATGCAGGCGCGTCGCCCGATGGCGCTGCACCACGAAGCGGTGGCCTTTGCTCTTTTCCAGTTTTGGTGGAGGTTCGGGAGTTTCAGAAAATCGCCGCTTGCGTTTGTACTCTTCTAGGGCCACGAACGATATTGTAAAGAAAGAAGGCGCGAGAAGCGCAAAAACCGGTCAGAAGTAAGAATTCAGAATGCAGAAGTTTGACCGGTAGATCTCACTTCTGCATTCTTCCTTCTGAATTCTGCGGTGAAGACATTCAGGCGGCCTTGCCCATGGCGATGCGGTGAGCAGTCGACGTTTCTACGTTGTAGAGTTCGACCGAAGGCTCGTCCCTCAATAACGGACGAAGCGCATCGGTGACTTCCTGGAAGTGGTCGCGATGATAGCGCTCGGCGTCAGCCCGCGATTTCCATATGCTGATGGCAACCGTGCGGTCAGGCTCGTCGTCCGAGCTTAACGCCAACAGATCGACGAATCCCGGCTGCGAGCGCAAGATCGGTAAAACATGCTGCTGCAGCGTGTCCTTGAAATCTTGCCTTTTGTCGTTTTTCACGTAGCATTCCACAATGCGCGTAAACATGGTGAGCACTCCTTTCGCATGGTTAGAAGTAACAGTTGGCCCGCCGCCGATAAGCCTGCGGCGGGAAGGACCGGGGCGATGGAGATTGGAAGTGACGAACGAATTATAGGCCTGGGGGAAGACGATGTCCTGTGCAGAAAAGTCACTAGTTGCCAACAGCCGAATTGACTACTGACCTCGATAAATCGCCAAAATGCAGCGTGAATATCCTCAACAGCCGTTGGTCGGAGTCGGCGCAGTCATCGTTGAAGACGGCCGCGTGTTGCTTATCAAACGCGGGAAGGCACCGCTTCTAGGTGAGTGGTCCATTCCCGGCGGAATGCTCGAATTGGGCGAGACTTTGCGCCAGGGGGCGGAGCGCGAGGCGCTTGAAGAAACCGGGCTCGTGGTCCAGGCCACTGAGCTTCTTGGCGTATTCGACCGCATCGTGCCTGACTCCATTGTGTCTGACCCCACGAGGGCTAATGAACAAAAGCGCATGCTGTACCACTACGTGCTCATCGATTTTCTCTGCCAGAGAATCTCCGGAGATGTGCTTGCCGCGGGCGATGCGGCCGATGCCCGCTGGTTCACCCCAGCCGATCTAAGCGAACTTCCGCTGCCTGAGGAAACCTTAAAAGTTTTACAAATCGGGATTGCAAAAGCTAAATAGCCGGCGTAGTGTTTGTAGGGCTCTCGGTTGAAACGCGCTCCGGAAGCGGATTTTAGCGGGTTTGCCTGTTGAATCCTTCAATCTGAGAGCAACGGGAATTAAGATCGAGGTCCTGCTTCCGCGCTGGTGTGCGAAAAAAATTGCATACTTCCTGCAGCTGCTTTGGCAGGATTTGGAATCGCGTTTTGCCTGGCTCAGAATTGCCCGGGATGTGGTCCCTCGGAAATTTCTAACAGATTGAACGGAGTGTAAGGATGGCGACTTGCCGCGGGGGAAGAACATACGGCGGGCAAGTGGCTACCATCGTGCGGAACTTAACTTTCTTCTGTATTTGTTGTCTTCGCAAAGGGACAATCTCAGGAGGTAGCAACCAGTATGAGTAAGAATTCTGCAATCTCAACTTTCATTCGCGGCGGAATCGCCGGAATGGCTGCGCTCGCGCTGCTCACAGCGGCTGCGGCGCAGACCTATGTTATTACCGGCAATACGCCCGGTTTTATCAAGAAAGCTGCTGACCAGGGCGCGGTCGATCCGTCCACCGTGATTTCAGTCACGGCCTGGCTGAAGCTGCACAACGAAAACAAATTGGACAGCTTGGCGCAGTCTGTGGGCCGAAAAGGTTCTTCCAGCTATCACAAGTGGATCACCCAGGACCAGTTCAACTCCACTTATGCCCCGAAGGCGCAAGAGGTCAAAGCCATTCAGAATTTCCTTCAAGCACACGGACTCACTGTGTTGGCCATTGCTGAAAACAACATGTACGTGAAAGTTCAGGGCACGGTGGGCGCGATTGAAAAAGCCTTTCACGTGCAAATCGACAACTTTAGCCTGAACGGCAACACGTACATGGCAAACACGGCGGATCCCTCAGTCAGCGACCCCTCAGGCGGTTTGATCGCCGCTGTAACCGGCCTCGACGACTTTGGGTTTCAACCCACCGCAATGAGGCAGACTAGTCCCGATGGCGCCCCCATCAATCCTATTCCGCTGACTTCTAGCTCCAACGGGCTCTTCTTCGAGAGCCAGTGCTTCCGGGGTGTTCAAACGGTAACTTTTACCGGTGGTGGCAACACCGCCACCTATACCGGCAACCGGTATGGGGCGGATATTACTAACAATACCTTGGGACATTTGCCATCATGCGGGTACCAGCCCAGCGAAGTCCGGACCGCTTATAACTTCAATCCCTTGTATCAGGCGGGCCTCGACGGCACCGGTGAGACGGTTGTTATCACAGATGCTTTCGGTTCATCGACCATCCAGGCCGACGCGGAGCTTTTCTCTGAAGTCTATGGGCTGCCAGATCTAAATTCCACAAACTTTCAGATCTTGCGCGCGCCCGGGGCTGTGAATCACCCTCCGACCCGGAGGTTTGTGAACCCGAGCGGATGGGCCGACGAGATCACGCTTGACGTCGAGTGGGTCCACGCGATGGCCCCCGGCGCAAAGATTGTCCTTGTAATTGGGCCCAACAACGGCTCTGACCTCGATGAAGCCGTTAACTATGCGGTCGTCCACCATTTGGGGAACACCATTTCCAACAGCTGGTCCGGGCTCGAAGGTTTTGGAAACCCGGCGCAGTTCAATCGTGACAATCGCATCCTTGAGGCAGCGGCAGTGCAAGGAATTGATGTGAACTTCTCTTCGGGAGACTTTGGCGACAACACTATTCTCGTTGGGTTCAAGACCGTCGGCTTCCCGGGGAGTTCACCCTTTGCTACTTCAATCGGTGGCACCAGTCTGGCGCTGAACCCGGATGACAGCATCATGTTCCAGACCGGATGGGGACTGAACTTCACCCGCATCGCGAATCCCGAGACCAAAGCGGGTAGTCCTCCGACCGTCCCACCTTTGCAGTTCGGCTTTCAGGACGGATCCGGCGGCGGAACCAGCCTTACATTCCCGAAGCCGGCATTCCAAAGTGGATTAGCGGGCACTATGCGCATGGTGCCTGATATCTCATTCCTGGCTGATCCTCAAACCGGAGTCGAGATTATCGAGACCGTTCAAACCGCAAACGGACCCGCACCGAGCGTCTTTGTAATTGGCGGTACCAGTCTTGCCTGCCCCATGTTCTCAGGCCTGATGGGTATCGCAGCTCAAAAGGCCAGTCATGGTCTGGGACAAGCAGCCCAACTCGTTTATAGCCTGCCCGGCGGAGCAGTGAGCGACATCGTTCCCGTGGGTTCGCCCAACAATGCAACCGGCGTGATCAATGGCAGCACCATTGAAACCGCTGATGCTCTCGCCGCGCCCCTCGACGGCACCACCACGTACTACAGCACGCTGTTCCAAAG
>Ga0207053_10041_pt1 | contig 26647 bp, 22 predicted proteins | sample Alteio_BWMinCont_59_FD_153290 | JGI IMG/M metagenome (GOLD analysis project Ga0207053, IMG submission 153290) | Enriched cells from forest soil in Barre Woods Harvard Forest LTER site, Petersham, Massachusetts, United States -... | ecosystem: Environmental > Terrestrial > Soil > Temperate forest >...
ATGTCGTTGGCGATGGCTCCGCCGAGGGTTACATATTTTGTGCCGGGGGAGACGGGGAGGAAGAAGCCTCGAGGGACGGCGAAATCGAGGATCTGGGCGAGGGTCATGCCGGCTTCGGCGGTGAGGAGGCCGGTCTCGGGATCAAAGGCGATGAGGCGGTTCATGCCGGTGGTGACGAGGAGGTTGCCGCCTTTGAGGAGGCAGACGTCGCCGTAGCTGCGGCCCATACCTACGGGCAGCGCCCCATTGTGGAGGCCTTTGGTGACAGCAGGAAAGTCGCTTTGCCAGTGGAGCGGGATGATGTTGGCGTCGTAGGTTGGGTAGCGCCCCCAGGACTCGAAGGGAGCTTTACCCACAGGTTTGTCGGTCTCGTAGTTGAGGCTTTGCTGCTGGATTGGCTGGATCTCGGCAGTCGACATGTGTACAGGATACCCGACTCAGTTCAATATCAAACTCCGCGTTGATTTTTGGGCGATCAACGGCATGTCGCTTCCAGCTCTTTTTCGGGGCCGGAGTTGGGTGGGAAACTGATGTGGCGGGCCGCGGCGAGCTGTTCCTGGATTGTTCCGCCGTACTTTAGCGGGATATCGGCGTCCTCGGCATAGGCCGGGTCTTTGATTGCTTCCGGCAGGGTTATGAAGGTGAATCCGCGTTGGCGAAACAGTGCGATGAGGTCGGGCAACATCTTTGCGTCAAAGGCCCCGATGTGGAGGAGAAGGACGTAAGGAATGTCGCGGCCGTAGAGGGCGTGGGTTACTTTGCGGAAGGCGGTGATGGATTGATCGGCCGTGGAGAGGTAGGTGGACTGGAGGGCGTCGATGGATTTGGTGTCGTTTTTGGCGATGCAGCGGGCGTAGGGATCGTTCCAGAGGTAGTCCTGGAAATCGATGGAGACGTGGGCGATCCTGTAGCCGTTTTGACGGAGCCAGGCGCGGACTATGTGGCGCTTTTCGAGAGTTTCGCCCTCGCGAAGATAGGGATAGCGGAACCAGTGCCAGTCCTGTCCAGGCATCAGGGTCGTCAGAAGCGGCTCGTTCTTTGTGATGTCGGCTTCGAACTCGGCTGGGGTTAGTTTGTCGATGGCAGAGTGATCGTAGGAGTGGTTGCCGAGGGGCTCGCCTGCGGCTCGCCAGGCTTTGAGGACGACGATGTTCTCGGGCTCGCTCTCAAGCTGGACCGCGTTGATGAAGCCGTAGACCAGAGGCATGTGCTGGTTTCGCAGCGTTGAGAGAATGGAGTCGGCGATCTGGAGGCGCGTTTGGCCATCCGGGAGATCGCCCTCGGTGGGCAGGTCGTCAAAGGTGAAGGCGACTTGTTGCGGGAGTGCTGGAATGGCGCAGACCAATGACAACAACAGGATGCCCGGAAGGGACTTTGTTATTCGCATGTCCCTCCATCACTTCATCAGGCTTACGCGCAGGGTGTTTCTGGATTAGAGAGCAAAAGTGGCGTGCTGGTTGCGTGTTTTCTTCCGGGAGGATGCGGGGTCGATCAGCGGCATGTCGCTTCCAGCTCTTTGTAGGGTTTGGTATTAGGAGAGAGCTTGAGGTGGCGGGCGGCGGCCAGTTGTTCCTGGATGGCTCCGCCGTATTTTAGCGCGATGTCCGGATCTTCTGCGTAGGCCGGGTCCTTCATTGCCTCCGGGAGCGTGACGAAGGTGAAGCCTCGTTGGCGAAAGAGCGCGATCAGATCGGGCAACATCTTTGCGTCGAAGGCTCCGGCGTGGAGCAGGAGGACGTATGGAATGTCGTGGCCATAGAGGGTGTGGGTTACTTCGCGGAAGACGGTGATGTATTGGTCGGCAGTTGCGAGATAGCTGGCGCGGAGAGAGTCGATTGCCTTGTCGTCATGCTTGTCGACGCAGCGGGCGTAGGGCTCGTTCCAGAGGTAGTCTTCGAAGTCGAGCGAGACCTGGGCGACGCGATATCCGTTCTGCTGAAGATACGCGCGGACCTGATGGCGCTTTTCGAGGGTGTCGCCTTCCCAAAGGAAGGGATAACGGAACCAATGCCAGTCTTCGCCGGCCATGAGGGTGCTGAGGATCGGCTCGTCTTTGGCGATGTCGGCTTCGAACTCGGCGACGGTGAGATCGTTGAGAGAGGGGTGGGAGTAGGTGTGGCTCCCGAGAGGCTGTCCGGCGGCTCGCCAGGCTTTTAGAACCGCGATGTCGGCGGGGACCTTCTCGAGCTTTTTGGCGTTGACGAAGCCGTACACCGGCGGCAGGTGCTGGTCGTGAAGCGTGGCGAGTATGGAGTCGGCGATCTGAAGGCGCGTCTGGCCGACTGGCACCGGGCCGTGGGCAGGAAGATCGTCGAAGGTAAAGGCGACCTGCTGCGCGACGGCCGGAGGGACAAAAGCCAAAGACAACAGCGTTACAGCGAGTAAAAGCTTCACGATCCTGGGTTCTCCGTTGTTGTCCTGCGCTTTTGACTGGAAAAACAAAGGGCACGGCTCTCGCCATGCCCTTTGTTTATTCTTTCGAATGCTTCTGACTTACGCTGCTGCCCTGGCGGACTTTGCGGCCTCGAGGGCTGCTTTGGCCTGCACGGTGAGGGCGGTGAAGCCTGCGGCGTCGTTGGCGGCGATGTCGGCGAGGATCTTGCGATCGAGGCCGTTGCCTGCCTTCTTGAGACCGTCGATGAAGGTCGAGTAGCTCATGCCGTTCAGCTTGGCTGCGGCGCCGATACGGACGATCCAGAGGGAGCGGAACTGACGCTTCTTCTGCTTACGGCCGGTGTAGGCGAACATGAGGCCGCGCTCGACGGCTTCCTGGGCTGCCTGGTAGAGCTTGGATTTGGTGAGGAAGTAACCACTCGCGCGCTTGAGGATCTTTTTGCGGCGATCGCTGCGTTTTGTACTCCGTTTTACACGGGGCATCGTGCTTCTCCTTTTGCGTACATCGTTTAAGCGGCTGGAGGTAAGGTGGCCTCTTCACTCGCTATGCAACTTCAAGTCTCGGTGGAGTTCGCTTTCGCTGATTCCAGGGGCCTCTACGCTTTTGATGGACCCGTTGCTCTATTGAGCGGCTTGACTTGAAAAACTCATACTTCCTTGCCTGATTTCTCAGGCGTAGGGGAGCATGCGGGCGACTTTTGGCGTATCCGCCACGGAGACCAGAACGATACCACCAAGCTTGCGCTTGGTTTTGGTGGCCTTCGAGGTGAGGATGTGGCGCATCTTGGACTGGCCACGCTTGAACTTGCCGGTGCCGGTCTTCTTGAAGCGCTTGGCCGCGCCGCTGTGTGTCTTCAACTTTGGCATTGAGATTCCTAACGAATTGCTGCTTTAGACAACCTTCTGAGTATATACCAGTTTGGTGAATCAGCTGATTTTATCTGGAAGTCCGGGCCACTAAAGGGCTCCCCGGGGATAATGCGGCTGGGACGGGAGCGGAAGTTGTTTGCAACCCCAACCTTCGCGCGCTCAGGATGGGGCACCCGGGTGTTGGAGACTGCTGGCGATGTGATAGAAAACAGGTGGGTTGAGAGGGGTATCGAAGGTGGCTCATGGGGTACCGGCAGGGCCTCTTTCGTGCTATACTTAAGTTACTGAAAACCCCGGCCGAACCAGTGCAAAGTGCTTGATTGACGCGGTCTTTCGCGAGCTTTGAGTTGATGGGTGCCCAGAGGTTTTCAAGGACTTTCAGGAGCTACATGGCAACTACGGCAATCCCCACCGATACCGACCTTTTGGAACAGCAGGCTAATGCAACCAAGGACGCCCCGAAGAAAGAGGGCGGCGGATATTCCGCGGAGAATATTACCGTGCTCGAAGGACTAGCGGCGGTGCGTTTGCGGCCTGCGATGTATATCGGCTCGACGGGTGAGCAGGGGCTGCATCATCTGGTGTACGAGGTGGTCGACAACTCGGTGGACGAGGCGCTGGGTGGTCATGCGACGCGGATCGATGTGACGATCCATGTCGATAACTCGATTACCGTGGTGGACGACGGGCGCGGAATTCCGGTTGATGACAAGGTGATCAACGGCGAGAAGATGCCGGCGGTGCAGGTGGTTCTGACCATGCTGCATGCGGGCGGTAAGTTCGATGCTTCGAACTACAAGGTTTCGGGTGGACTGCATGGCGTCGGTGTGAGCTGCGTGAATGCTTTGAGTGAAGAGTTCGATGTCGAGATCTGGCGTGATGAGCACGCCTGGACGCAGGACTACTCGAAGGGCGCGCCGATCAGCAAGCTGCGCAAGATGGGCCCGACCAAGCGCAAGGGTACCAAGGTTCACTTTTTGCCGGACAAGTCGATCTTTAGCGTGCATGAGTACAACTATGACACGCTGGCGCAGCGGCTTCGCGAGCTTGCCTTTCTGAATAAGGGGCTTGAGATTCACCTGACCGATGAGCGTACGACCGATGCGAAGACGGGCGAGAGCAAGCATCAGGAGTTCAAGTACATTGGCGGCATTGCTGAGTTCATCAAGCATCTGAATAAGGGCAAGCAGGTGCTGCACGACAAGCCGATCTACATGGAGGCCGAACGGGACAACGTGGCCATGGAGATTGCGCTGCAGTACAACGACGCTTACTCCGAGACTGTGTTTACGTTTGCGAACAACATCAACACGGTTGATGGCGGAACGCATCTTTCGGGCTTCAAGACGGCGCTGACGCGAACGATTAATGCGGCAGGGCAGTCGCTTGGGCTGTTCAAGGACGTGAAAGAGAATCTGAGCGGCGATGACGTTCGCGAAGGTCTCGTTGTGGTCATCAGCGTGAAACTTTCGCAGCCTCAGTTTGAAGGTCAGACGAAGGGTAAGCTGAACTCGGATATTGCCGGGACGGTGCAGGCGTTTGTGAATGAGCGTCTGGGCGCGTTTTTGGAGCAGAATCCTTCGGTTGCGAAGAAGATTATTAATAAGGCGATCGATGCGGCTCGTGCTCGTGAGGCTGCGCGTAAGGCACGCGATCTGACTCGTCGTAAGGGCGCGCTGGATGGCGGTGGATTGCCGGGTAAGCTGGCGGACTGCTCGGAACGACAGCCTGATCGTTGCGAACTTTATCTCGTCGAGGGTGAGAGCGCAGGCGGAACTGCAAAGCAGGGGCGCGATCGTAAGTTCCAGGCGATTCTGCCTTTGAAGGGTAAGATTCTCAACGTCGAGAAGGCTCGTTACGACAAGATGCTGGGCCACGAAGAAATTCGGGCGATGATTACGGCTCTGGGTTGCGGCATCGGTAAGGACGATTTTGATGCGACGAAACTGCGGTACGGCAAGCTGATTTTGATGACCGATGCCGACGTCGATGGATCGCACATTCGTACGCTGCTGCTGACTTTCTTCTTCCGGCATATGACGGAGCTGATCAAGCGTGGGCATGTTTATATTGCGCAGCCACCGCTGTATCGCATCAAGAAGGGTAAGTTTGAGCAGTACATCAAGGACGACCGCGAGTATGTGAGCGTGATGGTGAAGCGCGCCTCCGACGGCATGGTGATTCGTTACGGCGAGGGCGGTGCGAAGCTTGAGGGCGCAGCGCTGACGAAGTTCATGGGGCAGTTGAATGACTACCTCGGATTCTTTGACAAGGTTCAGAAGCGGCTTCGCAACGAGGAAGTGACGCAGGCGTTTGCAGACCTGTTCTCGCATGAGGGCAAGGAGCCAGCCAAGCGCGCGGACTTCGAGACTCCGGCGAAGCTGGAAGAGATGCGGACGAAGCTGGAAGCGCTGAGAAAGACTTACCAGTTCAAGCATGTTGGCGATGTTGAGCTGGATGAAGAGCACAGGGTTTACTCGGTGAACTTCACTGACTCGCAGGGTGCGGTGCGGACAATCGACTGGACACTGGCCGCGTCGGCAGAGAGCCGTCAGATGCTGAGCAAGCATGCACAGATTCGCGAGCAACTGGTTGGGCCGTTCCTGATTGAGTATGCAGCGAAGGCTTCGAAGGCAGACGCTGCGGATGAGGCTGAGGAGGCTGCGTCGGAAGAGGGCGTGGCGGAGACGGCTGCTGCTCCGGGAACTGCGCTGGAGGCGAAGCCGGGTAAGAGGCCGAGCAAGGCTGGTCACGATCCAGTTGAGAAGAAGACTGCTCGCGAGGTGTTCGAGTACGTGATTGAGCAGGGTCGCAAGGAGTATCAGGTGCAGCGATACAAGGGTCTGGGTGAGATGACGGCTCCACAGTTGTGGGAGACGACGATGGATCCGGACCGGCGGACACTGCTGCAGGTGAAGCTCGAGGACATTGCGGCCTGTGAGGAGATCTTTACGACTCTGATGGGCGAGGATGTGGAGAGCAGACGGAAGTTTATTGAAGAGAACGCTTTGGATGTGAAGAACCTGGACATCTAGATCATCTGACTGACGTCAAATGATTGTCGGGTGTTTGTAAAAATGCAGGTTAGCGGTGGTCTGGTAATCCCGGCCACCGCTTTCGTGCGAATGGATCCTGCAGCCACGCTGTTTTTGTCCCCTATCCACTGCATTTGCTTTATCGAGAACAGTTTACGAAGGCGGCCCCTACTGGCATCCGGACTGATCTTCGCCCGGAGCCGGTCGCCGACATCTGCGATTGAGAGCGGACTACTTTCATGATGCGAACATTCGCCTCTGGAAAATATTCACGGGTTAAGAGTAGAGTGTTGCCGGCTGAGTTATAACTATCGGCAAGCCTTCGTGACTATGAGATTTCGGAGACCTGGATCGTCGGGATTTTTGTCCGACGAGACCAGGGAGTCGTTTTAGACAGCATGAGCGTAGCTTAGACCAGGATTCTGCTGGGTTTGCGCTTCTGTTTGAGATGGGTGGCACAGGTTTCGAAGTTTGGAAGAGGTGCAGCGATGAAGTTCTCTCTTCGTCCGTTCGCCGTTTCTGTAGTGATGCTTGTATGCCCGTGGCTTTGCGCCTCCGGTCACCCTGGAGGCTCTGACCAGCCAACTGCAGCGAGGCCTGGCCCTCCTGTAGATCGTGTTGTCGTCATACCTGGTCCGTTGCGATCTTTTATGCGGATGGCAGCCATTAGTCAAAAGGCCCCTGCAGACGAGGTGTTGCCATTGCTGGCCCGGAATGTTTACGTGCAGGGCTATCAGCAAGGCACTGCAACGGAGTATCTGATTCTGCTGGACCGCTATGTACAGCAGGCGAGAGAACTGCAGATACTGGCGGGATCGAGCCATACGATTCGGGTCAGAAACTGCGACGATGCGGGCACGCTGGTTCAGATTCTTGGGTATCGGATACGAGAGGGCTGCGGCCAAAAGAATGTTTTTCTGGAGACGGCCAATCCGGAGAGGGCTTTTATCACGATTGATTCCGGTTTTCCTCTGACTGAGTTGGAGACCGCACTGCAGGAAGGAACGCCGTTTGAGTACGCGTATCCGGAAAGCCGTGTGCCGGTGCTGTTTGATGAAAACGATTGGATTGCTTTGAACCCGGCAAAAAAGCCAACCGCCGGCAATCTGATCGAGGTGATGATCAACGATCCGGAGGTTGCGCGACTTTATTGGGCGTTGGCGAAAGACGAGACGGAGACAAGACTGGCGTTGCGTCAATCGCCGGGGTTGAGAGTGCTGCTTCCGCTAGCCGCTACCCTTGATTTTTATGGCGGTGAGATTTCGATTCGTTCCGGCCGCGTAGTGGTGCCTGGAGGAACGGACGCGGAGCCGGTGTGGAAGGAACTGGTGGGCGCCAGCCCGAGGTCTCCGGCAGACTTTGTTCCACGACTGCTCTCAAAGGACGAAGGCTGGCTGGCTGTGTACTTTGACGTTCTATCGCGTGTCAGTCCTGAGGAACAGCGTCACCTTACCCAGGCTCCGCGGATGAAGCGCATGTATGAGGCATTTCGAGTGCCTGACCCTAAGCATAAAGCCACAAAGGGCGTGTTTCGACAGGCTCCGGATACGCTGGTCCTGTTTACCCGCCTTGAATGGGAGCCCAATGGGGAGCCTCGTATTCCAGGTGATCTCGATGTCTGGAAACAAATCTTTCGTCAGAAATCGTCTTCGGATGCTGTTCATGAACTAAATAAGAGTCTGACGAACTGGAACAATCCTGAGCAATTTCTGGAAGCTATGGTGGCGCTCTCCCGGAGGGACGAGAACAGCGGGCCGTTACAGATCTATCTGACGCTCTGTGGACTGGATAATGCACGACCCAGGGACAGGCACCTGTCGGTTGGGACGGTGAACCAGCTGGCGGAACAGTTTTCGCAATTGAGTAGCTGGTATCTGGTCTTTTCCGAGTTTCCCGATTTGAGCGATACGTCTATTACCCGCTTTTTGAGCGTGGCGAGCGGGATTGACGGGATTTCAAACCAGGCTTTGCGTGGGAATACGCTGGGGGCTTTCCAGGCCAACGTAGGACTGTGGCAGATCCTGGCACGCCAGGGTGCTATTCCGGCTGGCCAGCAGGATGCCTCCTGGCAGAAGATGATCGATCCTTTTACAAAGATCACTTCGTCTCCGCAACTGTTCGATGCAACGCGCAGTTCGCTGGGAGAGGTGATGGTCGCGGCCGGACTGAAAGCGAACAGCTCGCAGGATGAACTGGTCGAGTTGTTGGCGGGGCCTCCGCAGGAGAGCGCGGATGGCCAACGGGTGCATACGGAGCTGGCTGAGAGAATGCGTTCGGTACTCGTCGACCAACGGCTTGTCTCGCTCGATACGCTGTTTGCGCTTGGCGACGGCTTCAACGATTTGACACCGGGACATCCTGGAAGTGCGAGGATGCTTGCGCTGGCCGGAGAGTTGCGAGAGTTCGAGATGCCGCGTGCGATCTTTACCAAGAGCGAGAAGATCGATTGGGCACCGAGAGTCTACAGCAGTCATCATGCCGAGTTGCAGGTGCAGACCGACCTGTCGAAGGTGATTAAGGCGCCTGGTTCGCGGGCACAGATGGATGCTGCGCGAGGGCAGCTTGCGCCATTCCTGAGAGATACGCTGGTGGGTTTGAACTACGCCTACTACGAACCTCCAGGCGCACAGATCCTGCATAATAATCCGCTGTTTGTGCGCGCTCATGATTTTTCAGGGGTATCGATTGCAAGTCCGGGGCGAACCTGGCAGGAGCCGGTGTTGTTAGGAGCAGGGACTCCAGCCGGCGGCGGAGCCTATCTGATGGGCTCGCTCGCTGACCTGTCTTATGCGCTGGCAATGACGGAGGAGGACTTTATTGCGCCGGAGAATATTCAGGCTCTGATATGGAAGGAGATGGTGCCCAATCTTATCGTCAGCGCAACCATTCCGCGCTGGTGGACCGTGAGCCCGAATGAGCTTCATGCTGCCTCTCTTTATCAGCGAGCAGGGGAAGAGATTTTGGCGGCGTCTGAAAAAGACGCTGCAATGCGCGGACAAGTGATCGCCATTCTTTCGAACCGCATGGCACCGCAGCGGCTGGAGCGGACGGTGTGGTCGCTGGAGCAGGCAGAAGACCCGACGGTAATGATGCCTAAGATGCTGCCGGCGGAGACGTTTTATGTGGCGGTTGAGTTTCGCAGGAGGTCTCCTGGAGCAGCTTCAGCCGCGGGGCCGGTGAATCAGCAACTGGACGAACTCGCGCGAAAATATCCGGCGGAGGTCAGCCCTGAGCGCGTGGCGAAGGACTTCGGGGTTCCTCATCCGACATTGGCTCGAACGAACAGTCTCGATTTGTTGAACACAAAGCCGTTTCCCTTCTTTGGAGGGTATTCGAGCCGCCTCTTCGCAGAGTCGTGGGAGTCCGGGAATTTGTACTGGGCTCGACTGGCTGACGAAATGGGCTATTCGCCTGTGATGCTGAATCGGCTTGTACCCGAGATGACGCGGCGGATGACTGCGAAGATTTTCGCGACGGAGCTGGAAGATTGGCCGGCGATGCTGCGAGCGATGCAGGAGGCCGGAGACGATTTGAGGCGGGGCAAGATCGTATTGGCACCAGCGGCGGTGAACGCTACATCGTTAGAGCGGACGGTGAGAGATGGAAACATTCAATAGAAAACCTATGACAAGACGATGCTTTTTATTTCTCTGGCTATTGACGCTTCCCTTTTCGCGCAGCGGCGACGCATCGGCACAGGATGAATCGCGCATCCACGTGAGCGTCGTGCTTGTGCAGCTTAGTGTGGCCGTAACGGACCGCAAGGGGAACTATGTCAGTGGGCTGCGTCCTGAAGACTTCACGATCGTCGAGGACAGGATTCCGGAGAAGATTGCTACTTTCGAGGAAGGCAATGAACCCGCTCGAAAGCTGATTGAGGTTGCGCCGTCGAACAGCAGTCCTATGACGCCGCCCACCGAAACAAAATCGATGTCCACAGGAGATGCGGCGGTGTCTGTTTCGCCGTTCATGGGCTCCAGCGTGTTTATTCTGTTCGATACAAGTAACTATATGTATCGGGGATTTGTTTTCGCACAGGATGCTATTGCGGATTTCATCCGGTCGCTGGAAGGCGTGAGCAAGGTCGCGCTCTACTCCTATAGCCGGGATCTCTCGCGGGTCTCTACGCTTACCTCCGACCGATATCAGGTTTTGCGCGGTGTTCGGAGCACGGTTGCAGGGGACGATGCGGCGCTCTACAACTCACTCCTCATGACAGTAAAGGACGCGGCTCAGTTGACGGGACGCAAGGCAATCGTGGTCTTTTCGAATGGGCCGGACAATGCCAGCCTGGTGCCGCCGGAAGATGTCGCGGAGCTGGCGCAATCAACGGGAACGATCATTTATATGATCAGTACGCGAGAGGCAGAGGCGGAGCCGGTGTCCGCTGCTGTTTTTGAACGAATGAGTAAAGCTACGGGCGGTAAAGCTTATTTCTCCAAGGACTGGAGAGATGAGAAACAGGCATTCGATTCAATTCGCGAGGACCTGGCTCATCTGTATGCGATCAGCTATTATCCGCAGCCGAATGATAATCGAGGGTGGCGAGCGATCACGGTGAAACTTAACGGCAAGGATATGCAGAAATACCGCATACGTACACGTGATGGATATCGCCTGCTGCAGGGGACACAGACGTCGAGTGGCCTCGTAGCGACTGGACCGGAGTCTGCTTCAAAGTGATCTTTCGCTTGTCGTCCACTTCTATGGACTGACGCTTCTCTCGATTCGGAATCAGCTCAGGCTCTTCCCTGACCAGGTTGAGCCTGAGCGCTTCTACAATAGCCTACCGGGGGTCTGCTATCGGGTGGCCGCATCCGCGGCGGTGGCGAGGGCTTCTAACGCTTTGAAAAAACTTCTTACTTTGACCGGTGAAGAGTCCGCTGGCCGTAAGCCCTGCGGCCGCGGCCATTGCACCTCCTACCGGGTCGGTGATTGGGCGGATGACGGCGCAGTGGGGGAGTTTAGCGTTGATGAACTCACAGGGGACCGGAAAGATCAGGTTGGGTTGCAGCAGAGGATTTGGCGGGGTGGTAACGAAGTTGGGGAACTTGAGGCCCTTATCGTTTACCGGCGTCGTCGAACCCTGGAAGTTGAATGGCGGTCCCTGCACAGCATTACCGGCAAAGTCCACCCACTCGAGGAAGTGAGCAATTTCGTCTCCGCCAATGCCGAGGGTAATTTGCAGTACCTTGAGGCGTTTGGCTTTTTGACTCATGGCTGCGTAAAGACTCGTGCCGCCCTGCTCGATTGCCGCAAAATGAAACGCGGCCGAATTTGCGATGGCCTGAATATGGTTGGCGTTCTGCATGTCGGCATCGGTGGCAGGGATGGTTGGACGGTCGATGATATTAATTGCCTGTGGGAATGTAGCACCGAAGTCCGGGTTCGTTGCGCTGCGGTAGCGAATGTACCAGCTTGTGTCCACGTTGAGATGCAGGAGATTGGTGAGACGCCCGATGTTTTGCGCTCCCGTCGCCGTGCTTCCCTGTAGAGTGCGGAACTCATCGAGATTTACGGGATCCGCTCCCTTCGATTCCAGAAAGGCGTTGATGAAAGTGGCGTGGCTCAGCTCGTCGATAGTGTTGCTGGTGATGTACTGCGAGCCGTCCCCGTCGAGATGCTGCAACGCAAGTTGATAGTTGTTCTGGGTGATGGGGGTACCGTCGGGCCCGAGAGTAACCCCGCCGAGCTCCGCATACTGCTGCCAGAGATCGGTTTCAAGTAATTCGGCTGCTGCAACGAAACGGAGGATAGCAACATCTCCCGCGTCCAGACTGCCGTCGTCTACGTCCTGCGCAAAGGCCCCACTCGATAACAATCCGACGCCCATTGAAGCTGCGCCACCTGCCAGAATTCCGCCTTTCATAAAGGAACGGCGGTCTACTGGACGCCTGGTGCTACTCACTGGATTTTCCATGGTTGTGTACCTGTTTCGGGTCATCTCATGAAGAGGGTTCATGAAGATTTCGACCTGAGGTTCACAATAGGCGCGGGGAAAAAGGCTGATGTCAGGGAACCGTCAAAAGAATGTCTTCTTTCGTTGAAAAAAACTCGCTGTAATTTTGCGATCAATTGATCGCGGTTTGAAGACGAAGAGCCCATGCAATAATTCGGGGATGAATGAACAGGACTCGGTTGCTATGGCGTCTCGAAGACGGTTTCTTGGAGTTTGTTCAGCGGTGGGACTAGGGCAGACGCTGCTACCAGGGGTTTTGTTTGGGATGGCTGCGCAGGCTCAGAGTTCAGCTTCGCCTGGTGCGGATGCCCATGAGCTGGCGAAGATTACGCCGGAGATGATCGATGCAGCCGCCGTGATTGCCGGGATTTCGCTGACGGCTGAACAGAAGACGATGATGCTGGATGGATTGAAGCAACAGCGGGATTCTGTGATGGTGGTTCGGACCATGGCGATTCCTAACAGCGTGGCGCCGGCGTTTGTGTTTGATCCTGTGCCCGCGAATATGACTCTGGAGACCGAGCGGCGGCCGATGAGAATGAGTGCGGCTCCTGACGTTACGGCGCTGGCTTCGTTGGAAGCTGAGGGACTTGCGTTTGCCTCTGTGCGAGAGCTGGCGGAGTTGGTGAAGACACGGAGAGTAACTTCCGTTGCTCTGACGAAGATGTATCTTGGGCGATTGAAAAAGTACAATCCACGGTTACATTTTGTGATTACGTATACGGAAGAACGAGCTTTGGCCAGTGCTGACGCTGCTGACAGGGAGATTGCAGCGGGTCGGTACAGGGGACCGCTGCATGGAATTCCGTGGGGAGCGAAAGATCTGTTGGCAGTGAAGGGCTATCCGACGACGTGGGGTGCGGGAGGATTTGAGGCGCAGAGCTTTGACTATGATGCGACGGTCATACAACGACTGGATGCAGCAGGCGCTGTGCTGGTAGCCAAGATGAGCATGGGCGCGCTGGCGAGCGGGCCGATCTGGTTTGGAGGGATGACGCGGAATCCATGGAATGCGAAGCAGCCTTCGGGCGGATCTTCGGCTGGTTCGGCTTCGGCCGTTGGTGCAGGTTGTCTGGGGTTTGCGATTGGGACGGAGACGCTGGGGTCTATCTCTTCGCCATCAAGCCGATGCGGTGTGTCGGGCTTGCGGCCTACGTTTGGATTTGTGCCTCGGACGGGTGCGATGGCGCTTAGCTGGACGATGGATAAGATTGGCGCGATCGGCCGGAGTGTCGAGGACTGCGCGTTGGTGATGAGCGTGATCTACGGGCCGGATGGGAAGGATCGCAGCGTACAGAATGCGGCCTTTAACTGGGATGCGGAGTTCGATTGGAAGAAGCTGCGTGTGGGATATCTGAAGAATGAGTTTGACGTCGTACCGCCTGGAGCGAGTGCGACGGAGCAGGAGAAGCGGAGTTTCGCGAGGATGGCTTACGATGCACGGTTTGGAACGAATGGGCTGGAGAGTTTGCAGAAGATGGGCGTGAAGCTTGTGCCAATGACGCTGCCAAAGGGCTATCACTTTGGCGACCTGTCGCGGGTGTTGGGGGCAGAGGCAGCGGCTGCCTTTGACGAATTGACGCGGAGTGGAAAAGTCGCATTGCTGACAGAACAGGGACCGCAGGAGTGGCCGAATGTCTTTCGGCTGGCACGGTTTTATTCTGCGGTGGATTACATCCAGGCACAGCGCGGACGGACGCTGGCGATGGAAGCGATAGAAAAGATGTTTGGTGAGGTGGATGTGATTGTGACGCCTTCGAATGGGGCACAGCTTTCGGCTACGAATCTTACGGGCCATCCAGCGGTGATTGTGCCTAATGGGGTTCGAGGCGACGATGCTCCATTGCCGGATCATACGGAGGATGGGCATCCGGAGAATGTCGGCGGCCCGGGGACTCCGGTTTCGTTGACGTTTTTGGGTGGGTTGTATTCCGATGCGCGGTTGGCTGCGTTTGCTCGTGCCTATCAGGACTCGACTGGGTTTCAGCTGCTGCGGCCTAAGCTGGATTGATGCTTGATTTTGGGTGGTAGCATCCGGTTATGACGATGGATGTGCTGGTGAAAGCGCGTGGGCTGGTGAAAGAATATGGCACTGGCGTGCGCGTGGTGGATGACGTCTCGTTTGAGATTCGGCGTGGCGAGACGCTGGGGCTTGTGGGAGAGTCCGGCTCTGGCAAAAGTACCGTGGCGCGGATGCTGCTGCGTTTGATTGAGCCTACGGCGGGTGAGGTTCGCTATGGAGATGTCGATCTGCTGGCTACGAATTCGGGTGAGATGAGAGAGATGCGTCGGCGAATGCAGATTGTGTTTCAGGATCCGTTTGCCGCGTTGAACCCCAGGATGCGGGTGCGGGAGATTCTGGCGGAGCCGTTTGCGATTCATCGAAATCGACCGAAGAATTTGCCAGCTCGGTTGTCGGAGATGCTGCGGACGGTAGGATTGGATGAATCGGCGCTGGAGCGTTATCCGCATGAGTTCAGCGGTGGTCAGCGGCAGCGGATCAATATCGCACGAGCTCTGGCGCTGCGGCCGGAGTTTCTGGTGCTGGATGAACCGGTGAGTGCGCTGGATGTATCGGTCGGGGCGCAGGTAGTGAATCTGCTGCGGGATCTGCAGCGAGAGTATGGGCTGACCTATTTGTTTATCTCGCATTCGATGCCGCTGGTTCGGTATCTGTGTGATCGAGTTGCCGTGATGCAGCGGGGGCGGCTGGTGGAGCTGGGCGATTGCGAACAGGTTTGCGATGCTCCGGCGCATGAGTACACGCGAAGCCTGATTGCGGCTACTCCGGAGATGCCGGTTTAGGAGTGGTTAAGGGCGGATCTTCGCGATGATCGGTGCAATCTGTGAACGGGCCAGGAGCCGATACAATGGAAGATGGATGATCTCAGGGTTTAGCTCGCATTCTCACTATGTCTGGCTGGTTACCGCTTCGTTGATTGCAGGCGTGATGAATGCGATGGCTGGAGGCGGGTCGTTTGTCTCGTTTCCGGCGATGCTGAGCGTGGGAGTGCTGCCGATTCAGGCGAATGCGACCAATACAGTGGCCTTGTGGCCGGGACAACTGACTTCGGTGGCAGCGCTACGGGGTGATCTTCGCCGCGATCTGCTGCCTGTGATCTGCAGCGCTTCGGTTTTGGGAGGAGTGAGCGGGGCGGTCGTGCTGCTTAATACGCGCCAGATTACGTTTCTGCATCTGGTACCCTGGTTGCTGCTCGTGGCTTCGCTGTTGTTCGGGATCAGCGGGCCGGTGTCGCGGTGGCTACGGAGACGGTCGGCTGAGCCACATATGCCAAGGAAGCCAGCATTGGTGCCGCTATTTTTTGTGCTGCTGCCAGTGTGCTTCTACATCGGCTACTTTGGTGCAGGAGCCGGTTTTTTGATTATGAGCGCGCTGGCTTTGTTTGGCGTGGAGGAGATGCATACGCTGAACTCGTTGAAGGTTCTGGCGGCTTGTCTGTCGAACCTGTGCGCTGTGGTGACGTTTGTGTTCAGTGGCGCGGTGATCTGGCGCTATTGTTTGATCTCGATGGTGTTTGCCGGTTTTGGCGGCTATGTCGGAGCCCAGTATGCACGGCGAATGAATGCGAGTGTGCTGCGCACCATTGTTGTAGTGACAGGGTGCATCACGGCTGCGTATTTCTTCTGGAGGAATGGATGATGCAGGAAGAGACGATCAACTTTATCGGCTATGCCGCGGCTACATGCACCACAGTGTCGTTTCTACCACAGCTGATTCGTGTGGTGCGGCTGCGCTCGGCCAGGGATATTTCTCTTGGCATGTTTTCAATTTTTTCTGCAGGAACTGCGATGTGGCTTACGTATGGATTGCTGTCGCATACCTGGCCTGTGACAGTGGCCAATGGGGTAACACTTGTGTTGTCATTCAGCATCCTTGTGCTGAAGCTTCGCTATGACCACGAGGCGATGAAGGAGGTTGCGCAGATATGAGTCATGAAGGAATCAGGATCGTGAGTGCGGAGCAGGCGCAGCGTGAATCTGCGGAAGAAGAGCGGATGCCGGTCGATGCAATTACGCCGAAGAAGGTGCGCGTGATGAAGACAGAGGGCACCGGTGTCGAGATTGATTGGAAGGACGGACACCACAGCGCGTGGAAGTTCGCGTGGCTACGCAATGCGTGTCCCTGTGCAACATGCCATGAGGAGCGAGACAAGACGGAGCGTCCGGTGGGAGTGGCGAAACCCAAGCCTCAGACGTTGCTTGTGATGTATGAGGCTCCGGTACGACCGCTTGAGGTGATTCCAGTGGGGAAATATGCGTTGAAGTTCAAGTGGACGGATGGGCATGAGAGTGGAATCTACTCGTGGGAGTATCTGCGGCGGGTTTGCCAGTGCCATGCATGTGCCAGGCGCACTTCATAGGGCTTCCAGCGTATTGAAAGCAGCTTCGATGGTGTTGGCTACGAGGAGTAGCTCACGGTTTTTTGGTTTGAGCATGCCTTCGGCGACGCAGTGATCGAGGAATGCGAGAAGCGGATCGTAGAAGCCGTTGATGTTGAGCAGAAGGATTGGCTTGGTGTGAAGTTTGAGGGTCTGCCAGGCGAGAACTTCGAACATCTCTTCAAAGGTGCCGAACCCACCGGGAAGAATGAGGAAGGCGTCTGCCTTTTCGCTCATGAGGGCCTTGCGGGTGTGCATGGTATCGGTGATGTGAAGTTCGGTGACGCCGTGGTGGGCGACTTCGAGGTCTACGAGTACCTCCGGGATGACGCCGATGACGCGCCCTCCGGCAGCCAGAGCAGATTCTGCCGTGACACACATGAGACCAACGGTGGCTCCGCCGTAGATGAGGCTGATGCTTCTTTCAGCGAGAGCGCGACCGAGTTGCTCGGCTGCTTCGCGGTAGATGGGATTAGTTCCGTTGGCTGAGGCGCAGAAGACGGCTATGCTGTGGATCATCTTGAATAAGGATATCAAGACGATTCGGTTTTGCAGAAGCCTCAGGCCGTCCGGCCGCGATTGTCATAATCGCAGCCGGACGAGCTTGTCCCGGACTACTTTAAGGTGACAGTAGAACCGCCCAGTTCTTTGGAAACCTGTGCGATGAGGGTACCTGCTTTTACTGCCGGTGTATCGCTGTTGACAACGATACGGGTGCCGACGGGCACATTGAGATTGACGGACTGACCAGCGTTGAGGGTCATCAGCTCTTCACCGACGCGTACTTCCACAGTGGCAGCGGAGCCGTTACGAAGGCTGAGCTTGACTGTCTTCTCTTTGGCAAACATCGCGTTTACCGGAGTGTGAATGCTGGTGGGTGCGGCATAGACGATGTGCGAGGTGGACAGAGCGGCAACGATAGCAGCGGTAGCGAGAAGAAACGTGCGAGATTTCATGATGGCTCCGATAAATCTGTTAGATCTTTCACGGTGGAGGTTGATTTTTTCCGCAAGAGATGGCGGATGCCCAAAGACAGAGCAGGTTGACGACGGGTTAGCGAAATCTGCGTGATTAGATGGAATGCCGGCCGCAGGCTTGCGAATCGTGAAGCGACCGACGAAGAATTTATTTGACGTGAACTATCGCCCCATTCAGAGAGTTCGTGACCTGAGCAATGAGAGAACCGGCCTGATGGGATGGCGCTGCATCGTCAGCAGCAACAACCTGTGCTCCGACAGGGAGGTCGACGCGGGCGGATTTGCCGGCATCGAGCTTGAGCATATTGTCTCCGACTTTGAGATTCATTGAGTAGGTTGAATCGTTGATGAGTGTGAAGTGAACGATCTTTGCATTCGTCTTGCCAAACATCGCATTTACCGGTGAAGGCAGAGAAACGGACGAGGCGAAGACTGCCGACGGCGCGAGAAGAGAGACGACGACAACTCCGATAGCGAGAGGGCTGCGACGTTTCATGAATGACTCCCAGGTGTTACGAGTTCGGGGAGTTCTCTGCCATGGTTCAGAGAGCTCGGCGTTGAGGTGTATTACGCGTATTAGACGAAGAAGGTTCCGTAAAAATATTGATGTTGAGTGAAAAGCTTTCGGCTATGTGACAGAGACGAACAAAGACGGGATGAGATGTTGAGGATTTGGGATGAGAGTCTCAACGATTAGGAACCTCACAGGGTACGCGCTTAAGATAATGAATGGAGTGTGTATTGAGTTGAGTCAACTTTTAGAAAATATGAATCCTCAGCAGCAGGACGGCATCCGCACAGTGGACGGACCTGTGCTTCTGCTAGCTGGGGCTGGCAGTGGCAAAACACGCGTGATTACTCATCGCATCGCTTATCTGATACAGGAGCGTGGTGTTCCTGCGGACTCGATACTTGCGGTGACGTTTACGAATAAAGCGGCTAAGGAGATGGCCGAGCGCGTCGATAAGATTCTGGGGCACGGATCGCTGGCCAAGCCAATGCTGTCTACGTTTCACAGCTTCTGCGTGCGTGTACTGCGCCGAGATATCGAAGCGCTGCGTGTGAATGGCGTGGGACTGACGAAGACGTTTGCTATTTATGACGAGACTGACCAACAGGCTGTTGTTAAGGCAGCGTTGAAGAGACTGGCGATTGATGACAAAAGCCTGAAGCCGAGGGTGGCACTGGGGCGAATCTCGTGGGCAAAGAATCACATGATCGATCCGCAGGAATATTTTCTTGCTTCAACGAATCCGATGGAGGAGAAGATTGCGCATATCTTCGAGATCTATAAGAAGGAGCTGTTCAAGGCTAACGCTCTGGACTTCGACGATCTTCTTTTGGAGACGGTGCGGCTGTTGAAGTCGAGTGCTGAGGTGCGAGAAAGGTACAATCGTCGTTACAGATACGTCATGATTGACGAGTATCAGGATACGAACCGTCCTCAGTATGAGTTGATGAAGCTGCTGGCTGGATCACATGGAAATATCTGCGTGGTGGGAGATGAAGACCAGTCGATCTATAGCTGGCGGGGCGCAGATATTAAAAACATTCTCGACTTCGAGAAAGATTTTCCGGATGTGAAGACGATTCGGCTGGAACAGAACTATCGGTCGACTCAGGTGATTCTGGAGGGCGCTGGTGCTGTCGTTGCGCAGAACACGCAGCGCAAGGGAAAGAACCTTTGGACGTCGCGTGAGGGTGGGAGCCTGATTGGATACTATGAGGCTCCTGATGGCGAGAATGAGGCGCTGTTTGTGGCGGATCGGATTCAGAGATATCTTCGTGAAGCCGGTACGCAGGAAGATACTCCTCGGTGCGCGGTTCTTTATAGGACGAACTCGCAGTCGCGACTGGTGGAAGAGTCGCTGCGACGTTATGGGATTCAGTACCACATGGTGGGTGGCTTCAGCTTCTATGACCGGGCTGAGGTGAAAGACATTCTTAGCTACCTGAAGCTGGTGCAGAACGTGCATGACTCGATTGCGCTGAATCGCGTGGTCAATTCGCCGCCACGAGGAATTGGGAAGACGACGATGGAGACGCTGGAGCGGATGGCTCTTGCGTCGGGGATGAGTACCTGGGATGCGATTGGGCGGGCGATTGAGGATAAGCTTTTGCCGCCACGGGCTCTGTCTGCGCTGTCGAATTTTCGGCGATTGATTGAAGATGCGCGGGCGATGCTGGGGCCGGAGTTTGCTGAGAAGTTGAGCGCTGATGTTGCTGAGGCTTCTTCGGACGCGGATGCTTCGTTCGATGTTGGGGAGTTTGCTTCTGAAACTGATGAAGCGGTTGAGGCCACGGCGGAGGCGGATACATCTTTCGATACGAGTTTCAACTTTGGGTTTGATTTTGGACCTACGGAAGAAATTTCTACGATTGCTGCGGAGAACTCTGTGGACTCGGATGCTTCGCATGGAATCGATGCGGCCAGCTTCAATCCGTTTGCGCCGGTGGTGCTGAAGAAATCGGCTGGGATGACGGTGGAGCGGGCGGCGAAGATCAAGATGCAGGATGAAAAGCCTGCGTTTCGTAAGCCTGGGGATCCGGCTACTCTGCCAGAGTTGATCAAGTTTTTGAATGATCGGAGTGGATATATTCGATCGCTGGAGGAAGAAGCTACGCCGGAGAGCTTCTCGCGAATTGAGAATCTGAAGGAACTGGCGAATGCGGCTCAGGATGCTCAGGAGCGTGGGGAGACGCTGCATGAGTTTCTTGATCATGCCGCGCTGGTGAGCGATGCCGATAGTTACAGCGAAGAGGCTCGGGTGACGCTGATGACCCTGCATGCGGCGAAGGGTCTGGAGTTTCCTCTGGTGTTTCTGACGGGGATGGAGGAAGGGCTGTTTCCGAGTGCACGGACGATGATGGATCCGGCTGGACTGGAGGAGGAGCGACGACTCTGCTACGTGGGGATGACGCGGGCGATGGATACGCTGGTGATGACCCGGGCTCGGTATCGGCGTCGGTATGGAAACGATATGCCGGAGCAGAGCATCGCTTCGCGGTTTCTGGAGGAAGTTCCCAGCCGCTTAGTGGAGGATTTGGGGAGTCCGGCAGCCCGGCCTCAGTTTTCGGGGTCGGAGTATGGTTATGGATCATCTGGGCGCGGGGGACTTTATTCGACGCCTTATCCAAAGGCAAACCGGTTTGGTGGCGGAGCAAACGCCGAGGCCGGCGAGCGGCACTATAGCTACGAAGATGAGGATCAGAGCGCATCACGCAGTGGTGGTGACTCGCGCGGAGGTAACAAGGGCAAGTTTGCTGCGAAAACCGGAACCGGAAGTGGCTCGATCGACAACATTGCGAGCTTCTTTGCGGGTCGGGGGCAGAAGGTTTCGCGACCAAAACCGGATGTTCCGGAGCCTACGGGCAAGACGGGGTTGAAACAGGGGTCTCGGGTCCGGCACCCGAAGTACGGGGAAGGAATCGTGTTTCGTCGCGAAGGGGATGGGGATGACGCGAAGATTACAGTACAATTTCAACAGCATGGCGTGAAGAAGCTGGTGGAGAAGTTCGCCCAGCTGGAGCGCCTCTAAAGTTTTGAAAATCGAAGAATTAAGAAAGATTGGCACAGTTAAATGGCAAATACGAAGAGCATTGCAGATAAAGAAGAGCGCAAGAAGGTAAAGCGGGCGGCACGCAAGAAGGCAGCTCCCAAGGCACCGCGTACGGGCGCTCGCGGCGAGAACAAGGCGAAGATCAAGAAGGCTGCGCGCGGTCAGAGCAAGCGGTAACCGGTAACCGCACGACGCTGTCTGAGCGGGGCGGAGGTCTAATGTGGCTCCCGCTGCATTAGACCTCCAAAAGGCTCCGCTCAGGTAGTAAGCTCCTCCTATCTGGATTTCAAAAATCTCAAGATGTTTTGTGAAGCGGGATACCGCACCAATTCTGTTTGAGGAGCGTACGCGCTGGGCAGGCAAATCTTTGCAACGAAGTCGATCGACAAACTGATCTCGGAATCGGAACGGCCCGAGCACGCGTTGAAGAAGACGCTGGGGCCTGTATCGCTGACGGCGCTGGGTATCGGCGCGGTTATCGGATCGGGAATCTTTACCGTCATTGGCGTCGCTATCGGTGGGAATCCAGCTTCCACGGCGACGTGGGCGGATTCGCCTGTTGTTGATTTGTTGCTGCGCCTCATACATCATTCGGGGGCCGCGGTTGGTGGACGGCCGGGCGCTGGTCCGGCGCTGGCGATTTCGCTGGTTCTGGTGGCGATTGTGTGCGCGCTGACGGGGCTTTGTTATGCAGAGCTTGCAAGTATGATCCCGATTGCGGGGTCGGCGTATACCTATACGTACGCGACGCTGGGTGAGTTGGTGGCATGGGTTATTGGGTGGGACCTGATTCTCGAATATGCCTTTAGCAATATGAGCGTGAGCGTTGGATTTGCGGCGCATGTGGTGGACCTGCTGGACTGGCTGGGGCTTCGGCTTTCGCCGAAATGGCTCTCGCCCGCTTACCTGCCGCTGGGATTGCAGGACCTTCAAGGGCGCGATATCTACGGGACCGGCTGGCACGCGGGATTCAATATTCCGGCGTTTCTGGTGGTGCTGCTGCTGACGGTAGTGCTGGTACGAGGAATTCGCGAGTCGGCCCGGACGAACAACATTATGGTGCTGGTGAAGATCGCGGCGATTCTGGTCTTCATCTTCTTCGGGATCAGCTTTATTCATCCGGGCAACTACGTTCCGTTTTCGCCGAATGGATGGAGCGGCGTGCTGGCTGGCGGATCGATTATTTTCTTTACGTACATTGGGTTCGATTCAGTGTCGACGGCGAGCGAGGAATGCGTGTGCCCGCAGAAGAATGTGCCGACGGGGATTCTGGCGACGCTGGTGATCTGCACGATTCTCTACATCGGTGTCGCGGTGGTGCTAACCGGAATCGTACCGTGGCGGAGCGTAGTGGGGGATGCCGCACCCGTGGTGAATGCGTTGAAACGGGTCTCACTGACGCCGGGTGGGCATAGCCTGCATTGGGTAAGGCTGGCGGTGCTGATAGGCGCGCTTTTGGGAATGATCTCGTCGATCCTGGTGTTTCAGCTAGGGCAGGCGCGGGTGTGGTTTGCCATGTCGCGAGATCGGCTGCTGCCTTCTGCGTTCAGCAGGGTGCATCCGAAGTTTCGGACGCCTGCGTTTGCGACCTGGGTGGCGGGTGTGTTGGTCGCGATTCCAGCGGGACTGTTCGACGTAGGTACGTTTGCCGAGATGTCTAACATCGGAACGCTGTTTGCGTTTGTGCTGGTGTCGATTGGGGTGATCGTGCTGCGGTACAAAGACCCGACACGGCATCGTGGGTTCAGGGTCCCGTTTGGTCCCGTAATTCCTGTGCTTTCGGTGTTTTTCTGCATATTGCTGATGGCGGGTTTGCCGGCGAAGACCTGGTTGCGCTTCTTTGTCTGGCTGGTGATAGGCCTGGTGATCTATGTGTTCTACAGCCGGAAGCGGAGCGAGTTTTACAAGCCGGAGGCCTAGTATAGAAAGATGGCTCGAGCACAGGGGAAAACACAGGACATCGATGCTGTGGAGTGGTTGCGGGGACTGCCCAAGGCAGAACTTCACCTGCATCTTGAGGGAACGATCAAGCCGGAGACGCTGGTTGAGCTAAGCAGACGGCATGATGCCAAACCGCTGATGCTGGAAGGTGCGCGGGCACTCTATCAATACGAAAATTTTCTGGGCTTCCTGATGTCGTTCAAGGCCGTGACCGAGCGGTTGAAGGGCCCGGACGACTATGAACTGATTACGTACAACATGATTAAAGAGCTGGCGTCGCAGGGCGTCATGCATGCCGAGGTCTATATTTCTTTCGGGATTATTTACTTCTGGAAGAAGACCGAGGTAGAGCCTTACGTCGCGGCAATTGAGCGTGGGCGAATTCGCGGTGAAAAAGAGTTTGGCACTACTGTTCTGTGGATCATCGACGCGGTGCGCCACTTTGGCGTCGATGAAGCCGCGAAGGTGTTTCGTAAAGCGGCTGAGTTGCGAGCGCAGTATCCGAGCATTATCGGGATTGGGATTGGCGGCGATGAGGCGGGTGGGCCGGCAGATCAGTTTCGCGCGTTGTATGCCGAAGCGAAGGCTGCAGGGCTGAGGCTGACGGCACATGCGGGAGAATCGTGCGGTCCGGAGAGCGTGTGGTCGGCGATTAATATTGGAGCAGAGCGGATTGGTCATGCTCTTACGGCACAGCACGACGCGGAGTTGCTGGATGTGCTTTCTGTGAAGCAGATTCCGCTGGAGTTGAACGTAACAAGCAATATCAAAACGGGATGTTGCGAGGCCCTCGAAAAGCATCCTGTGAAGCTTTATTTTGAGTCGGGATTGATGGTCACGATTAATTCGGACGATCCTCCGATGTTTGGAAGCAATCTGTTGGAGGAGTACGTTCTTGTGCACGATCGATTTGAATTTTCGCTGGAGCAGATGCGCGAGCTGGCAGCGAATGCGGTCGAGGCCAGTTTTCTGCCTCCCGAGCGCAAGCTGGCTCTATTGCAGCGGGTAGAACAGTACGGACACTGAGCTGGTGGTTATCTGCCGTCGGGCGCGGGAACCATGACCGCGTTGGGGTCCACTTTGGGGATCCCGAAATGGCCGCTGAGGTGGATGAAATCGAGGGGACGGAGCGCGCCCGCGATCTGAATCAGGTTCATATCGCGAGGAGAGCGGACGAGAACGGTAACATCGTCGATCTCGGCTCCCTTGAAGTGCAGCCAGAGGTCGGTGATGGGGCTGTGGGGTTGCGCGCTGGAGGCCGGGGTGGCATTGGCGTTTACGAGATGCTTCCAGCCTGCGGCGTGGTAGGTCGCGATGATGGAACCCATTGCCTCCGGGGTATAGAAGGCGGGGCGCTGGTAGCGATACGTGTCGACGGTGATGCTGGTGAGTGCGGCTGCAGCCCGTTTCGCCTCTATGTTGCCGTTGTCGATGAAGCTGGTGGCGTACCCGAGCATGGAGCGGTCAAACGTGAAGGAGACATGCGTGGCGGGCTGATCGGCAAGATCGTTAAGCGTTTGGGTGATGCCGGCGGGTTGCTGCGCGGACGCGAGCGGAACAGCGATGGAGAACGCGACAGCAAGAAGGGAAAGACGAATCATCTGCATAATGCCTCTTCCGGTTTAGACACGAATCCGCTGGGATAGTTACTTGTTCCCTAAAGAGGAAAACCCCACCCGACGTGCTGTCCGAGTGGGATTTGGCCAAAATGCTTATTTTTCATCGCTTTACTGCGGTGGCCGGGGTGCGAAATAACCCTTCTGAGCGCGAACCTGATAACGCGGATCGAGCGCATGCAGATAGATCGTGCGGAAGGCTCCGTCCTGCTTCAAATCTGCTGGCCGGTAGACGAGGAGATACTGGCTGCGAAGCTCCTCTTCGATGTTGCGGAAGCCGATGGCTACGTCCTCGATACGGGTGGGGTAGAAGGGACGGCCGCCAGTGGCCTCGGAGATGGCGCGAAGGACCTCGTCGCCCTTGTCTCTGCTGGGGCTGACGTTGGTGCTGATGGTGTAGACGATGGTCTCGGCGCGCTGGCACATCTTGATGGCGTCGGACTCCTGGGCACGGCTGTAGTTGTCGTCACCATCGGAGACCAGGATGAGCGCGCGGCGGACAGCTCCTTCTTCTTTCAGGGTCAGCATCTGGTCGCGGCAGGTCTTGTATAACGCATCAAACAGAGCCGTGCCTCCACCGGGACGGAGCTTGCGGATGCCCTGATTGAGGAGATCGATGTTATTGGTGTAGTTCTGCTCGACATCGGTCTGGATATCGAAACCTTCGATGAAGGCGCGGTCGTTGAGGTGAAGAACCTGCAGGAGGAATTCGATCGCAGAGTCCTGCTCGAACTGGAAGCGCTGGCGTATGGAGCTCGAGGTGTCGAGCATAATGCCGACGCGCAGGGGGAGGTTGGTCTGCTGAGTGAAGCGAAGGACGGCGACAGGCGGGCGCTGATCATCGAGGAGGCCAAAGTTTTCGCGTTTGAGGCCGGTGATGAAGCGGCCTTTTTTGTCGGTCACGGTGAAGACGAGATTGACCTCGTTGACCTGGACCTTGATGGTCGTGATGGGCTCGTCCTGTGCAGGCGCAGCCTGTGGACTGGTGGGCGACGCTGGCTGCTGAGGCGGAGTTGCCGTCGTGCTCTGAGGCGCCGCTGAAGGCGCACTTTGAGTCGCTGCTGAAGGCGCAGGCAGGGGCTGCAGCGGTGCCGTCTGTCCGTGCAGCGACGTGGCAGCAAGTACCAGGGCGAATGGGAGAAGAGCCAAAGGGTACAGACAGGAGATACGGGTCATTCGTTTAATTGCAGTCACTTGGATCATTCTACTCAAATTGTCCGCTAATCGGCGCGGATTGCTGCGAGAAACGCCTGAAGCCGGGGAGGAAGAGGGGCATCGATATCCATCGGCTTATTGGTTTGGGGGTGGGAAAAGGAAAGATGGGCGGCATGCAGAAAGTTGCGGTCGAGATTGAGTTCGGCGTCGAGATTGGGGATAACATGGGGCGCTCCGTAGAGGGTATCGCCAACGACTGGATGGCCGAGGGACTGCATGTGGACACGGATCTGATGGGTACGGCCGGTTTCGATGCGGACTTCGACGAGGGTGAAAGCACCGTACGGGGACTGGATGCGTTCGAGGACCCTGACATGTGAGACGGCGGAGCGGCCGTCGGAGCGGCGCGTAGTCATACGGGTACGCCGGATGAGATCGCGGGCGATCGGGAGCGTAACGGTAGTGTCGTCCTTCGCTACGTTGCCGTGGACGAGGGCCAGGTAGGTTTTGGACATCTGGCGGCGGGAGAACATGTCGCCGAGCTTGCGGTGGGTGCTGTCGTCCTTGGCGACGACGATGATGCCGCTGGTCTGCTTGTCGAGACGATGGACGATGCCGGGGCGAAGGTCGCCGCCGACGTCGGAGAGGTTGTTGAAATGGTGGAGCAGGGCGTTGACGAGAGTGCCACGGTTGCGGGCGTCGTCGGTAGAGCCGGAGCCCGCGTGGACCATCATTCCGGC
>Ga0207053_10058_pt1 | contig 26626 bp, 25 predicted proteins | sample Alteio_BWMinCont_59_FD_153290 | JGI IMG/M metagenome (GOLD analysis project Ga0207053, IMG submission 153290) | Enriched cells from forest soil in Barre Woods Harvard Forest LTER site, Petersham, Massachusetts, United States -... | ecosystem: Environmental > Terrestrial > Soil > Temperate forest >...
GGAATCGTTGTGCTTGCAGCCGCACTCGCCTTGCCTCCCTTCGCGTTAGGGCAACAAGCGCCTCCACCATCGGCAACCAACACCACGAGCGCCAAAGCAAACCCCCAAAGCCCCAAAGCTAGCTCCGCAAGTAAAGACCAGCCGTTTGATCCCCATGATCTGAACGGAGTCTGGCAAACGCGGCTCGAGAACCCCAACACCGGTATTCCCCCGATGACGCCGGACGGGCAGGCGGCCTTCCAGGCTCACAAGCCCGGAATCGGCCCCCACGCCGTCCCGCTCGTGGAGGGAAACGACCCCATCTGGAAGTGCGATCCGCAAGGCTTGCCTCGCGGCCTCATTAACATCGTGCGCCCCATACAGTTCGTTCAGACCAAGAACCAGATGATTCAGCTTTTCCTATTCAATGAAATGTGGCGCATCATCGCGACCGACGGAAGATCGCTTCCCCAGGCTCCCGTGGATATTCCCAGGTGGACGGGATATTCGATCGGGCACTGGGACGGAGATACCTTCGTCGTGAAGACAAACGGTCTAGACGAGCGAAGCTGGCTCGATGCTTATGGGGATCCCCACAGTGACATCACCACGCTCGAGGAGCGCTACCGCCGCGTGGATCATGACACCATGGAACTCACCATGACCATCACCGACGCGAAGATGTACACCAGGCCTTGGGTGATGAACAAGGAGATCTTCAAGCTGAAGCCTGAGCTGGCGCTCGATCAGGAGGAAATCTGCACGCCCTCGGAATCTGAAAATTACATTAAGACGATTGTGAATCCAGAAGCGATGCCCCCCGGCAAAAAGTAGTCGCCTATCCCAGTCGGCGCGCCAGACGCGCGCCGCGGGAGTGATTGGACCGTGCGACGCTGGAAGCTGCGATCTTGCTCAAGAGTTGTCTATGGCCGCAGGAGCACCATGAAAATCACGAGAACGCCTATCGCAACAATTACCAGCGCTATCGTGTCCGCGCTGCGCCAGTGAAACCGATGCCATGCCGCACGCGCGTCCTTGCCGATTCCCCACAGCCGTTGGCTCCAGCGAAGCGTTTGCCCAGTAGAACGGGATCCATGGCCTTGATGCATCACTGCACCTCCGGATGGTTTTCCGGGCGTCTGCAAAGATTTTCGAAGCAGCTTACTTATTCGATGTGATCGGGGGGCACGCGGGCGACATTTGAATCGTGCCCCTCAAGGGCGTATTGTCTCTGTGCGGCGAGAAGCGTACGATTCGCAAGGCAATTCGTCTGAATCCGAAAAGTCTGCTCACATCTGCCCTGCGGCAGTGCCGTGCGCGGCCAGTATGAAAATGAGCGGGCGCGGCGAACCGTATCCGGAGGTTTTATGCGCACCATCATCATCGGTCTCGCTCTGACCCTGGTGGCCGCCGTCGCATTGGCCAAGCAGCCCGCACCGATGCCAACTCCGCAATCGGCGCCACAATCCTCGGAAAAGCCGACGAACCTCTTCATGTCCGTTTCGCAAGTCAAGGACTTGATCGAAAAAGCGAAAAGCGAGCGCAAGCCCAATCAACCTCTCGTCACGGAACCCATGCTCGAACTCGGCGGCTATGACGGGCATCTCGAATACCGCGCCTCGGTGGGCAACGCCTCCCAGCACGAAACCGAGGCCGAGCTTTTCTATGTGATCGACGGATCGGCCACGCTGACCACGGGAGGCAAGCTCGTCAATGAGAAGCGCACCGACGCCGCTAACCTCAATGGGTCCGCAATCGAAGGCGGCAGCAAGCGCAACATCGCCAAGGGCGACTGGATTCTCGTTCCGCAAAACACGCCGCACTGGTTCAGCCCAATCAACGGAGTGCTCGTGCTGTACTCTATGCACATGCCTGGCGAATTCGCTCCCAAGCACTAGAGGCTTTTGTAGCTCAGGACCTTGTCAGTATGTGGCGAAAATTTGCCGACCCTGAGAAACGGCCTTATCGCTAAGTGGCCAGCCCGTACCGGGCTCGAAAAAGCCAACTTCCGAAAACGCAAGACTTCTCGGGACCAATTCTCCACAACGAAAAACTTGTGAAGAGCCGGGGAGATCGCGCCGGAGACTGGACGAATCCTCGTGGCTCCGAAAAACAACAGGCCACCACTGCCGGTGGCCTGTTGCACTTTAAATCCGTCATGTTGCGGTCTAGCGATTGAAAGGAACGACCAGGGAATCGTGCCCGAGGATGTGGCCGTCCATATCAGGACTCATGATGCGGAACGGCGGCGGAGCTCCCCCACGCCCAGGAGCACCCGCACCCGGTCCGGCAGGCGGAGCGCCGGCAGCCGGAGGGGCCTGCTGTGCGAGCAAAAGACCCGCACTTGCGATCGAGAGAAGGACTGCCGCTGCGACCAATCAAGCTATCTTGCGCGTGCCATTTTCCTTCTCGTCAGTAATAGACGTAAGCGGCGCCGGCGTTGGCGGCCGACTTATCGTCCTGCTTGCCGTTGACGCCCTTGGCGCCGCTATTTTCCTTTATCGCGCCCGCGGCGAGCAATTTGCCGTCGCCATTAAGCGCAACCGAGGTGCCGAACTCCGCGGCGGGCTGGGTGTTGGAAGCCTTGACGTAGGCCGTGGGATTCCAGGTCGTGCCGGTGCGGGTGTAAACGTAGACCGCGCCGGAGTCTTCGCCGGAGGCGTCAGACTGATCCCCGTTGACGCCCTTGGCGCCGCTATCCTCGAGGTGAGAGCCGACGGCAATGGTGTTGCCGTCGCGGCTCATGGCCAAAGCCAATCCGAATTGGTCGTACACCCGCGGATTGAAGGCCCTCAGATAAGCCTGTTGCGACCACTTGCCTGCCGTGCGCACGAAAACGTAGACCCCGCCGAGGGATTCCGCGTCCGGCGAGCCGGCCAGGGGCGTGTTGTATTTATCATCCACGGTTCCGGAGATGATGGTGTTGCCGTCGTCGCTGATGGCCAGCGAGCATCCGAGGTAATCGCCTGGCTGGCCGTTCGTGGCGAGGACGCGCATTTGCTGCGACCAGGTCCCGTTGTTGCGCGTGAAGACGTAAACGCCGCCTCTACGGCCCGCGTCATTGTACGCGCCCACGCCGAGGGTGTCGCCGTTGCCGCTCAAGCCGACGGAGTAGCCGAACAGTAAACCGGGGGCGGTCGTGTTCCAGGGCTTGACGTAAGCCTGTTGCGACCAAGTGTCGCCGCTGTGGTTGAAGATGAACACCGCTCCGGCATCCGGCGCAGCCGTGTTCTTTTGGTCGCCGTTGGTGCCCGTGGCGTTGCTGGGATCGCTGGTCTCGCTCGCGGCGAGCGTGCTTCCGTCACTGCTGAGGGAGACCGCGTAGCCGAACTGGTAGCCTACATCCGGCCCGCCGGTGTTTGACGATTTCACGTAGGCCTGCTGCGACCAGGCAGCGCCGGCGCGCGCGAAGACATAGACGGCGCCCGCACTCGGCATCGAACGGTCGCTCTGATTGCCATTAATGCCGGTGGCCGAACTCGCTTCTCCGGGAGAGCCGACGGCCAATAGGTTGCCGTCGGCGCTCAGGGTCAGGGAGTTTCCGAATTGAGCGCCTTCCGCCGTGTTCGAGGCCTTAAGGTAGGCCTGCTGCTTCCAGCCCTTGTTGTCTCGAGTATAGACGTACACCGCGCCGGAATTTACCGCACGGTCCTTGGAAACGCCGTTGACGCCTTTGGCGGCGCTGTCCTCGAAAGCGGCGCCGACCGCGAGTGTGTTGCCGTCGGCGCTGAGCGCTATCGCGGAGCCAAACTGATTGTCCTTGCCGGTATTGGAAGCCTTGATGTAGGCGATCGTTTTCGGCAGCCACGTTCCTGTCGGCGTTGTGGTGGTTTTCGGCGGTTGCGGCGGTCCGTTCATCGGAGTCTTCGCTTGCGCGAAGCCGGAGCTGACCGGAGCACACAAGGCTGCCACCGTCAGGCCGAGCACCAGCACACCCTTCTTGCTATCCCTTATCGTTCCAATCTTCATCTCGCCTCCGTTGTGCGCCGCGCGAAGAGCGCCGGCTCCCCAAGCGGCTTCGGCCCAGACTGTCGCGCGCACGGCTGACGACTATATACTTGGCTCCCGCGCCTGGCAATGCTGCCCATCACCGTGGCAGGCGGCTGCATGGGGCAAAGGTTTCCGTGGAGAAGCGATTTTGGGAAGCGCATAAATGTTGATTGCATAAGAATGACGGCTCCGTTTACGGACCGAGTAAGCTTCTTGTGCTGACGCCCACCGGCTTTCGTCGTACGGAGTCCCTATGGAACGTTTCGCCCATCGGTGAAGACGAACAGCCTGTGTGGGATAGGGCAAACTGGGGTATTGCCTTTCTCCCGCGATTTCGCAAATCACAGTAAGATTTCTCTGGTGACTCCTGAGAAACGCGATTTTCGGAGACTGGCTTTCGCTGCCGGGCCACAATCCGATAAGACTTGCCGGGAAGTGGCCAAATTTACTCGGGAATTAATTCGCGATTACCAAGTGAGACCGGTTTTCATTATTGCTTTTGAGGACAATCCTTGAGGAGGCAAAGCCGAAACGAAATTCCTGTCGATACTTGCACGCTGTTCTGCACCCTAACTGTCGTGGAATTTTCCGATTCAAGACCGGGCAGAGATTCCGCAAAGTAAGTTTGAAGCAAATCCGCCCTCAGGTACCAGTCAAGTTTGTGCGTCAATCGATAAGCCACGCCACCTCCTAAAGCGTCGGCGAAAGCAACGGCGTCTTGACATCCGCCGTTGCAGGGGGCGAACGGTGTAATCGGAACTTTTCCACCATCTCGTGTGAAAGCGCCGCCGACCAATGCTTCCACAAAAGGCGTGAACTTTCCGGACCTAAGAACAAACCGAGGCCCGCCGAGGAAGGTGAAGACCTGACCGCTATAGTTGAATGACTGGTTGACACATGATACTCCTGAAAAAAAATTGGCCGTGCAGCTCAAAGCGTTATACCGCTACGACCCATATAGCTCACTAAAGTCCGCCGTGATACCAACGAATCGGGATATTCTCAGTCCAAAAGATGCGTCCCAGCCATTGAAATTGTCGCGGCTCGGAAGTAAAGCTGGTTCAACCTCTGGGAAAGCAGAAGGAGCGGAAAGGTGGCCGCCTGGCGTATGTGTATCCGCCGGAGATAGCCGTTAGGAAAGAACCGTTCGTATCCTGAGCCGTTGTTGTCGAATTTAAAAAAAGCGCAACTAGAACAGCCATGCAAAGGCACTGAGGTAGATGGCGAATAGCAGCGGTCGCGTCTGCTTTTTGTCGTGCAGATAAGTGGTGCGGGGATGTCGAATGGCACCCGGCGTTGCGTTCCACGGAGAACCTCTACATCTGCCTGCCAGGGTAGGCACATTGTATTACGGTCGAGGCCCTTCTCGACAGGGCCACCCATGTCCCGAGAAACGGCATTTTCGCTGACTGCGATTCGGGAGGCGTGGTTTCCGAAATCGCGACTTGGACCAGTGGATAAACCCGAGCATTCACTCTGGTGCGGAGTGCGGGCGGTTTGATGCTTTCGGTTCGATTATTTTCCCATTCTTCATTACGAAATCGACATGCTTCAGGGATTGGATGGTGTCGAGCGGATTCTCTGGGACCGCAATGACATCTGCGGAGAGTCCGGGTTTGATGTTCCCCCGCTCTTTTTCCACTCCAAGCAGTCGCGCGGCATCCGTAGTCATCGCTTTAAGGATGGCCTTGGGCGGCATGCCAGCTTCAGCCATGCTATCAATGTAATCCATGGCTAGCTCACCGCGTGTTTGCGTTCTTAAGTCGTGCATTACATCTGTTCCGAAAACAATTTCAACTCCGGCGAGATAAGCACGGCGCAACCTCTCGATATAGGAAGCGTGCTTCTGTTTGGCTTGGGATGGCTCCATTCCCAACTCAATCAGTTGCTTCTCCGGAAAATCGGTCGAGACCAGCACGACATGATTGTTTTTAGCCTGCGCGAGATCCTCGTCAGTAAGTACCCACCCGTGTTCGATGGAAGCGACGCCCGCGTCGATAGCATTGTGTGCGCCCCGTTCGGTTTGCACGTGGGCGGCAACTTTTAGACCTGCAGCTGCTGCCTCGTTCACGATGAACCGTATATCGTCAGCCGAGTATACGTACGCCTTACTGTCTACTACGATTTTAATGACCTTGGCTCCCCAATAGATATTCTCCCGAACCGCTTTCCTCATTTCGTCGTGGCTGTCAGCAAAGTAGAACTCGGGATTCTCCAAGAGGTTGGCCTCCGCGGGTGTATCCCAGAATTGCCCGCCGAAGGGAGCGATAATCCGTCCAGCAGGGATCATTGTCGGGCCAGGAACCCAGCCGAAATCAATCGCCTTCTCCAGATCCATGTCTAGATACTCGCCCGAATTCCCAACGTCACGAACCGTCGTGAAGCCAGATTGGAGCATCTCCAGCGCGTGCTGTTCCCCCAGGATTGCTCGGTAGCCTGGACGACGCTGCAAGGTCATAATCCAGAAGTCTCCCAAGTCCCATTTGGGATCGACGGTTGCAAGAAGATGGGTGTGTGCGTCAAAGAGACCCGGTAAGACCGTTTCCTTGGAAAGATCAAGTATCCGTGCGTTCGCGGGAATTGTCGGATTGCTGCCTACGTCAGTGATCTTGCCGCCGGTGACGATTATGACCTGATTAGTGCTCACGCTACCGTCGTCGGGATCTATTATCTTTCCGGCGTGGATTACCGTCGTCTGACCTTTAGTGGAGATTGGGAACAGCGCAGCAGCAATCGCCAAAAGCATTGCGATTGCATATCGGCGGCAGCAAAGCCAAATAGGCATCAGGCCAACCTCCCGGCGAAACTGTAGCAAATACTACACCGCACCGAGACGCGATCTTTAGAAAAGTGGGAGCGCATCCTCCCTTTTGTAAAGTGGGCTAGGGTACTGCCTGAGGTTCGCTTCCCATAGGTCCTTCCATGAGAAGGCCGGTTGATGTCAAGGCACACTTTCTCTTTCTTCTTTCCGTGAGTCTATTCCTATTCAGCCAAGCCGCCTCTGTCGCCATCCTTCCATCCGCACTCTTTTGTGAGCGATTTTCGCTCGGTGCCAGTTGGGTGTTCTCGCTTCAGAGGTGCTGCTACCTGATAATCGACCTCTCTTCCCACCTTTCGGTGAGAGTCGGGCCCCAGGACTTAGTCGCAGTCACCTGGACTCGGCGGTTGAGCTCGGCTGTCCGGATCGCAACTCTCTAGGCCACTTCCCCCATCGCTTTCTGGCTATTGCGCAGTGGTTCGTACACCTCTCCGCCTACCCACAAGCGATGCAGCAGTACCGCCAGCTTTCGAGCCACGGCCACCACGGCTCGCTTCTTGGCATTTTTTCCTCCTCGCTCCGCAAGCTTTCGTCCCCATCTCCGCAGATCACTGTCTTCTCCAAAAGGTCCCAGAATGTAGTGCGCTCCCTGCACCATCATCGTGCGCAGATACCGGTCTCCTTCTTTGCTGATGCCCTTCTGTGGTTCGCTCTCCCCGGAGTTCCTGCGGCCAGGTCGTAATCCCAGAAAACAGCCTACCTCGCGACTCTTCGCGAACCGATACGGGTCCTCTATCGTCAGGACATAGGTCAGAGCGATCTGTGTTCCCACGCCCTTCACCTGCTTCAGCAAGAACACTTCCGGGTACACTTCCTTGGCGATTTTCTCCATCCGTCCGTCGTATTCCTTGATGCGCTCGTTCAGCGATTCGATTTCTTGGAGCAGCGGCTCCAGAACATCCCGCAATTCTGTGCTCAATACAGTGGCCAGCTCCCGGCTCACCTGATACGTGCCACACTTGGGCAGTCGTTGGCCATACGACTTCACCAACCCCCGTGCTGCGTTCACCAAGGCTGTTCGAGCGCTCACGAGTTCCGCTCGCGCGCGGATCACCGTCAGGTGGAGTTGCGCTTTCACACTGCGATGCCGCACGGGCCCCAACAACTCGGGATCGACTCGCGCCAGTCGCGCCAGGGTCCGCGCATCGTGCCGATCATCTTTCCGACTGCTCTTGGTGATCCATTGCACCTTTTGTGCGTGCGCCACGATCACTTGGTGTCCCAACTCGGTGAGCAGCCGACTTACCCAGGGGGAATGTGTTCCTGTCTCCAGTGCGATGAGACTTCGCGGCATTTTTCCAAAGGCCTGCTTCATCGCTTCCGACGTCGTCGGCAGTTTTTGTTCCAAAATGACTTGGCCTGCTTCATCCATAACGCAGTAGAACGACCAGCGATCTCCCTGATCCAAACCGATCGTCAGCTTCTTCCCCTTGAAAATCTGCTTTCCACTGTTCGCCACGGTGCTATTCTTTTTCATAAGCCGGTCTCCTTTCCATTGCGCCTTGAGCGCGTCAATCCTTGGGAGCGTACAGCATCCCGTCGGAGACCGGCCTTCTCATCCCATCTGAGAAACGGGATTTTCGCTAAGCGGCAAAAGACCTCTCAGGCCTTGGCCGAAGGGCAACGGCTCGTCTCGTTAATGTTGTAGGCACTACCAGATTTGATTCCCGAGGTGTAGACTCAGCCCACTTTGGTCGGTAACGCTTCGTCGGTGAGCGGGGCGCATGCCAAGTAAGATTAGAACGAGATCCAACCGGGGGAATGGCTCCCTTCTGCTGGCGGTGTTGACACTCTTATCGATGGCTTCGAACGGCCCTGCGGCCGCGCAAGAGACTAGCAACGTCAACACCAAAGGGCGCGGCAAATCTGCGTTGCCCAATGTTTTAAATAGTACGCCTTTGTCTACGCAAACGGCTTGGCCGCCACCAGATGTAGATCAGTCGGTGCCGGAAGTCTTGCCCGATGCGCAATGTTCATTGAGTGATGTGCTGTCGAAAGCGGGGGGCCGCGTCCAGGAACTCACTCGCAACGTGGACCGATTCACGGCGACGGAAATCGTTCAGCACCAACGCGTGGATCGTGCGGGGCGATTACGTCCTCCGGAGATACGCAGTTTCGATTACATCGTATCGATGGCGTCAAAACCAAGCGGGTCGATTAACGTCGAAGAATACCGAAAATCTCGCGGCAGCCTCGATCAATTCCCCGATGGAATTGCCACGGTAGGAACACCCAGTTTGGTCTTGATCTTCCACCCGCACTACGTCAAAGGCTTCCGAATGATCTGCGAAGGTTTAGGGCAGTGGCAGGGACGTCCGGCTTGGCAGGTCCGATTCGAGGAAAGCCGCAATAACAGCTCGATGATCACCCTCGAAATCGGGAGCCGCGTATTCAGCCTGAGGCTGCGCGGGAGGGCCTGGATTCTTGCGGATTCCTATCAGGTGGCGCGTTTGGAGACCGATCTCGCGGACCAGATTCCCCAGATTCGCCTTCGCCTTCAACATCAGAATGTTGAATATCGTCCCGTTCCTCTTCCCCAGAGTAAACGTGAACTCTGGCTGCCGTCGCGTACGGAACTGTATATGGATTTTCTCGGTCGTCGGTTCTACCGGCAACACAACTTTACCGATGTCCAGTTTTTCTCGGTGAAAGTGCAACAAACAATTGCGGATCCCAATGACCTAGCCGAACAATGAGCCAGGGGGACATCCTGCCCCCGGATGGAGAAGCGCCTTGAGGAGGAGCAACGATGCGTGCCACTCAATGGGAGTTTCGAAATCGCACGTGGCTCTTCCTCGCCATCTTTTGTATCGGGTTGTCTTTCTACTGGCTTGACCCACATAACTCTGGCGAGGTAATCGGCGGATGGTTGAGTGGTCGGGTCTCATTCCTGCCCTTGAATCGTCAGCAGACAGTCGTTCGCGGCATTTTTCTCGTGGCCGCTCTAGTCGTGGGAATTGGCGCTTTGATTCGGACGTGGGCTGGAGCGTATGTCCGAGCCAACGTGTTGCAGGACTCGAAGGTCCGAACCGAAAAGCTGGTCGCCGACGGCCCGTTTCGCTATACGCGGAATCCGCTCTACCTTGGAATCTTGATGGGTGTGTTTGGGGCTGGCGTAATGTGTAGTCCGATCGGGTGGGCCGTGCAAGTAGGGCTTGCCATCGTGCTCTTGTACCGTCTCATCCTTCGGGAGGAAGGCGAGCTGCTCAATACGCACAGCCAGAGCTTCCTCGCCTATTGCCAGGCGGTTCCCAGGCTATTCCCCGCGATCAAACCGCGCATTCCTTCCTCCGGCGCTTGCCCTCACTGGAGTGAGGGCTTTGGCGTACAACTGGCATGGTGGGGAATTGCACTGGCGAACCTGGCGTGGGCAATCACGCTGCGGCCCGCATTTGCGTTCGCTGTGGCGTCGGCCGGACTAGGTCTCTTCCTAGTTCAAAAGTACGTCTTAAAGGCGTACTCCGGCCCAGTCGCGACGGCAAAAGATGGTTGATTCGAAAGCTAGCACCAAACTGCGAACTATCTGGGTGGTGTGCCACCCTGTCGCTGGATACGGCTGAAATTCTGTCCTTGGTGTGGGTGCAACGCGCCGGAGTGGTAGGATCAATTCAGCGAGTTGCAGCAGACTTCGCATCCTCGGGACTCATCAAGCCACAAACAGTGCCCGAATCAACTCAATTCCCGGCACACCGGAAGCCGATGTTGCTGCCGCGCGCCTGAGGCCCGATCCAGCCACGGTACGAGACGCGGACGACCGATGCAACAAGGTCCCACGAACCCCCACGCAGGACGCGCAACGTCCCGTTCGGGGGGATTGGGGGCCCTTGCGGATCCACGGCAGCTGCGGCGTCGTAAGCCCCAGACCAATCCGCGACCCACTCCCAGACATTTCCCAGCGTGTCATAGAGCCCGTAGCCATTCGCTTGCTTCTGTCCCACTTCATGGGTTGTTTCCCCGCTGTTCGCGCCGTACCACGCGATACCAACGAGCGGTGCGTAACGCGCGGCGGGATTTCCGCCGCGTGCGGCATATTCGTACTCCGCCTCCGTCGGCAGTCGCATCTGCAGGCCCTTGCAATACCCCTGCGCGTCATCCCAGGAGACTTCCTCGACGGGCAAGCGATCGCCTCGAAAATTGCTTGGATTGGCGCCTACCACTTTTTGGTATGCCGCCTGCGTCACTTGCGTTTGTCCAATCCAAAAGCCCTTCGTGATCTTTACCGAATGCGCCGGTTTCTCAAAATTCTGGCATTCGGCGTCGTCCGGCGAGCAACCCATCTGGAACGTGCCCGGCGGAATCCACACATAGGTCAGCCCATCGTTCGGGTTGACCTTCGTTTTCGCCTGCGCCGCGACTCGCACAACGCCGCCGATCCGCCAAGCGGCAATTGCGGCAAGCGCGCACAGGATCAGCACCCAGAATGCACCAAACTTATCCGACTGAGAGAAGACACGCCAATCATGGACCTTCATTCTGTTATCGATCTCCGCTTACGCAAACACCGTCAAGCCCAAGCAGGCAGATGTTACACCCAGCCCGCTCATCTCAGAGCCCGATAAACGGCCTCATCGGAGATTAGGAAGTGGGTTCGAGCCACCCGGGGGTTCTTTCAGAGGGCGGTACGACCACGATTTCTAGGAGGCAGAGTTCAGTGCGTTCCTAGCAGTGAAACCACCACGAACGCAAGGTTACGATCCTGGGGATAACTTCTGGAGCCGCCAGCAGGTCCAACGAGGGCCTAGGCCGTGGCTGATAGCCCAATCTGTCATTCGTATCGCATCCGCGGGATTTTTCGGCGATCCAGTGATTCCGCTCGCTTGTGAGAAATCCTTCCACGTGCTGCCGGCCAGGGTGTCGGTCGGCCCTCGGTGAAATTGCAATATCCCGTCGGACATGATGCCATCGGAGTCGGGCCGGGAGACGTTCATCCCCCGACTCTCGCATTGGATCAGTTTTTCGATTGTTGCCTTGTTTTTCACGGCGAACGGGAGCGCATATCCCCATCGCGGGCCAGAAATGAACGTTTCCAGGGCTATTGGTCGTGTGACGGTGTATTCATCCGCTCGGGCTAAAACGGTCTGAATGAGTGTTACGAAGGGGAGAGAAAGGAACAGGAGATAAAGTAGCTTCTCGATAATTGGGGTAGACCGTTCGTCCCGTCGCTGTTTTTGACCTTCCGCTTTCTCGCGAAGGTTAGGCTTGTGACCATCTGGGCGCACCGAGCCGCAACGAATCGCCAAGCGAGGCCTGCGGATAGTCACGGTCATGGAACGATCCCTGCGTCGCCGTGAAGAGGTCGCAGCCGGTCGGCGAGATTCAAAAGCATGACGCCATTATACAACAGGGCGAATATAAAGCGAATAGACATTTAGCCGCCGTAACCAAAACCCATTGGACATGTTTCGTCTTAGGCTCCGGAGCATTTGATTCGTCATGCGACAAAACGGCCAGCCCTGTCGCGAGGCACTTTGCACCTGAGAATTGGTTCAACCTGGCAGGAATTCACAAGCTAAGCGCCGCGGCGAAGCGCGTCCGGATATATAATCCCGTCCACGATTACAGGTCGAGAATCAGCAGCTGGTGCCTTGGCCTTGATTTGCGAGTTGGCTGCTTCCGGATCGCGGGCTCAAACGTCGCGGTCCGGCAGTGGTTCAGAATGGGAGGAGTGACAAATGGGTGGCAAACTTGCGATCCAGCTTGGCCGCGAATCTCAAATGAACAAGACACGGAGCCGCCCCGCCGCGCGCAAGAATTGGTTTACAAAGCGCGGACTCTTGCCAGGCTTCTTGTTTACGCTAAACGTTCTGATGTGGGGCGGAACTGCATTCGGCCACCACGGCGGCGCAGCATGGGACTCGAAAACCACGATTACTCTGCAGGGTACCGTCACAGAGTTTCGATTCATCAATCCCCACGCCCAAATTTTTTTTGATTCCAAAGATGACAACGGCAATATGATTCATTGGAGTTGCGAAGCTGCCGACCCCTCAATGCTGGTAAGGCAGGGCTGGAACCGCCAGATCCTAAAACCGGGAGATCAAGTCAAATTCGTCGGACACCCCGCCAAAAGCGGCGCCAAACTGATAGAGTTGCAAAAACTCACGCTACCTAACGGCGAGGAACTCACAGCCAGTGGGTCAGGTCAGTAGGAGTATGGCAATGAAAAAGGCGCTCCTGAAGCTTGTCATAGTGCTCGCTGCGCTTGTTTACTGCGCAGGTGCCCTCGCTCAAGTAGCTGCTCCCGCTACCAATCAGGCTCCCAGTTCGCGGCCATCTGGTTCGTTTTCGCCGCACGACCTTAACGGCTTATGGATGACGGCGTCCGGCCTCACCGCCGGCCAACAGCTCGTTGACCCAAACGCTCATCCTCCTTTCACTCCATGGGGCCAAATGCGGTTCGACATGTCCTTCCCGTCCTTGGGGCCAAGGGACGTGGCCGGAAAAGAGAACGATCCGATTCTTAGGTGCGATCCGGATGGGGTTCCCAAGATACTCGGCTCTCCGCATCCATTCGAAATCTTCATGCTTCCCGACCGGATGCTGCAGATCTTCGAGAAGCACCATGATTGGCGAGAAATTTGGACGGATGGACGCGGGCTTCCTAAAGACCCGCCAGAGCTCACCTGGAATGGCTACTCTGTGGGCAAATGGGAAGGTGACACATTTGTCGTCGATTCCGTCGGGTTCAATGACGTTCCCTGGCTCGACTACTATGGGGACCCGCATAGCGATGAAATGCGCCTAACTGAATACTACAAGCGGGTCGATGCCAATACGCTTTCGATTAGCGTCACGATTGATGATCCCAAGGCTTACAAGAGCGTGTGGGTGGGCAAACCTCACCTTTTCACTTTGAAGCCCAAGTGGGCCCTCCAGGAATACTACTGCATCAACGAAGAGCTCAATAGCTACGATCGGGATATACGAATACCCTCCGGCGTGGATGGCGGGAAACCAAATACTAAGGCCGACACAGCCAAGGACGGCAAGAACTGATCGCCGCGCGATTGGATCCGTTTGTCACGTGCGGAGCGGGCCGATCGCGTTGCCGATTCATGTCGAACATGAACACGCGCCGAAGCATGCGCGGCAGGCCGCGGCGACGGCGATCAGGGAGTGGCGGGAAGGGTTGGGCGGCGACGGGGGAATGTTCGCGTTCGGGCGCGGGATCGGTAGCGCCGGGTGCATTGCTTTGAGCAGGTCGGAAAGCGAAGCCGCGGTGTAATCGCGATGACCTAATCCTCTCGCTTATCCGCAACCCGGGATTTCCGGCAAAGGTCAACGACATTGCAGTTGAGTCCGGAAACTCGCTCTATCAGCCGATATTGAACCGTTACATTGGACACCTGACAGGAGATATACATCCCGTTTGCTTGCCCAGTGATTTGTCGCACCTAATTCTTAAACTAAGAGTCAAAACGCGCTTTTCTGGGACTGCCAAGGCTACTTGTTTCCTGCAGGAGCAGGCTTCGTCGCCGGGTCATAAGTATTGTCGTAAAAGGTGGTGTTTTCACGTACTGAGCAGACCCAAGGGTTCTCCATGAACGGCACTTTGGAAATGGTGAAATTTCTGTGTGCCTTGAACGGAGCAGTATATGCGCCCGGGTCATCGATGGTCGCGTCGAGTTCCAGTGTGTTCTGGTCCACCCGCCTATAGCGCTCCACCAAATGCAACTTCTCTGTATGTGGATGGCCGAGTTGATCGAGCCAAGTCTTGTCATTTGTCCCAATCGTATCGACGACAAGTGTATCCCCGTTCTCGTACCAACCAATTGAGTCACCCCACCACGTGGGATCCGGGTCATCGGGATGTTTGCTATTCAATCGAACAATGCGGAAGGTCTGCATGACTTCATGCAGGATGTACACAGTATCAGGGGTTTGAACGAATTTCGTTCTCGCAGGCTCCATGTAGATGCGGATAAGGCCGGGTGGTTCGCAATATTTGATCCAAGGATCGGTGGTTTTTTCGAATTCGCTGCCGGGGGCCGTTGCAGACATCTCGGACATGGTCTTCTGCAACGCCCAGGGCTGGTACGGGATGTCTGGTTCCTTTCCTTTCTGCCTGCCCTGTATGTCTGCAACGCTGATACTCTGGCCGATGCCGCCCCGTTTACCGTCCAATCCCCATGTGCCGGAAAGGTCGGCCACTTTTGAGGATCCGCCGCTCTGCGCGGCCGGCGCGGCAGCCTGGGCTCGCAGTGGCAGTGATGGCAAGGAGAAGAGTCCCGCCATCAGCGTGATCGTCGATAAGCCTAAAATGCTTCGCATCTTCAAATGCTTCCTCCGTTATGTGGGACCTGTCTCTGATGGAACTAAACAAAGATGGTTTCACAGTCTACACCTTTAGAGCAACATGGAGGAGGGTTACGCCTGATAAACGGGATTCTCTGAGATGGGCTGTCACAGCCGAGCCAACTTCCGATAATAAAACTCACAGGACTTGGCCCGTTGAACGCTCCCCTGAAAGCGAGTTACTCGGGCGACGTTTGAAACGAGGGCAGAGTGGCCATCCAGGCTGAGACGGTCAATTGATGGCAAAGCAATAAAAAAGTCCAGCCCCTCCCGTGCTTTCGAGCGCTGCTTGGCTGCAACCCTTGCTGGCGTTCGACGAATTCCAAGAGGAGCCATTGCCGATTCGGTCTGAATGGCCCACCTGCGCGGAACCAGTCGTGCTGCTGGTCCAGTTGTCGCACGTGTGGTCGGCGTTATCCGTGTAAGCGCGGCCGTCCCACTTCGATCCCGTAAGAATTTCGTGCTGAATCGGTGGCGGATCACCGATGCCGTTAATGAGCTGTCCATGCTCGTTGCGTGTGGACTGCTTGAACAGATTGCTGCCGCGTTGCGCCTGGACGAGCGTGTCCCCGTGAAGTTCGCCAAGGTCCGCCGAAATGATGGCGTTTTGCGGCGCCCCCAGTTGCGCGAACGACCAGTTGAACCAAGGCCCGGTGCCGATACGGTCACGCGCGTTGACGGCAGGCTGTCCGGGACGAGCTTGGGTGCTGAGATAGGCGTGCCAGGTGTGACCGCCCCCGCCCACAGCCGCCGCAAGCGCGTGGCAGTGCGCGTCGGCGCCCGCAAGTCCGCCAAGGTCTCCGCCTTTACCGAGACCGACGCTGGTGACGAAAAAAGTCATTCGAGCGGGAGTCGGCGTCGGGCTGCCGGGGGGCGGCGTGACGCCCTGAGTATTCGGCGCGTTCTGTTGAGCCAGCATCAGGCAAGAGGCCAGCATCAAAGTACACAAACCGACAACGTAAGCATGTGGCCTGGTCATGGGCTTCTCCGCCATTCTAGTTAATCGCGAAACAGTAAAACAGGCCCTGGCCGTGGGTTTTCGGCAAATCCGCCTGCGCACAGCCGCGCGTTCCGTGAGCGGAGTTCCAGGAACCGCTGCCGCCGCCGTTGCGGTCGGGAAAACCGATCTGGGCGTTGGGCCTGCCATCGGCGGCATTCAGGTTTCCGTTCGACGCTCCAGGAGCTGGGCTCTTGTTGCTGGTCCAATTATCGCAGGTGTGATCGAGACCATCGGTGAACGCGGTGCCATCGGTCTGACTACCGGTGAGCATTTCGTGCCGAGTCGAAAACCGGGTGGTTTTGGCGTAATCCCAGTCGTTGTCGCGTGGATCGGAATAGTCATATAAACCCGGCACGATCTGGCCTTTTTCCGTCAACCCGGTGAGCTTATTCAGATTATTTCCCTGATGCGCCAGTTCCATCGTATCGCCGTGCAGGTGCGCGAGATCCTGCGCGATCATTTCCCCTTTGAAGTTGTACCAGGGACCTTTGCCGATGCGGTCGCGCGCGTTCACGGCCGGCTGGCCCGGCCGCGCCTGTGTGCTCAAGTAAGCGTGCCAGGTGCGATTTCCGGCGCCTGCGGCCGTTGCGAGCGTTTGGCAATGTGCGTCAGCGCCGGCCAGTCCGCCGAGATTGCCGCCGTCGCCGACGGGTTCGCTCGTCACGAAAAAATTCATCATCGGCGAAGGCTTCGCGCCCCGCGGATATTCGCCGGGCTTCGGGACCTGAGCGAACAACAGGCTGCAGGCGAGCACGACTGTGCCCGAAAGCATCAGGGCTGAAGACTTAATCTTCGTCATGTAACCTCCAAATTTTCCCCGTATCGCGCCGCTTCGTTGGTTTACCCGTTAATCACAACATCACAGGTTATGCTGTTTTTCTGCAAATCACGCCCCCGCAGCTTACGCGCCCCGGCGTTGTTTGCCAACTCCCGAAAATGGCATTCTCGGAATCTGGAAACCTTGACACCCGCAGTGGAAGGTATAAGCATTAACTTCAGTATGCAGAGAGCCGTCTGTATTCTTGCACTCGCGTTAGGCTGTTTGATTTCAAGCAGCGTTTGGAGTGCGGCTAAACCCATAACGCTGATTCTGGAGCAGACAACTACCGTCCGAGTCGGCGATTTGGCGGTGCTGCACATTCCTTCGGATAGCCGTTATTCGCATTCTGGAGCCGAGGGCGCCTGGCGCGATGTGCTCGTCCGTGTCCGCCATTCCGGACACGACGTGACGTTCCGTGCTGTGCGGCCCGGATTGGGCGTAATCATTATCAGCCCCAATGTGCCAGAGGGAGACTGCATTAGTTGCGCGACGCTTCATTACTTCATTGATGTGATTCCGCAGAAGTAATCCGCCTCCAGATATTGCCGTGGTCGACTCCGCGAGTGGCGTCGTCACCATCCTTTTGACTCAACGGCCGCCCCCATAGTTCTCGTTCCCCTTGTCACGGACGCCACCAAGTGCTGACAAACGGCATTCTCGACAATTGACCCGCTAGCCGCAATTCTCCCGACCATAACGATTCCCGGGCGGCAGGGTTGTAGCCCATTGTTGCAGCCCATTATTGTAGAGTGATGGGCTGCCAATCGGGCGCCAATAGAACGTAGGAGCACAGGATGAACCTGCCCCACATGAAGCTGGAAGAACTGGCACGGAAATTAGGCTGCAGACTCGAAGGCGATGCGCAGACGGACATTCGCGGCATCGCGGGGATCGAAGCGGCGCAGGCCGGCGACCTGACATTCGTCTCGAATCCGCGCTACCGCCAAGCCGCGTGCACGACGCGCGCTTCCGCCGTCCTGGCCGCGCCGGATTTGACCGTCGAGCGCGAGCCGGGGCTGCCGCCGCTGGCGCTTTTGCGCTCGGAAGATCCTTACCTCGATTTCGCCCGCGCCATTCCCTTCTTCTATGCGCCGCCGCGCTACGCGCCGTCGATTCATCCCACGGCGGTGATTGCCGCGTCGGCAAAAATCGGCGAAGGCGCGCACATCGGCCCTTATTGTTTTATAGATGAAGGCGCTCTGATCGGGCGGAATGCCGTGCTGCACAGCTTCGTGGCCATCTATCGCGGCGCGCGCATCGGCGACGATTTCTTCGCCCACGCCCACGCCGTCGTGCGCGAAGGCTGCCGCATCGGCGATCGCGTCATTTTGCAAAACGGCGTGGTCGTCGGCGGCGACGGCTTCGGCTTCGCCAAACAGCGCGACGCCCGCTGGTACAAAATCCTGCAAGCCGGAATCACCGTGATTGGCGACGACGTGGAGATTCAGGCCAACTCCTGCATCGACCGCGCCACGGTCGGCGAAACGCGCATCGGCAACGGCGCCAAGCTCGACGATCTCGTGCTCGTGGGCCATGGCGGCGCCGTGGGCGAAAACACGCTGCTCTGCGGGCAAGTGGGTCTCGCGGGCACGACGCGCATCGGCAACAACTGCATCCTCGCAGGCCAGGTCGGCTGCTCGGGGCATCTCACCGTCGGCGACGGCGCGATGATCGGGCCGCAAAGCGGCGTGCCCAATGACGTGCCTCCCGGTGCGTTCTATTCGGGCTCGCCGGTGGTCGAGCACCGGCAGTGGCTCAAGAACGCGGCGGCCATCAGCCGCGTCCCGGAGTTGGCGAAAACGGTGCGCCACCTCGAATCCGAAATCGCCAAGCTCAAAGCGCAGGCCGGCACTTAGATCTCGCACCTCTGAAAGAAAACTTTTGTCGCCGAGATGTAGGCCCTCCGCGGTGGAATCCGCCGGCTACCATAAAAACCCGATTGTGAGCCCTGGATTGGGCGGTAGATTAGCCAATGATTTTCAAGGGCAACGGACAGCGCAACGGCCCGCAATCTGGCGGATTCTCTATAGTCGTGGGTGTCTGCCCGCTCGCAACGCGCTGCCCCCGCCGCCGCGAAGGCGGAATGCCATTGGAAGCGAACAAAGGAAGGATATGCACATGAACGAAATGAATACCGCTGTAGCCGTTTACTCGAACCACTCAGAGGCTGAAGAAGCCGTCAAGGAACTGCAGAAAGCCGGATTCGACCTCAAAAAGCTGTCCATAGTCGGGAAGGATTACCACACGGAAGAAAATGTTGTGGGCTACTACAACGCCGGCGACCGCATGAAGTACTGGGGGAAGTGGGGGGCGTTCTGGGGCGGTCTCTGGGGCCTGCTCCTCGGCGCGGCCTTCTTCGCCATCCCGGGGGTCGGACCCGTGCTTGTGGCGGGTCCTCTTTCGGCTTCGATCGTAGCGGCTTTGGAAGGTGCTGTCGTAGTTGGCGGCCTCAGCGCCATTGGCGCCGGTTTGTATAGTCTCGGCATTCCCAAGGACAGCATCCTCAGATACGAGACGGCTCTCAAATCGGACAACTTCCTTCTCGTCGCACACGGAACTGCCGAAGAAGTTGCCAAGGCCAGGGACATTCTTCGGACTACCCGGCCTTCGGAGCTTAACGTGCATCCGGCTCAACCTGTTAAGACGGCCGCAGCCGTCTAGCCGGCATGCACGGGCAAAGACGGAAGATAATTGGTGAGGAATGAAAGCGACCTGGAAACCTCACGAGAAGCATGGGCGGCTTACGACGCAAAGCGACTTGCCCGACACGGTCTACGCCTTTCCAAAGCAGCGTAAGGAACCGCTGACCGATGCACCGCACGTGCGCAACGCCGTCGCACGCTTCGATCAAGTGATCGGCGTCTCCGACGCCGATCGCGCCTTGGCGTTCGCGAACATCGAGAAGGCTGCGAAGCACTATGGCGTCGATCTTTCGGAGACGTCATGGCACGATCTCGGCGTTCATCCGCAACGAAACCGGAAAGCGGCGGCCGCCAAAGGCGTTGCCACGCGCCGGCGCAGGCAAAAAGGCTAGAAATCCGTCGGCCGTAGGGTTTGCCGGGCTGAAGCTCGCCGCTACAACCCCGTGTCCTGTTCGGCTGACGCAGCGCTGCGGCCCAGGGCTACAAGGCATCTACGCGGGCAGGGGCTTGTAGCCTGGGGCGCCGCAACACGGGTGTTCGTGTTGCGGGCCCCGGGGAATTTGCGACGCAATATCCTAATCTAGCGATCTAGCGCTGAGGCGACGTCCGCCGGCTGCTGATCGGCGGGCAGCGCCGCGGCGACGGCGGTGTGGACGCGCTCGGCGAGTTCGCCGCGGCGGTCGAGCGAATATTCCGAGGCATCGATCGCCGGGCAGAAGCGCACGACGATTTCCCCCGGCCGAATGCGATAAGAATTCTTAGCCAGCACGCGATGCGCTCCGCTGCACGCCACGGGCACCACCGGCGCTCCCGCCTGGATGGCCAGTGCGAAAGCGCCTCGGCGGAACGGCAGCAAGCGCCCGTCGCGGCTCCGCGTTCCTTCCGGATAGATCAGAAACGAGACGCCTTTTTTCATCTTCTCGGCGGCGAGAGCGATGCTGGCCACGGCGCTTTCGGCATGGCCGCGATCCACGGGAACGTAGTGCGACATGCGAAACGCCGCGCCCACGATGGGAATCGCAAACAGCGATTTCTTCGCCAGAACGGCGATGGGGCGCGGAATCGCGCCGACGATGGCCGGCGGGTCGGCATTGCTGGTGTGATTGGCGGCAAAAAGGCAAGGTCGCGCGGGAATATTTTCGAGGCCCTCCACGCGCGTGCGCAGCCCGGCCGCGCGCGTGATCCATAGCACCGAGCCGACGCCGGCGCGATAAAGCGGGCCGATGGAGCCCGTCAGCGCGGCGTAAAGTAAAAGCGGCAAGCCCGCCACAATGGTGACGACGCCCAGCGCGAGCACCACAAATGCCGTGCGAATCATCTCCTCACCCTATTTGCCGGCGCGCAGTATAAAAGACGCGTCAACCCGAGTTCTCACGCAAACTCTTCACCCCGGCCACTCATTCTGCCGCCTTGCGCGCTACAATCACAACTTTGCCATGCCGGAGAACATCACCCACTGGGCCGCTCAGGTTCGCGCGGGCGATACGCGCGCGATTTCGCGCGCCATCACCGCCATCGAAAATTCCGACGCGCGCGCCGAAGATTTGCTGCGCGAGCTTTTTCCCTTCACCGGCCGGGCCTATCTCGTCGGCATCACCGGCGCGCCCGGCACGGGCAAGAGCACGCTCGTCGATAAGCTCGCCGCGCACTATCGCGCGCGCGGCAAAACCGTGGGCATCATCGCCGTCGATCCCACCAGCCCCTACACCGGCGGCGCCGTTTTGGGCGATCGCATCCGCATGCAACGCCACGCCACCGATTCCGGCATTTTCATTCGCTCCATGGCCACGCGCGGATTTTTTGGCGGACTCGCGCGCGCCACGGCCGACGCCGCCCTGGTGCTCGATGCGGCCGGCAAGCAGGTGGTGCTGATCGAAACCGTCGGCGTGGGCCAGGACGAGATCGACGTGGTGCGCCTGGCCGAATGCACGCTCGTGCTCGTCGTGCCCGGCCTGGGCGACGACGTGCAAAATATGAAGGCCGGCCTCATGGAAGTGGCGGATATTTTCGTGCTGAACAAAGCTGAGCGCGAGGGCGCCGACCGGCTCGAGCAGCAGCTTCAAGCCATGCTGGAGCTGGCGCCCAGCCTTAGTCACGTCAACGATGGCGGGCACGGCTGGACGCCGCCAATCATCCGCACGACGGCCACCGAAGGCAAAGGCATCGCCGAGCTCGCCGATGCCATCGAGACATTTCACGAGCGGCGCGAGCGAAGCGGCGAACAGCGCGCCAAAATCCTCGAGTATTGGAAGCAGCGCCTGGTGCTGCTGCTCGAAGGCCAGCTCCTGGGCCGCGCGCTCGGCGGCGACGGCCGGCGCGTGCTGGAATCTTTAGCCTCCGAGGTCGCGGAACGCAGGAAAAACCCGTACACTGCCGTGCGCGAGCTTTTATCTCGCGCCGGCCTATAACGCATGCGGCAAAAGCTTGAAAGTTGTCATTCCGAGGAGCGCGTCGCGTCTTTTGCGGCGACGAGAAATCTGCTTTTGCTTTTTCTTGACGTTGCGTCGCGGCTTAGCCGCTGAGCATACAAAATGAAACTCGGCTCCATCGAATTCCACATTCTCGATGACGGCACCTTCCGCCTCGACGGCGGCCAGATGTTCGGCGTGATCCCCCGGACCATTTGGGAACGCGTCGCGCCTCCCGACGACAAGAATCGCGTCACGTTCTCCATGAATTCCCTGCTGATCCGCGCGGCAGACAAATGGATTCTCGTGGAAACGGGCGCCGGCGACAAATGGGACGCCAAGGACCGCGATATTTACGCCTTTGAAGGCGCGCGCCTCCCCGAGCAACTTGCCGCGCATGACGTGCGCCCGGAGCAAATCGACATCGTGGTGAACACGCATCTGCATTTCGATCATTGCGGCTGGAACACGCGCATGATCGACGGAGCCGCCGTGCCTACGTTCCCCAATGCCAAATATTTCGTGCATCTCGGCGAATTCGAGCACGCGCGCCATCCCAGCGAGCGCGACCGCGCCAGCTACTTGCCCGAGAATTTCGAGCCCATGGTCAAATCCGGCCAGTGGCATCTGGTCGAAGGAGAAGGCGGCGAAGTCGCTCCGGGCGTGGAATTGATCGTACTTCCCGGCCACACCAGCGACATGATGGGCGTGCGTCTCTCGTCGGGCAGCCAGACGGCGATCTTTCTTTCCGATCTCGTGCCCACGACGGCGCATTTGCCGCTTCCCTGGATCATGAGTTTCGATCTCTATCCCATGACCACGCTCGAAAACAAGAAAAAGTGGCTGCCGCTGATCGCGCGCGAAGGCTGGCTCGCGCTTTTTTGCCACGACGAAAAAATTCCCGCCGCGCGTCTCCGCGAAGAGGGCCGCAAGATCATCGCGGAGCCGGTTGTAGTAGACTGACGCGCCCGGGCGCGAGCTAAACGGCGCGGCGTTCTACGGTTCTCGAGCGGCAAAAGGGCGTGGCAATCACGCCCCTTTTGCCGCATAACTAAAGTCGAGCGCGAAAAGGCCGTTCTTCGCGCGAAAGTCCTCGCCGCGAACGTCTACCCGCAGGATGAGCTTCGCGGCGTTCGCAAAGTCATCAGGAGCTTTCGCGCGTTCGCAAAGTTCACGGCGCTTTTCGCGCCTAAAAAAGTTTGTAGCCCAGGGCGCGCCGATTTTTGGCGGCCCTGGGGCTTTGCGGCTCGATCCGCCGCCAATCGCCGAGGAAGAATTCGTACATGACCCCTAAGCCGAAAACGAAAGCCTCGAAGCACCCCGGCGCCGCCGAAGCTGAAATCGGCATCATCGGCGGCAGCGGCCTTTACTCCATGCCCGGCCTCGAAAAGCCGCGCGAATGGCGCGTGAAAACGCCATTCGGCGAGCCCTCCGACGCGCTCGTCATCGGCACGCTCGAAGGCAAGCGCGTGGCGTTTCTCGCGCGCCACGCGCGCGGCCATCGCCTGCTGCCCTCGGAGATCAACTATCGCGCCAATCTCTACGCCCTGAAGCTCGCCGGCGTCGAGCGGGTAATCTCGGTAAGCGCGGTGGGCTCGCTGCGCGAGGATTTGCGCCCGCTCGAATTCCTGATTCCCGACCAGTTTTACGACCGCACTTACCGGCGCGTCCCCACATTTTTCGGCGGCGGCATCGTGGCGCACGTGGGCTTCGATAAGCCCACGTGTCCGCAACTGGGCGGCGTGCTGGGCGCGGCTTGCGACGCCGCCGGCGTCACGGCGCATCGCGGCGGGACTTACGTCTGCATCGAAGGGCCGCAGTTTTCGACGCTGGCCGAAGCGCACGTGCACCGGCAGTTGCGCTTCGAGGTCGTCGGCATGACCAACGTCACCGAAGCGAAGCTGGCGCGCGAAGCCGAGCTCTGCTACGCCACCGTGGCCATGATCACCGATTACGATTGCTGGCATCCCGAGCATAGCTCCGTCACCGTGGCCGAAATCATCGCCAATCTCAACCGCAATGCCGAAAGCGCTTGCAGCGTGATCCGCCACGCCGTGCGCGCCATGCCGGCGGAACGCCAGTGCAAATGCGGGCGGGCCCTGGCCCATGCCATTGTCACCGAGCCCGCGCTCGTGCCTGCGGCGGCGCGCCGCCGCCTGGCCGCCATCATCGGCAAATACATCTCCTGATCTACAGGGACGCAGCCGGGGTACCGTTCACGAGAGCGCGCGATATTGATATCATTGACCTTGAAATTTGCGAGAGCCACAGCCAATGAAAATTAATTTGACGCCCGAGCAGGAAAAGATTGTCAAGGAGGAGCTGGAATCCGGCCACTTCCGCACCATCGAGGAACTTGTCGGCGAAGCGCTGCAGGCCCTGCGTGAGAAGGAGCAATCCTCGGGCGCGAGCGTGCCCAATGGCGCTCAGCGTCAGGCTGTGCGCGAAATGCTCGCTTTTGTGGAGAACAATCACGCGCGCCTCGAAGGCGTATCCGTCAAGGAGCTCATTCACGAGGGCCGCCGTCTGTGAATGATTTCGTTCTGGACGCTTGCCTCGCGCTCCAGTGGTTCCTTGAGGATGAGGCGGACCGGAAATACAGCTTAGGCGTCCTCGCCAGCCTCGCCGAAAAGCACGCCTTGGTTCCAGTCCTGTGGTTTTATGAAGTCGGCAACGGTCTGCTCATGGCGCAACGCCGTAAGAGAATTTCCTTCGATCAAGTCGAAGGATTCCTAAGCCGCTTGCGGAACCTTCCGATCGACGTGTCGCGGCAAACGCCTGCCGAGATTCTCGAATTGCCCGCATTTGCGCGCGCCCATGGCCTCACCAATTACGATGCGGCTTATCTCGCGCTTGCCGCGCGACTCAGCCTTCCTTTAGCAACAACGGACAACACATTACGCGCCGCCGCCCTTTCCGCAGGCGTCAACATTGTTGCAGGCTAACGCGGAGGCGCTATCATGTCGGGCCGTGAATAAGAACCAGGGAGCTTGTTAATGTCACTTCTCGTTGTGGGTTCGGTCGCTTTCGATGCGCTGGAAACGCCGTTCGGCAAGGTCGAGCGCACGCTCGGCGGCGCGGCCACCTATTTTTCCGTGGCGGCCAGCTGCTTCACGCACGTGAATCTGGTCGGCGTAGTCGGCGACGATTTCACTAAGGCGGACGCCGCCATCTTCCGCGGCCGGCGCATCGATATCAGCGGGCTCGAACGCGCCTCCGGCAAAACTTTCTTCTGGGCCGGCCGCTACGGCGTCGACCCCAACGAGCGCGTCACCCTGGCGACCGAACTGAACGTCTTCGCCGCCTTCCAGCCGAAACTGCCGGAATCGTTTCGTTCCTCGAAGCACGTTTTTCTCGCCAATATCGATCCCACTCTCCAGCGCTCCGTGCTCCAGCAGATCAAGGGGAAGCCGCGCATGGTGGCGCTCGACACCATGAACTACTGGATCGAGAAAACTCCCGCCGAGCTGCGCGCCATCCTGGCGCACACGCAGATCCTCATGATCAACGACGCCGAGGCGCGCATGCTCACCAACGAGCACAATCTGCTGCGCGCCGCGCGCCATATCTTCAAGCTCGGCCCCACGGCGCTGGTGGTCAAGCGCGGCGAACACGGCGCCATGATGGTGCACGGCGGCGGCATCTTTTCCGTTCCCGCGTTTCCGCTCGAGGAAGTGCACGACCCCACCGGCGCGGGCGATAGCTTCGCCGGCGGCTTCATGGGCTATCTCTCGAGCGCCCCGCGCCTGAACGACGCCGTGCTGCGCCGCGCCATGGTCTATGGCTCGGTGATGGGCAGCTTCGCCGTGGAGCGCTTCGGCCTCGAACGCATTCGCCGCGTCACGCGCCGCGAAATCGACGCCCGCGCCCGCCACTTCTACAAGCTCACCCAATTCCGCCTGTAACGGCGTTGACCGAATCGCGGCACGCGCCGCGCCGCGCGCGCTTACGGCGGCGAACCCCAGTGTATACTCGCGCCTTGCCTGCCATGCGCAAACGGCGGTCCTCGAAAGCTCCCGGCCCCGGCCCTGCGGTAAAGCCTCCGGCGCTTTCTCCCGGCGGCTTGGTCCGCGTGATCTCCACCGCCAGCCCCGCGGACCGCGACGCCCTCGGCCGCGGCATCGCCGAACTCGAGCGGCTGGGCTATCGCGTGCGCATGGGCTCGGCGATGCACCCCGACGGCTACTTCGCCGGCTCGGTCTTGCGGCGCAAGGCCGAGCTGGAATCGGCTTTGCAAGACCTGGACGCGAGCGCCGTGATCTGCGCGCGCGGCGGCTACGGCACGGCCACGCTGCTCGAGCAAATCCAGCTTCCGCGCGCTGGGAAGCCCAAGCTGCTGGTGGGCTATAGCGACGTGACCATCCTACAGGCTTATCTGTGGACGCAGCGCCGCTGGACTTCTCTGCACGGGCCCATGGTCGCCGCCGGATGGGATCACGGCGCGGGGAACGCCTCGGGATACGATCTGAAGTCGTTTCTCGATGCCTCGGGAGGCAAGCGCAAATCGTGGACGATCGCGCTCGATGGCGAGCCGCTCTCGCGCGGCGAAGCCGCGGGCCTGCTGCTCGGCGGCTGCATCACGCTCCTCGAGACGACGCTCGGCACGCCCTGGGAATTCGACACGCGCGGCGCCATCCTTTTTCTCGAGGACCGCGGCGTGAAGCCCTATCAGCT
>Ga0207053_10060_pt1 | contig 26484 bp, 17 predicted proteins | sample Alteio_BWMinCont_59_FD_153290 | JGI IMG/M metagenome (GOLD analysis project Ga0207053, IMG submission 153290) | Enriched cells from forest soil in Barre Woods Harvard Forest LTER site, Petersham, Massachusetts, United States -... | ecosystem: Environmental > Terrestrial > Soil > Temperate forest >...
GCAGGCCGTGCTGCTGGGCGGCGCCGCCGGAGCGTTTGTTACCGCCAAGGAACTCGATGTGCAATTGACGTTCGAGGGCACGCGCGCCATCGGCGCAACGCTCGGCTCGGGCGTGATTCTATGCTTCGACGACAGCATCGACCTGAAACAGATACTTCTCAGGATCGCCACATTCTTCCGGCACGAGACTTGCGGCCAATGCGTTCCCTGCCGTGTGGGAGTGGTTCGCCAGCAAGAGGCGCTGGAACGGCTGGTCACCCTTGGGCCGCTCGGATCGGTTGCGCAGGAAGTGAGCCTGCTGCGAGAGATGGGACAGGCCATGCGGGATGCCTCGATTTGCGGACTTGGCCAGACGGCGTCCAGCGCTCTTGAATCGGCCTTAAAACGATGGAATCTATTCTGAGTGAGCCAACTTGAGTGAACCAATTACAGCGCCGTCGCCTTTCATTCCTATTCCGCGGGGGCCGATTCCCGTGGCGCCTCCAGAGGCTACGGCCAAGCAGGTGGAAATCACCATCGACGGCCAAAAAGTGAGCGTCGCCGAGGGCACGACGATACTGCAGGCCGCCCGGAAACTCGGCTTGGATATACCCACCCTGTGCTACCTCGAGACGCTTACGCCCGTGAATGTATGCCGCGTTTGCGTCGTCGAACTGGAAGGATCGCGAACTCTGGTGCCCGCCTGCTCGCGCAAAGTCGAGCAGGGCATGTCCATCCGCGTGGATTCCGAACGCGTGCGGCTCAGCCGCCGCATCGTGCTCGAGTTCCTTTCCTCCTCCGTCGATGTCTCCACGGCGCCCAGCTTCCGCGGTTACATGGAACGATATTACGCGCGCCCCGAGCGATTCGGGTCGCCTCGCGCCACCGTGGCTCAGCCCGCGAAACTGGACAACGATTTGTACGTTCGCGACTATTCGAAATGCATCCTTTGCTACAAATGCGTGGAGGCATGCGGCGTCGACGCCCAGAATACCTTCGCGATCGCGGTTGCCGGACGCGGCTTTTCCGCGCACATCGCGACCGAATTCGAAATTCCGCTGCCGGATTCGGCCTGCGTTTACTGTGGGAATTGCATCGGGGTGTGTCCTACCGGAGCGCTGATGGCCAAGAGCGAATACGATATGCGCCAGGCCGGCACGTGGGATGAGTCCCGCCAGGTACAAACCGACACCATCTGCCCCTATTGCGGCGTGGGCTGCGATCTGACCGTGCACGCCCAGGACGGAAAGATCGTTCGCGTGACCTCGCCGCTGGACCACAGCGTCACGCATGGGAATCTCTGCATTAAAGGCCGCTTCGGGTGGCAGTTCGTGCAAATCCAGGCCATCGCCGACTCGAAATGAGAGGGTTTTACTTCCTAAGCGCGGTGGTCGCGACAGTGGCGCTCGCCTTGGGCGCCAGCTCCGCATCGGCCCAGGTGTCCGCGGCGATTTCGGGAAAAGTGGAAGATGCCTCCGGCGCCGAAGTGAGCGGCGCAACGGTAACCGTGAAGAGTCTGGAGACGGGAGCAACCCGGGTGGTGACCACGGACGATGCGGGAGACTACCGAGTTCTTTCCCTGCCCCTGGGCGCGCAAGAGTTAAAAGCTGAAAAAGCGGGCTTCCGGGCCGAGGTGCGGACCGGCATCCATCTTGCGGTGGGACAGGAAGCGGTGGTGAATGTAAGGCTGGAGGTTGGAGAATATCTCCAGCAAGTGACCGTTTCCGAAGATGTTCCGGTGGTGAATGCGACCACGGCCGCTATTTCGGGGCTGGTGGGCGAGCGCGAAGTGAAGGATTTGCCGCTGAACGGCCGCAGCTTCGACAACCTGATTACGCTGAACCCCGGCGCGATCAACTACAGTGCGATGAAAAGCCCGCAAACGAGCACCAGCAACGGGAACACGTTTTCGGTGGCGGGCCGGCGGACCAGCGAGAACCTATTTTTGCTCAATGGGATCGAATACACCGGATCGAGCCAGTTGGCGATAACTCCGGGAGGAACCAGCGGCGATCTGCTGGGAATCGATGCGGTGCGCGAATTCAATGTGCTCACAGACAGCTATTCCGCCGCATACGGCAAACGGGCGGGCGCGCAGGTGAGCGTGGTTACGCGCTCCGGCACGAACGCGCTGCACGGTTCCGCTTTCGAATTTCTCCGCAACAGCGCGCTCGATGCGCGCAATCCGTTTACGCAAGGCTCTTCGGTCGCCCCCTACCGGCAGAACCAATTTGGCGGCGCGCTGGGCGGCCCGCTCAGCAAGGATCGATGGTTTCTATTTGGCAACTACGAAGGATTCCGGCAGGCGCTGGCAACCGATAACATCAGTGTGGTTCCCGACACCGGGGCTCGCCAGGACGTTTTGCCGCCGAACGTGATCTCCGGCGCGTTCACGCCGAATCCGGCAATGCTTCCGTACATGGCCTTGTGGCCCGTTCCTAATGGGCCGGAACTGCTGAGCAACGGGCTTCCCAGCGGGACAGCTTTTTCCTTCAATAGTCCAAAGCAATCCATCCGCGAGGATTTCGGCACCGCCAGAACAGACTACAAGATCGGCGACCGGGACACTCTTTCGGGGGCCTACACGATCGACGACGGCACCAGCCTGGTTCCCTTGGCCGATCCTCTGTTTGCGTCGTATACGACGCTGCGCATGCAGGTGGCGAGCCTCCAGGAAACGCATATTTTTTCGCCGCAAATGCTGAACACGTTTCGCGCCGGATTCTCCCGCGCGGGATTCAATCTGGACTCGTCGTTGCTGGCGTCGTTTCCGCCGAGCCTGTCGTTTGTGACCGGGCAGGGTCCCGGCGGAATCGTCATCAACGGCGGCGTGACGACGACGGGGATGTCCAGCATCACTTCGGCCGGCCCGAACAACGCCGCCGGCGTATGGAATCGCCGGAATCTTTTTACCTTTGCCGACGATTTTCAGATGGTGAGGCGCGGCCATCAAATCAGCTTTGGCATATGGCTGCAGCGCCTGGAAGACAATGAAGATTCGGCTTCGCGCCAATTAGGCCAGGCGACCTTTACGAGCCTGCAAACCTTTTTGCAAGGGACGGTCAGCACATTTCAAGTAGTGCCCAGCGCGAATGAGCTGGGCTGGAGAAGTCTGCTGGGCGCGTGGTACGTGGAAGATACCATCAAGCTGCGGCCCAATTTGACGCTGGAGGCCGGTATTCGCCAGGAGTTCACGACCGGCTGGAACGAGGCGCTCGGACGGGCCGCCAATTACGTCACCAACGCATCGGGAATCCTGGTGACCACTCCCATCGTCGGCAATTCCGTCTTCACGCAGAACAATGCGAAGCACTTGTTCGGCCCCCGGCTGGGCCTTGCCTGGGACGTCTTCGGAAACGGCAAGACTTCGGTCCGCGCCGGAGCGGGCACATACTACTCGCTGATCGACGATCTGGCCTTTCTGTTGAATTCGCTTCCGCCCTCGAACGGCGCTGTTTCGTTCAGCAATCGCCAGTTAGCTTCCGTTCTGCCGGTCACACCGGGAGTGCCTCCTGCGCCCTCTTGCGGTCCGGGCGTGCCCACGCCCTGCACAATTTTTGCGCCCCAGGGGGTACAGGCCGACGCGAAGACTCCGACGGTCGAGGAGTGGCATTTGACGATCGAGCAACAACTCGATCCTCAAACGGTGGTTCGCATTGGATACGCAGGCTCGCACGGATACCATGCGTTGCTGAGCGTGGATCCCAACACGGTGCCCGCGCAGATTTGCGCGGCGGCGGGCGGCTGCCAATCGGGAGGCATCAACGCGGCGAAGGGCACGGTGCCCGAAGGCGCGCAATACCTGCCCGTGGTTGCCAGCCGCCCGAACCAGTTTCTCGGGGCTGGGTTCTTCTGGTACACCGAAGGTAATAGCAGCTATAACGCACTCGACATCGACGTCGTGCGCCGTTTGAATCGCGGCCTGCAACTTCGAGGTAACTACACCTGGTCGAAAAATCTCGACGACAATTCGGCCCTGACCGGCGCGCAGGCCAATAATCAGACGCAGATGATACTGGATCGAAACAACGTAAGCCGCGACTGGGGCCTCTCCGCCTTGAATGCCGCCAGCCAGGCCAGCATCTCCGCGATTTATGAGCTGCCCTTCGGCCGAGGGAAGCTGTGGCTGAACGGGCTCGGCGGGGTAAGAGGCAAGCTGGTTAATGGCTGGCAACTGAACGGAATCGCCACGCTGCTCAGCGGTTTTCCGATCACGCCGCTGATCGGCACAAACTTTTCCGGCGACGGAGACACCAGAAATCCAGACCGGCCTTCCTGGAATCCAAACTTCAGCGGTCCGGTAATCCTGGGGAATCCGAACGAATGGTTCAATCCCAACGCGTTTATTCTGCCGACGCCGGGCACCTACGGCAACGTGGGAAGAGGGACGCTGACCGGGCCGGGCCTGGCGGACCTGGATCTCTCGCTATTCAAAAATATCGCGCTATCGGAAAAAGAGACGCTGGAATTCAGGGCGGAATTCTTCAACACGCTCAACCGATCGAATTTTGGCGTACCGAGCACAACGGTATTTTCGAGCGGCGCCATAAGCGCTTCGGCGGGATTGATCACTACAACGGCGACGCCTGCGAGGCAGATTCAATTCGGTTTGAAGTTACTCTTCTGACGGCCTGAAGTTTTCTACAACAATCAACTTATAGCAGGGGCAGGCGGGGGGAATGCTTTTGCGGCATCCCGAGGCCCCGGCTTAGCCGGGACCCCGGAATTTGTCCGTTTCTGGAATTAGCTCGCGCAGCAGGTGCCAAACAGGTCGCGCGTGAAGTTCGCTCTCATGAGCAAGCCGTCGCGCGCTTTCTCGGCATCCGCCCGGACGCGATTCAGATCCACGCCCACGAGTTTGCCGTCGAATTTTGCGACTTTGCCGGCGATGAAGACGTTCTCCACGTTGCTGGTATCCATCAGCGTCACGACCGCGCCCGGAACGTTGTTCAGCGGGAGGGTGTTAATCCGATCCGTGGACAGCATGATGATATCGGCTTCCTTGCCTGGCGTTAGCGAGCCCGTCTTGGAATCGATATGGGCCACCTTCGCGCCATTAATGGTGCCGAACTCGATGGCTTGGCGGGAGGTCATCAGGGCCGGCGCCTTCGGGTCCTTATTGATTATCTTTTCGTTGGCGAGCGCGCGCTGCAGTAGGAACGCCGTGCGCATGATGGTGAAGAGATCGGCGGTCATGTTGCACTCGACGTCCACGCTTAGGCTGGGCTGGATGCCGTGATCGAGCGCCTCCTGGACGGGCGGGAAGCCGTGCTGCATTTGCATTTCGATGGCGGCGGCGATGGAGACCTTGCCGCCGGTATCGGCGATCTTCTTCCACATGGTGTCGCTCAGGCGCGTGCAATGTATGTATTCGCAGTCCGGGCCCATCAGGCCCGCGTCTCCGAAGGTTTGCAAGCGGCCCATGACGTTATCCCCGACGACGTGGATGATGATGGGCACATTGAGCGAGCGGGCGAATTTCCAGGCCTCCGGGGTGCCGCCGCTCGAGCCGAGCGTCAGCAATTGGTCGTCGGAAGCGAAATACTGCTGCCGCAGGCGCATCAATTCGGACTGAGACTTTGCCGCTGCGTTTGGACCGCCGGCACCGTAGGCGAATACGCAGCGGCGCCCGGATTCCTTGAGCCCGGCGAGGCAGGCGTCGGTATGCTCGGGCGTCAACTGAACCTGCGAAGTGTCCACGGTTGTGATCACGCCGGCGCTGATCTGGCCGAGTGAAGCGACGAGCTCCGCGATGCGCGCGTCGTCAGGCGTGTAATGGGGCGTAAACACCTGGCCGATGATGGAGCCGTAGTTATTCTTGGGGCCGGGAAGACCGCCGACGATGATGATGCCGTCGGCCAGAATGCTGCGCAAAATCGTTTCGTACTGATGATGGTGCGTGTCAATGAGGCCGGGCATAACGATCCTGTTCGCGGCATTGACCACGATGGCGGATTTCGGCGCCTCCACATTGGGCCCAACGGAAACAATCTTCTTGCCCTGGATCAGGATGTCGCCCTTTTCGAAGTCGCCCACCTTCGAATCCATGCTGAGGATCATGCCGTCCTTGATCAAAACCGCGCGGCCGTTGGGATTCGTGAGCCGCTGAAGCGTGCCGGCATTGTTCTGAGGCTGCTGCGCCTCGACTCGGGTGGGCAGCAACTGGGCGGCCGCCGCGCCCGCCACCAGTCCAGCGCTTCCTTTCAGGAATCCGCGCCGGGAACTTGTTCCCAGATCGGCTGGGCGCGGGTCCGTTACCTTCTTCTCTTTTTTGGGAGCCATGTGGTGCCCGTCCTTTCCCTAATAATCTCTGAACTTTATTAGCTCAGAAAGCCTTGCACAAAAAACGGCGGAGTGCATCGATGGACGACGCACTCCGCCGCCGTGTTTCCGGCTAGAACATAAACTTCAATCCAAACTGAATTTGGCGGGAGGTCGTCTGCGTTGCCGCAAGCTGCCCAGGCGTACCGATGTTGCCGCCGCCTGTAGCGCTTCCATTGGCAAGGCTCTGTTGTGTGAAGATCGTCGCGCCGGGCTGGCTGAAGTTCACAATGTTTGGAAGGTTAAAGAACTCTGCCCGGAACTGGACGTTCATCCGCTCATTAATCCTGGTGTTCTTTGTGATTGCAGCGTCGAAGCTGACGACGCTGGGACCGATGATCGAATTTCGGGCCAGGTTACCGAGCTCGCCCACCGTCGGCAGGCTGAAGCAGGCCGGGTTGATGTAGAAAGTATTCGCGCTTGACAGATGCTCCGCTGCCGTCATGGCGTTGTTCGTGGGGTCGCTGAAGACGGGGGTGTTGTTGCAGCCAATCGTCTGTCCATTGACGACCACCGATCCAGTGGGGTTGTAATTCGGACGGTTGTACGTTCCCGACGCGCTGCTGCTATTGATATAAGCCTGCGCGAATCCATCGGTAACGTTGACGGGCAGCCCGCTATGGAAATTGAAAAGCGGGCTGATCTGCCAGCCCTCTTTCCACCTGCTTCCGTGGAAGGGCAAGAGATAGACCGCGTTGACGATGATGTTGCTGCGGATCTGGTAACTGCACCACCCTGCGTCGGCGTTGTAATTGAACGGATTGGTGAAAATGCTGCCGGCATCGAGGGCCCAACTGCCGGATTCGTTGTCGGTGCACTCTGAATAGGTGTAGGAAATCTGCGCCTGCAAACCGTTGCTAATTTGCCGGACGATGCCGGCCTGGAGCGAATTGTACTTCGACCAGCCGATCGTCTCGGCCACGTCCAGAACGCTAAAGTTCGGGTTGAGCACACTGTTCTGAACAATCTTGTTCACGCCACCGGTGCTTACGATGTTGGAGTAGACCAGTTGTCCCGTTGCAGGATCCGCGAAGGGCTGGCCAGTGGCCGATCCGGGGTAACAATGCGCCGCTCCGCAAGTGTAGGCCGTATACCCAGCACCCACTCCGGCGGGCAGAGCCCCGGCAGCAAGTCCCGGCCCGCTGAGGGCTACTCCGGCAGGCACAACCAGCGTTTGGCCAGATGTCAATGAGACTGCACCCGCAGTTCCGTCCGCCAGCGGAGGATTTTCATCCGGCGGGGCGACCAGATGAGTGCCGCGCGACCCGACATAGGCCAGCGTGGCGACGGTGTTCTTCATAATTTCCCGCTGGATGCTGAGGTTCCACTGCTGGATGTAAGGGGTGTCGTCGATATAGCGATTAAACCCGAACAGATCGGATGGCGCGCCGGTGAACCCCGCTGGATTGAGCACAGGGAAAGTCGGATTCTGCTCGAGGCCAGTGGCCCAAGGCGGAGTGAAATAGTAGCCGGCGGCGTAGTCCCGCGCTGTTGTGACAGCGTGAAAGATGCCGTAACCGGCGCGAACGGAGGTCTTGTGGTCCTTGAAAGGATCCCAGGCGATCCCGATGCGCGGGTCCAGATTCCGATAGGACGGATTCTTCTGGTACACATTGGAGACGGGAGAAAACGCCGTCGGGAAACTAGCCGTACCCGCGGGCGCGACGCCTACGGGCGAAATGACGGTGCCATATGCCGAGCACCCCGCAGCCGTATATGCTGCGATCCCCGCTGCTTCGGCTGCTGCGACGCTGGGAGGCGTGCACGCAACGGCCCCAGGTCCATAAGGAGTATCAACAACCGCCGTGAGTACCCCCTTCGGGTCATTGGGGTTCGAGGTGGGCATGTATCGCAGCCCGATATTTATGGTAAAGGTGCGTGCCGCCTTCCAATCGTCCTGCGCGTAGATGGCATAGTCGTTTTCGCGGAAATCGCGCTGTCCGTAAGTGCCCACGACCTGCTGACCATTCGTCAGCGTCACGGCGTTTCCGGGAATTGGTCCGCTGAACGAAGAAGAAGTGCCTTGGAGGAAGAGCTGCGGGCTATTGAATGTCCAGGTGCCGCCGCCGGGGAACTGTTGCAAGGTTCCGGATTGGGTTCGGGTGATGGAACCGCCGAACCGCAACGTGTGGGCTCCCTTCGTCCAGAGCACGTCATCACCGTATGCGAACTTATTTTGCATCAGCCGGATCGGATTTACGGAAGTGGCGCCGCCGAGGCCGTTGGTGCCGGTGACCGATACGGTAGCATCAATCAGACCGGATCCGGGGCCGTAGAACTGGTATTGCGGATAGGAGGTGGTGGTGTAGCTGGTTTCGAGAGGCCGCGAATAGCCGAAATGCGCGGTATTGATGATATTGGTGGAGAAGATGTGCTTCTCCTCGATGGTTTCAAATTGGTTGTGGTCGCGGTTCGTGGTAGGCCACAGGTTAAAACCCCCGCCGAACGGCTCTAAGAGGTCGGCCACGTCGCCCAGGTATCTGGTGAAGATGGAGTCTTTGGAGGAGATCGTCCAATCGTAGCGCGCGAGCACGTAGTTCTCGGTGCCGGTCTGGGTGCCCGTTTCGGTGATGCTGCCGATGTCGGTGGCGGAATTGCTGGTGGCTGGCAGAGGCACGTGCGCACTGTAGAACGCCAACACGGGCGCCACGCTAGGTGCGATGCCAAAGTTGACGCCGTTAATGATCCCGTTGCGAGCGTTGGCGTCCAGCACCGTATACACGTGAGTTTCGCCCAAACCCTGCCGCAGGCCCTCATAGTTCACGAAGAAAAACATCTTGTTCTTCTTGACCGGGCCGCCCAGCGTGCCTCCAAACTGATTTCTCCGGAATGCCGGTATCACGGCTGGGTCGTAAAAATTGCGAGCGTCCAGGGCGCTATTGCGCAGAAATTCGTAGGCCGAGCCGTGGAAGGCGTTCGTGCCCGACTTGCTGACCGCGTTCATCACCGCGCCATTGCCGCCGAACTGCGCGCCGTAGGTGTTGGTTAGCGTCTGAAACTCGGCGATGGCATCGACGCCCATAGCCGTGGCCAGAACGCCGGCGCCCGAGCCGCGGTTCATGTAGTCGTTCACGTCGGTGTCGTCCATCAACTCCTGCTGGCCGTTGGCTCTCGACCCGGAAACGGAGTAGGCATTTCCCGAACCGTAGTAGAGCCCTTTGCTTATGTTGCTGATGGTCTGAACGCCGGGGGCGAGCAGGATCAGTTGTTCATAATTCCGGCCGTTCAGGGGCAGCTCACGCATCTGCGTGGGCGCCACCAGATTGGAGAGAGCGGCGGAAGTCGTTTCCACCGTGGAAACCTCGCCCTCCACGGTGACCGTCTGCGTCAATTGGCCGACGGGCAGGGAAAAATCCACCACCGCTTCGGCGCCGATCGTGAGTGTGACGCCCTTATGCACGACGCTTTCAAATCCCGAGTTTTCGCTGGTCACGTCATACGTGCCGACGGGCAAGTCGGCCAGGCGGTAGCGGCCAGAGGCATCGGTTGTAGCGTTTTGCGTCGCCCCGTTATCGGCGTTTCGCGCCGTTACCATCGCATTGGGGATGGCCGCTCCGGACGAGTCCGTGACGGTGCCCAAAATGTTTGCTGTAGACCGCTGTGCCGCGGCAGGAATACTTACGATGCAGACAAGCAGCGCTGCGCTCAGAGCGAGGATCGCCACACTTCGAAACCTCAAGCTACTCAACATAGAACACGCTCCATTTATTTTTCAATCCGGGCCACTTATCGTTACAGGCAGGCCCTCAGACGGCAGATATCCGTCCCCACAGCACCCAAAACTGCGGACTGTGAAGGGTGAGTATCATTTTTAGTACGAAAATGTCAAGCTTTTGCTATTGCCGCCGAGCGGCCGGAATTTGTCCGCCAGGACGATCCAAAACTTGGAGAGAGAAATATCCCGCTCGCAAAATGCGACGAATCTTCCATGCAACTACATTCCCCAGACTTCCGAACCCGAAATTTGACCTTGAATCAAGCTGCTGCAACTGATAGCCTTTGCGCAAATTCAAAAGACTAGGCGCCAATTATGAAAATGCGATTCGTCCTACTATCAGCGTTTTGTTTGAGTGCGGTAATCCTTGGCCCTGCTTCCCTTTGGGGGCAGGGTAAGACATTGCGCGTGTGCGCCGATCCGGATTACCTGCCCTATTCGAATCGGGCGGGACAAGGGTTTGAAAACCAAATTGCCGCGGCGGTGGCCAAGATACTCGGCGAGAACCTGGAATACACCTGGGCGAGTTACCGGGGTGCCGGAGGCTTCCCCGAATTCCTGTCGCGCAACCTCGAGGCCAACAAGTGCGATGTAATCATGGATATTCCCTACGGGAGCAAGGAGGCGCTTTCCACCCAACCCTATTACATCTCCTCCTACGTCTTCGTTTTCAAGAAAGCCAAGAATTACAACATCCAAAGCCTGGATTCGGCGGCACTCAAACAAGTGAAGATCGGGTTTGAATCCGATACGCCGATAGAAGACGGCTTGAAGATACGCGGATTGGTGCCCGGGCATACCACCGCCTTCGATGTCGCCGATAACCATAGCGATGAGTCTCCTTCGGTGATGGTCGACGCGGTGGAAAAGGGAGATATCGACGTGCTGATCACCTGGGAACCGGCCATCGGCGCCTTTCTCGATAAGCACGCCGACCTCGACGTCGTGCCTGTTCCCAACGAACGGGCTCTAGGACCGCCAGAGCGGTATTCCTTCCCGATGTCCATGGGCGTGCGGGAGGGCAACGAAGCGCTGGAAAAGCAACTGGATGACGTGATCGCGAAACACCAGAATGAACTCACAGCCATTCTGACGCAGCATGGGGTGAAGTTGTATTCGCCGGAGGCACCCTACTAACGCGGGTAGCACGCGTTGATGTGAGCCAGCGGCAGGCAAGAAACCAGAGGAGAAGTGACCTTGGCCAAGGGAACCGCGAAGTTGAGTTTCGTTGTGCTGTTTGTGGTGTCGGTCACAGTGATGTGGGCAAGTCAGGTGGTCGCCCGGGGACGAACGACTTTCCAGGACCAATCGCAGGCGAAATCCAATACAGAACAGCGAAAAAGCCAGACCGAAGCGGGAAAAGTCGATGCGGACGAGGCCCAGAAGCTGATCAATAACAGCGACTGCAAGTCTTGCCATGCCGTGGACCACAAGGTAGTAGGTCCCAGCTATACGGATATCGCCAAGAAGTATGCGGGCCAAGCTGATGCGCCGGAACATCTGGCCAAAAGCGTTCGCGAAGGCGGCTCGGGGAATTGGGGCAACGTACCCATGATTCCTCACCCCAATCTGAAAGATGAGGATCTCAAAGTCATTCTCGCTTGGATTCTATCCTTGAAGGACGCCGCACCCGCGCCAAGCGCGGGAAATGCGGACGCCAAAACCTACGAATACAAGCTCCCGGATGGGAAGAGCGTGAAACTGGACTTTCCCCTTTTCGTGGAAGGATCCAACGAAAAGGTGACGAAGGACGTCTTCCGCGGCTACGAACTTTACGACTCGTACTGCTACCGCTGCCACGGCCAGGATGTAACGGAAAGCGAGCTTGCGCCGGACCTGAAACATTCGCTCAATTCCGGAATGGCTCCCCAGGAGTTTCTCTCCACAGCCATGGCTGGGAGGGAGGCTAAGGGCATGCCTTCCTGGGCGGGATTTTTCACGGAGCAGGAAATAAAGGACATTTATATATACGTGAAGGGACGCAGCCTCGATTTGATACCGGTGGGGAGGCCGCCCTCGGAGGAATAAGCCGGCTTTCGCCGGCCCGCAAGCGAAGCGGAGCTTCTTCGGCAGATCGTTCGCAAGCCAACGAGAGAAGCCACTTGCTATTTTTCGCTTGAAACCAATTCCTTCTGAGCGTAACCTCTGCACGCTTTTATAGGGCTGATGGAAAAAACGAATCGTGCAGGTAAGCGTTGGCAAGAGTTTCGGACAACGTCGAAGAATAAATTCGCAAAATAAATTTTGGTAAGGAGATGGGGAGATGAAAGGGACGAGAGGGCTCTGGTTTTTCATCCTCGCGGTATGTGCGTCGTTCGCAATGACTCCTCCTTTTGCGTTTGCCCAGGGAGGCAACGCATCGCTGGAGTCGACGTCTCAGGACCCGAATCAATGGGCGATGCCGCTGGGCAATTACTCCGGCAATCGCCACAGTAAGCTGAACCAGATTAATACCGGCAACGTATCGAAGCTGCAGGTGGCTTGGACCATGTCCACGGGCACGCTTCGCGGGCAGGAAGGGCAGCCGCTGGTGGTTGGCGATATGCTGTACTTCGAAAGCTCCTATCCGAACTACGTCTATGCGGTCGATCTCAACCACATTGAGAAGATCGCGTGGAAGTTCGCTCCGGATATCGATAAGCTGGCGCCCTCGGTGGCGTGCTGCGACGTGGTGAACCGCGGCGTGGCTTATGCCAACGGAAAGATCCTCGTCACGACTCTGGACACCAAAGTCTACGCGCTGGATGCCAAGACCGGTAAGGTGCTTTGGACGGCGGTGAACGGCGATCCAAAGCTCGGACAGACGACGACGGACGCGCCGCTCATCGTCAAGGACAAAGTGATCGTGGGAATTTCGGGCGGCGAGTATGGCGTTCGCGGCTACCTGACGGCCTACGATCTGAATACCGGCAAACAGGTGTGGCGCGCCTACAGCGTGGGATCGGACGCAGATATTCTTGTTGATCCCGCAAAAACGATAGACGGGGCCACGCAACAACCGGTGGGGGCGAATTCCAGCCTCAAAACCTGGCAAGGCGACGATTGGAAGCTCGGCGGGGGAACGACGTGGGGCTGGTATTCCTATGATCCCCAGCTCAACCTGATCTATTACGGATCCGGGAACCCAGGCACGTGGAATCCCGACCAGCGTCCCGGCGACAACAAATGGTCCACGACTATTTTCGCGCGTAACGCGGATACGGGAGTAGCCGCTTGGGCCTACCAGATGACGCCGCACGATGCTTGGGATTACGACGGCATCAACGAAATGGTGCTCGAGGATAGCCAGATCGGCGGCAGCACGGTTCCCACGCTTGCGCATTTCGATCGCAACGGCTATTCCTATCTGCTCGACCGCCGCAGCGGCAAGCTTCTCAACGCCAGCAAATTTGACCCGTCGGTAAATTGGGCCAATAGCGTCGATCTGAAGACGGGACGGCCGAATGTCGATCCGGCGAAAATGACCAAGTCGGACGTCAACGTGAAGAACATCTGCCCAGCCGCCATGGGCGCCAAGAACATGCAGCCGATGTCCTACGATCCTAGGACCAAGCTCATCTACGCCGGCACCAACCACATCTGCATGGACTACCAGGCGTTCAGCGTCAAGTACAAGAGCGGATTCCCCTACGTCGGCGCAATCGTGAATATGTTCCCGGCGGACAATGGCGACGTTCGCGGCCGAGTGATCGCGTTCGATGCCACGACCGGGCAGACGAAGTGGGCCAATAACGACACGTTCCAGGCCTACAGCGGACCGCTCACAACCGATGGAAATATTGTGTTCTACGGCACGCTGGATGGCTGGTTCCGCGCGCTCGATGAGAGCAACGGAAAACTCCTCTATCAATTCAAAGCGCCCTCGGGAATCATTGGCAATCCGATCACCTATATGCACGGCGGCAAGCAGTACGTGGCTGTGCTAACCGGAGTCGGAGGTTGGGCGGCCATAGGTCTCGCGGAAGGTCTCACCAAGGGAACGGAAGGCCTCGGCGCGGTCGGCCTTACGAGATCGCTTGCCGACTACACCAATCTTGGAGGGACCCTGGTCGTTTTCACTCTTCCCTAGTTTTTCGGCAAATTGACGCATTTTCCGCAGCCGCGGAAAATCATTAAAGGGCTCCCCTTCGACGGAAGGGGAGCCCTTTTTTTAGGTGATTGACGATCTCCAGAAGGCACGAAAGCGAAGAGATTCACCGCGGATCGTCTTTGCCTAAAGGCGGTCTTAAGCAAAACTGGGCGACGAAGGCCGAAGCGCTTCGCCGCCCAGCAAAACAAAGCAATGCTGTTACGGAGGTGCCAGAGGGAAACAGCGCGACACTCTTAGACCGCCGCCGCTCTCGCCATGGCTTCGGCGCCGGCCGCCGCAACCGTGTGATCGTTCTCCACGGAGCTGCCGCTAACCCCGATTCCGCCGATCACATTGCCTCTGCTGTCCTTCAAGGGTATACCACCCGGAAAGGTGATGAGTCCTCCGTTGCTGTGCTCGATACCGAATAGAGGGCCTCCGGGCTGGGAAAGTTTGCCGATCTCGCCGGTGTTCATGTCGAACCAGCGGGCGGTTCGCGCCTTCTTGATGGAGATATCGATGCTTCCCAACCAGGCACCATCCATACGCGCAAAAGCCTTGAGATTGCCACCGGCATCCACCACGGCAATATCCATCAGGGTCTTGATTTCCGCGGCCTTTCTCTTCGCCGCTTGTAGTACTCGCTCTGCCGCATCCAAAGAAAGATCGTCTGCCATTGTATCCTCCTGAATTCAGATTGATGAGACCCTACGGGGAAACTAGAGTCGTTCAGCACCACAAAATATCAGAGTGAAGGTGAAAAAGAGTTTCCGTATTGGCTTGGCCTCCCGAATACCTTCAGCAACCGAACTCATGGTTCGCCGTTTGTACCTCCTGACCGGAATACGAGTCAAGAGGAAACTCCCGCGAAACCCGCCGCTCTGGTCTGGGGCCGGCTCGAGGCGAACTACGAAGCGGATCGGGGCCAACCCTTCAGCCCCAGCGAACGGGAACAAACGCCGGAACAAACGGAAGCCCCGCGCCCACAGGAAAGAGCTGTGAGCGCGGAGCCGGCCGCGACTTAATGAATCATTTGGTGCGGATCTAGGACAAATTTCTTCGAAGCGCCGTGATCGAAATCCTTATAACCCTGGGGGGCTTGATCGAGTTTGATTACGGTCACGTTGACGGCCTTGGCGATTTTAATCTTGTCGTGCAGAATCGCCATCATCAACTGCCGGTTATATTTCATTACCGGGCATTGGCCGGTGGTGAACACGTGGGACTTCGCCCATCCGAGACCGATACGGATGCTTAGGTTGCCGAATTTGGCAGCCGGATCAGTCGCTCCCGGATCCTCGGTGACGTAGAGACCGGGTATGCCAATGCTCCCGCCAGCGCGGCAAACTTGCATCAGCGAATTCAGCACGGTGGCTGGAACTTCCTTTTGCGCATCGCTGCCGTGGCCGCGGGCTTCAAAGCCGACGCAGTCGACGGCGCAGTCGACCTCGGGAACCTTTAGGATTTGGGCCAGTTGATCGCCGACTGAGGCCGACTTGGAGACATCGACGGTCTCACAGCCGAAACTCTTGGCCTGAGCCAGCCGTTCGGGTATCAAGTCGCCCACGATGACGACCGCGGCGCCCAGAAGCTGGGAGGCAGCCGCGCAGGCAAGGCCCACGGGACCGCCGCCTGCTACGTAAACCGTCATCCCCGGACCAACGCCGGCGCTGACGGCGCCGTGATATCCGGTGGGGAGGATGTCGGACAGGCAAGTGAGATCTTTAATCTTCTCCATGGCCCGATCTTTGTCCGGGAACTTGAGCAAATTAAAATCGGCGTAGGGGACCATGACATAGTCCGCTTGTCCGCCGACCCAACCGCCCATATCCACGTACCCATAAGCCGCGCCCGGACGCGCCGGATTCACATTCAAGCAGATGCCGGTTCTGCCTTCCTTGCAATTGCGACAGCGGCCGCAGGCGATATTAAATGGAACGGAGACTAGATCGCCGACCTTGATGAATTCGACGTCGCGCCCCGCTTCGAGAACCTCGCCGGTGATTTCGTGTCCGAGGACCAATCCTTTGGGCGCCGTGGTACGGCCGCGGACCATGTGCTGGTCGCTTCCGCAAATATTCGTGGAAACAATCTTGAGAATGACTCCGTGCTCGCATTTTCGATTTCCTAGGGCTAACTTGGGGAAATCGATGCTTTGTATCTCCACCTTGCCGGGGCCCATGTAGGCGACACCGCGATTACTTGCCATGGCTTCTTCCTCCTTAGCGTTCGTTGAGTCGTTTTCTGGTGTCTTCAGAGACTAAGCAGAAACCTGAAGATGATTTTTCGACCTCGAGCAGCAAGATTACCTGCCGGAAAAGCTGGCACTTTGCAGGGATCTTTGCCTCTTGGACTCCGAGCCTCTGTAGATTCCGGCAGGGCTCGGCAGGTGCCGGAGTTCAAATGAGACCGCGTTGCGACGGAATCATACGACGACTGTCGGATGACTTCAAGCGCTTGTATGCGCCCGCCAGTCAGGAGCAGATTTCATCCTGGGGCCAGCGGCAAACGGTAGAATGGCTGCCGCAGCAATGCGAATGCGCGAAGGGAAAGACAAAAGCCTCGGCGATGTGAAGCGGAAGAGCAGATGAGCCCAAGACGATACAACGAGGTGGCAGCCTTCATCCTTGCGGGCGGTCAGAGTTCGCGGATGGGCAGAGATAAAGCATGGCTGGAACTGGCGGGGGTGCCGCTGGTGGTGCGCATCGCGCATGCAGTCGAACCGCTCGTCTCCACGGTGACGGTCGTCGGTCCGCCTGAACGATTCAAGTCCGCGGGCCTGACCGCAATTCCGGATCGAATATCGAAGTCCGATACCTCCGCAGAATTGCGCCTGGGCCCTCTCGGCGCCATCGTGACGGCGCTGAACGCCAGCGAATGCCGATGGAATCTCATGCTGGCGTGCGATCTGCCGTATCTATCGACGCAATGGCTGGATTGGCTTCTCCAGCAGGCCACCGCGTCGCCAGCGCAGGTGGTCATGCCCGAACGGATCGGCGGCGTTGAGCCGCTCGCGGCCGTGTACCGAAAGGAATGCGCGGCGGTGCTTTCCGCCGCACTCGCCCGTGAAGTACGAAAAGTGAGCGATGCCTTGAGCGGTTTGCGCGTGACCGTGATCGCCGAAACGGAGTGGCGGCCGCTGGATCCTGACGGACGAGTCCTCGCCAATATGAATACTCCCGAAGAGTATGCTCAGGCGCGCAAATGGTGGGAGGAAGTCGAAGGGCGTGGCTAGCGGGAGCAGAGGCATCTCAAACTGACACACCGTGCCTTCCAGAAAGATTCTTCACTTCGCGAGCCGACAAAAGCAGATCCCTCGCTTCGCTCGGGATGACAGCGCTATTCCTAAGATTGACGGCGCTGGAGCGAAGTTAGGTGCGCGCGGGGATCAGCGGCGCTGTTCGAGTTTGACGGAGGCCTTCAGGGGCTTGCCGTCGCGAAGGACGGTGACGTCGACGACGTCTCCGACTTTGCTGCCGCGGAGGGCGTCCGTGAAATCGTAGAGATTGTGGATGGGCTTGCCGGAGAATTCAGTCAGCACATCGCCGGCTTTCAAGCCCGCTTTTGCGGCGGGCGAGCCGGGCTGGACATCGCTGAAGCGCACGCCATTTTCCTTTTGGCCGAAATCTGGAATGGAGCCGAACCAGGGGCCATACCCGCCACCGCCGCCGGTAACGCCGCTATGGGGATCGTCCGCGGCGACGGTGATGAATTTGGGGCGCGCGGCGGCGGTATCAAGCTGCGCGATGACGGCGGCGATGAAGTCGAGCAGGCGGGCCGCGTCGGGCGCGTTGATCTTGTCCCAAGTGTCGGACGGCTTGTGATAATCGGAATGCAATCCGGAGAAAAAGAAGAGCACGGGAATTTTGCGGGCGACGAAAGAAGTGTGGTCGCTCGCGGCATAACCGCCCGGCGAATATTCGAAGTGAAAAGGCGAAGCTTTTTGCGCGGCGGCGAGGATGGACTGAAACGTGGAGCCGGTGCCGACGCCGCCGACATAGACCTTTTCGTCCTTGATGCGGCCGATCATGTCCATATTGAGCATGGCCACGGCTTTATCGAGCGGGCGCGTGGGCTGCTTCACCCAATCGGCGGAGCCGAGCAGGCCGAGCTCTTCGCCGGCGAACGATTCGAAGAGAATTCCGCGGGGAAGCCGGCCCTTGTAGGGCGCGAATAAACGCGCCAGTTCAAGGACGCCGGCGGTGCCGGAGGCGTTGTCGTCGGCGCCGGGATGAATCTGCCCGATCTGCGAGGGAGCGAGCGAATCGGCGTTGCCGTAGCCGAGATGATCGTAGTGGGCGCCGACGATGATGTATTCGTCCGTTTTGCCGGGGAGATAAGCAAGGACATTGCTAACGGTGGCGTGGATGGTGTCGATGTGCACGGCCACGCTCAATTGCAGGCTATCGGGAAAAGCGAAGGAGGCTGGCTTGGTGCTTGCGTCGATCTGGCTTTGGACGGCGGCGAGCGATTTGCCCGCGGCGGCGAACCAGTCCTGCGCGACTTTGTTTTTGACATGCACCAGTACGATGCCGGCATTTTCCGGGCCGCTCACGCTGCCGAAGCGCGTCAGCAAATCGTCTTCGCCATCGCCGAGCTTGCCGTTGACGATGACGACCGCTTTGGCGCCATGATCGCGCGCGTTGATCGCTTTGGCGATCAGCGCGGCGTGCTGTGTGAGTCCCTGGTGACCGCCTTTAGCGGCGAAGCCGGTGGGCTCATAGCGCAGCAGGACGACGATCTTGCCCTGCACGCCGAGGCCGGCGTAGTCGTCATAGCCGAATTCGGCGGCCGAAGCGCCGTAACCGGCGAAGACCAGCGGCCCGTGTATTTCGCCGGAGGAGGAAAAGCTGAACGGGACGAAGTCCTCGTTCAGCTTCAGAGCGCGATTTTTGCCGCCGACGTTCTCGGAGAGATCGTTGTGCGGGGCGAGCTGCGCGCCGGTGGTGACGGTGAAAGGCTGGAAGAATCCTTGCGTGCCAGCGGGATCGAGGCCAAGACTCTGATAACGCTGTTCGAGCAGATGTGCGGCGAGATCGATGCCTTTGGTGCCGGCGCCGCGGCCTTCCATGATCGGCGCGGAGAGCGTTTTGACGGTATCGAGATAGCGTGTGGCGTCGGCTTTGCCGAGCGAGGGCGCCTGCGCGGGCGCGGCGGCAACAAATGCCAGGGCCAGCACGGCAGCGAGCATGGAATGGAGAACGCGGCGGCGCGGCCAGGGCGCGTCGTTTGAATTTCGCCTGATCGTTGAACGTGAATGCAAAAGCAAATCCTTACGCTCGCAATGACAGCTTAAGAATACTCCTCCGCGAAGGCTACTGCGCAGGCCTAGCCCAGGCTCGTGCAATGATCAGGCACGAGCACCGCCAATGCCGCCTGGAAGGCGGCGCTACAAAAAGGCCGCTAGTTGCTGCCCGGGCGGCCGGAGTAGGTGATGCGCCAGACGGAATTAGAGCCGTCGTCGCTGACGAGCAGCGAGCCGTCGCTGGCCACGGCGATGCCGACAGGCCGGCCCCAGACCATGCCATCGGGAGTAGCGAAGCCGGTGAGAAAATCCTCGTACGCGCCGGTGGCCTTGCCGTGATCGACGGGCACGCGAATCACTTCGTAACCGGCGCGCGTGGCGCGGTTCCATGAGCCATGTTCGGCGGCGAAGATATTGCCCTTGTATTCAGGCGGAAACTGATTGCTTTCGTAAAAGAGCATTTCGAGCGAAGCGTTGTGCGGCTCCAGGAGCACGTCGGGGACGATCACTTTATCTTTCAGCTCGGGGTGCTTGCCGGCGAGGCGCGGGTCCTGGTGGCCGCCCGTGTAATACCAGGGCCATCCGTAAAATCCGCCTTCCTGAATATGGGTGATGTAATCGGGAGGCAAATTATTGCCGAGCAGATCGCGCTCATTGACCGAACACCAGAGTTCGCCCGTTTCGGGCTGGATGGCCTCGCCGACGCAATTGCGGATGCCGGAGGCGTAGACGCGCAAGCCGGTGCCATCGGGATTGAACTCGAGGACATCGGCGCGGTTAGCTTCCGCGGGATTATTATCGGCATCATCGACGTTCGAACGAGAACCCACGGAAACGAGCATTTTCTTGGCGTCGCGGGTGAAGACGACATCGCGGGTCCAGTGGCCGCCGCCATTCGGATCGGCGGGATCGCCGCTGGGAAGAGTTTTCACCACGACCTCAGCGGGGCCGCGGGCTTTCAAATCTCCCGCGCGGTAGGGGAAGCGGACGACGGAGTTGGTGTTGCCGACGTAAACGTACTGCGGGTCGGGTCCGGGCGGATAGAAGGCGATGCCAAAGGGACGGTTGAGGCCAGTGGCGAAGACCGTGACGCTTTCGGGTTTGCCGCCCTTCAAGCCATGCAAAATCTTAATCTCGCCCGGCTTGCTATCGGCGAGAAAGATATCGCCGTTGGGCGCGGTGCGCATTTCGCGCGGCTGTTCGAACCCCTTGGCAAAAAGCTGGACGTCGAATCCAGGCGGCACTTGCAGCGAGGCGTTTGCCGGACGCGGAACGATTTGGCTTTGGTTCGCGGAAGATGGCGTGGAGTAAGGGGCCGGCAAATCGGCGACGGTGATCTTGCGAAAGACGCCGGGCTTTTCCGAAGCGACCGTGGGGAATGCCGCGGCGCCGGTCAAAGCCTTTCCCGAATTGGCGTCTTGGGACAAGGCCAGGGCGGCGGAAATGACCGCGCAAACCGTTAACGCGGAAAATGAGAACAAGACAGCTCGCCTGATGGACTGGTTTCTCATGAAGGACCTCTTTCGCGCATTCTACCCCATTTGACGTGGGAGAGCAGCCTCGGAAACCGTACGCAGCAAGTTACATCTAGATTCCTGTTTTATGAATTACAATTCTCTCGGCGGTCTGCAAACACTGTAACGAGGGTACCGGTCTGAAACTCACCATGATACGCACGTCGTTAACGCGCTTGAGCCCGATCGTTCCGATCCTTTTTGTCGTTCTGGGGGCCATAGGGTGCGCGGCGCCGACCCCGCAGGAGGCTCCTCCGAATGCCGCGCAACAGACCGATAAGGGCGCGCCGCCCTCGAATGCGCCTGCCGCGCCACAAGTTCCCGCCGAAGAGGATATCTATGCAGCGGACCGGCCCAATCAACTGAGCCCCACGGTAAAGGATTTTCCTTCGCGCGTTTACGTGCCGAATTCGGAAAGCACGAGCGTGGACGTGATCGATCCGGCAACTTACAAGGTGATTGATCATTTCCGCGTGGGAACCCAACCGCAGCATATCGTGCCTTCTTACGATCTGAAAACGCTATGGGTGCTCGACGACCAGGGTAACAGCCTAACGAAGATCGACCCCGCGACGGCAAAAGAGGGGGGAACGGTGCCCGTCGACGACCCCTACAACCTCTACTTCACGCCGGACGGCAGTGAAGCCATCGTAGTGGCCGAGGCTCTGCACCGGCTGGATTTTCGCGACGCGCAAACGATGAAGCTGAAGTTTTCGCTGCACGTGCCGTGCAGCGGCGTCAATCATTTGGATTATTCGACGGACGGAAGCTACTTCATCGCGAGTTGCGAATTTGACGGGAAATTGCTGAAGGTCGACTGGGCCTCGCGGAAAATTCTTGCCACGATCGAACTGGGACCGAAGGACATGCCGCAAGACGTTCGGACATCGCCCGACGGAAAGATATTTTTTGTCGCGGACATGGCGGCCAACGGGGTTCACGTGATCGATCCCGAGAGCTTCAAGCAAATTGAATTCCTGCCAACCGGGAAAGGCACCCACGGAATTCTGATCAGCCGCGATTCGAAGCTTCTTTATGTCTCTAACCGCGGTGAGGGAAGTTTTTCCGTGATCGATGTCGCTACGCGCAAGATTGTCACCAAGTGGAGCCTGCCGCATGGGGGCAGCCCCGACATGGGGGGTATTTCAGCCGACGGGAAGGTAATGTGGGTTTCCGGCCGCTATAACGCGGAGGTTTACGCAGTCGATCTCGGCACCGGGCAGCTTCTCGCGCGAATCCCCGTGGGCAAAGGGCCGCATGGCTTGTGCGTCTACCCGCAGCCGGGGCGATACTCCCTGGGCCATACCGGCCTGTTTCGATAAGCCGCCTTCGTCTCTCGATTTGGCGAATCGATTTTCGCCCTCAGCCACGGACGCGATGAACCCTTTTGTTCCCCTACTGGACTCCTCGACGCGAGCAGACGGATACCTTGAGGTGCGGTAAGAAGCCTTACGCCTTGCCCTTTCGCCCCGGGGAACTTACCAGGAGTCTTCCGTTTGGTTACCACACATGGAGTATTTCAAAAAAAACGGGAGGCCTGATCATAGAGGGGCGGAGTTTTTTAGCCGGACGCCGAGTTCGGGCGAGGGGCAGGAACTTCCGAGTTATTCGACCAAACAACCGATTTTAGGAGGCTTCGAAAAATGAAACGCAACACACATTACGTGTTGACCCTTGTGGCGCTGGCCATACTGGCGATCGGCGCGACGGCATGGGCCAAGGTGTACACGTTCCAGGCGACACCCATTACGCCTGGGGCCACCGGCACAGTTGACGCCAAAGTCGATAAAACAGGTGCAAACACCAACGTAGCGATAAGCGTCGACCACTTGGCCCGACCCACACTGCTCACACCACCGGCGAACGAATACGTCGTCTGGCTGGAGCCTGAAGACGGATCGCCAACGAATCAGGGCATTCTGCGAGTGGGCGACAATGAAAAAGGCGAACTGAAGATGACTACTTCAGCTTCGAAATTCAAGCTGTTAGTGACCGCTGAAACCGATGCGCATCCGAAAGCTCCGTCGAATCGCATAGTGCTTCGCGCGGATGTGCAGGAATAGCCTCGGCTTGCGGCGATCCTGTCGCAGACGATCAAATCAATCGGAAAGCCTGGCTGCCTGGGAGCGGTGATTGCCCGGCGGCCAGGATGGAGGACAGGTCATGCTTCTGAAATTCCGAAAACGAAGTTGGTTCTGGCCGGGACTCGTTCTGGCAATGGCATTAAGCGTGAGCGCGAACGCCATGCCCAGTCCAATCGTACGAGTGGGAACCGCATCGAAGACAATTCTGCAAAAGACGGCCGACGGTACAAAGGCCGTGGCGAGAGCCCCGGTGCGGGTCGCAAAGGATGCCGCTATCGGCGCCAAGGATGTGACGGTTAGCGTTGTCAATCACGTGCGCAGCATTTGAAATAAGCGGAGGAGGGCGGCACCAAGCGAGCCGAATAATTTCCGGCGGGAGGAGCGGCGGACAGATCATCCTGGCATACATAAAAAGATTGAGCCTGTCCCCCTCCTTCACCGGCTCCCGCGCCAGCACACAAATCAGCCTCCCGGCCAAACACTCGCTTGATCGCAGCGCATATTTTTTAACCGATTATCGGCTTCCGGATTTTTTAGCACGCACCTGAGTGCGCTCACGGGCATGAGAGCCGGAGCGCTGATGCGCGGGACCGCTTGGCGTATAGAGATTGATAATGGTGTTGACGAGCGAGACATGAGAGAAAGCTTGCGGGAAATTGCCGACGAGCCGCTTTTCCTCCAGATGGTATTCCTCGGAGAGCAGCCCGACGTCATTTTGCAGCGGCAGTAATCGTTCCAAAAGCTGCTCGGCGTCGGAGTCTCGTCCCATGAGCTTATAGGTATCCGCCAGCCAAAAACTGCAGGCGAGAAAAACTCCTTCGCCCGGCGGCAAACCGTCGTCCACCCGCTGCGTTTCATAGCGCAGGACGAATCCTTGGCGCACAAGCTGCTTTTCAATCTGGCGCACCGTGCTCACAACGCGCGGATCGGACGGGGGAAGAAAACCAACGAGCGGAATGAAGAGAAGGCTGGCGTCCAATTCCTTCGAGCCATAGGACTGGACGAAGCTGCCAAGTTCAGGGTCATACCCCCGGCGACAAACATCATCGTGAATCTGCTGCCGCAAGGCGCGCCATTCGTCAACGGGACCGCCCAACCCAAATTGCTCGCTGCTCTGTATGGCGCGGTCGAATGCCACCCAAGCCATTACCTTGGAATGAGTGAAATGCTTTCGGGGGCCGCGGACTTCCCATATGCCGTGGTCGGTCTCGCGCCAAATCCTTTGAAGATGTTGCAGCAGCGAGCACTGCAGATCGAAATAGGGCGCCGTGTGGCCCTCCTCGACGGTGCGGGCACGATGCAGGTGCGTGTGATGCAGGACGTCTCCGAGTTCTCCGAAGATGTCCAACTGCAATTGCTTGCTGGCGGCGTTCCCGACGCGCACGGGGGATGCGCCGCCATAGCCGGCGAGCCAGGGCACCTCCCACTCGAGCAGATGGCGTTCACCGGCCACGCCATAGAGAACCTGGAGCTGATCCGCGCTTCCCGCCACGCTGTGTACCAGCCAGTCGCGCCAGCGGCGAGCCTCTTCGTAATAGCCGGCATGTATGAAGGCAAGCAGCGTGAAAGTCGCATCGCGCAGCCAGCAAAAGCGGTAATCCCAATTGCGCTTGCCGCCAGGTTGCTCGGGCAAAGACGTGGTTGCGGCGGCCACGATGCCGCCGGTCGGCTCATATGCCAGGGCTTTCAGTGTGATCAGCGAGCGTTTGACGACATCCGCCCAGCGGCCGTCATACGTGCAACGCGAGATCCAATCGCGCCACCACTTTTCCGTCTTCTGGAGCGCCGCTACCAAATCCGCCGCCGCGGGGACGGGTTGAAACGAGCTTCCATAGGTAAGCTCGAAACTGGCGGTACTGCCTTCTGTCACAGTGAAATCGCTCACCGTCCTAAGATCTTCGCCTCGGGTCGGAACGGCGGTGCGGAACACCAGAAGATGCGGACCGGCGATGGCGACCAACGCTCCGTCCGCCTGGCGTTTGACCCAGGGAACAGTGCGGCCGTAATCGAAGCGGATTGTCAGGTCATGCGCATCTGCACGCTGCCGCGATCGCAGCGCACCATCCGGACAATTGCGGGGCGCACGATTTCCGGCTGGCCCTTTCGCAGCGGCATGAAATCGATCAGCGTTGCGGTTCCGGTTTCGGTTTTGAATTCCGTTTCAAGGATGAGCGTTCCCGGGCGATAGCGGCGGCGGACTTTCGCAGGGCCAACGGGCGCCAATTGCCAGCGGCCGTTGTCGGGATTTCCCAGCAGCGCGGCGAAGCAAGCGTCGGAATCAAAGCGCGGGAAGCAAAGCCAATCGAGCGAGCCGCTGCGGGCGACCAGGGCCGCCGTTTCGCAGTCGCCGATCAGAGCATAGTCTTCAATCGCGGAAGGCATGATGGTCTTCCGCGCGAAAGTCACTTACAGAATGAGCTTCCGCGCTTAACAAAGTGAGTCCGACTCCGTTGGATGCCGGAGCCAAACGGCGCGGGCAAGTGCTGCCTGGCAAAGCTGGCGGAGCAGGAAAACGCGCCGCATATTTTAGTTCACAGTCGCGTCGAAAAACGCCGTCTCGATCCGGCCCGCGCGTTTGACCTGAACAAATATGCGATAACGGCCGGGCTTGGGGAAGCCGTAGGGGAGGGAAATTTCGGGAGCGACTTTATCGGCGGTCATTGGCTGCATATTCATCGTGTTCATCAAGCCCATGGCTCCGGCTCCGGGCAAACTCGCTTGCGCGAGCTCGAATGAGGCCATGGATACGGAGCCCGTCGGATGCACGTGTGCAAAAACGGAACTATCGGAGCGAACGATTTCGGCATGCGCAGGCATGCCCATATAGGGCTCTAGATCCTGGGCGGGATTTCCGGATCGATCCTCGACGCGGAAGCGTAGCAACAGCGGAGCGCCGGCGCGGAGCGGTTGGCCATCGCCTTCCCAGATCATGTGGCCACCGTTGGGAAGCGGAAAGTCTGCCGGGTTAGCTGATTCAGCGGAAGTAGTTTGAGAGGAACTGGGGATCGCGGTGATTCCGCTATCGTCGCCGACGAGCGGGCTGCCGACGATGCCGGAAGGGAGATCGATTTGCCCGAGCATGGTGACGGGAAATCCCGTGCTCAACACCACGTCCGCAAAAATCCGATAATGCCCCGCTGGCATGGCAGGCAGATTCTGAATGAAACTGTCAGCGCCGTCGCGCCGCGGGTGCAAATGCCAGAAGTTGTCCATGCCCGGGCTGCTCATAATGAAAAGGTGCATCAAGTGCTCGTGGTCGAGAATGAGATCGTTGAAATCGATCAAATCCGCGGGGCGCCGGGGATTTCCGGAAGCCACTCGCAGGGACTGCGGATGCAAGATCAATTGGCCATTTGGGCTGACGATGGCTGCCATTTCCGGAGGGTTATAGATGTGGCTGGCGTATTGGCGCGCGTCTAACCTCCACCACAATCCGCCGACGGAAAGGACCGCAACCACCACGACGCCCGCGATTGCCGCCGCGAAGCGCACTCGCGTTTCGCGCGCAGGCGGGGGAACCGCGCCGGGCGACAGATTCCCCTCGCGAACCGCTGCCG
>Ga0207053_10061_pt1 | contig 26468 bp, 25 predicted proteins | sample Alteio_BWMinCont_59_FD_153290 | JGI IMG/M metagenome (GOLD analysis project Ga0207053, IMG submission 153290) | Enriched cells from forest soil in Barre Woods Harvard Forest LTER site, Petersham, Massachusetts, United States -... | ecosystem: Environmental > Terrestrial > Soil > Temperate forest >...
TATGATGAAGCTATACAAAAATACAAGCAACTTCTTGATGCGGATCCTAAAAATTCTGCTGCTCATTTTAATCTTGGTGCCACTTATCAGGCTAAAAATGATCTTGATCAGGCTATAAATGAATATAACAACGCTCTTGCTTATGATGCAGACAATGCCCAGTACAAGAAGGCACTGAACAGCGCCTTGGATCAAAAAGCTAGACCGATTATTGACCAAGCGGTGCAATTACATAAAGATAAAAAATATGCGCAAGCAATTGATCTCTATCAGCAAGCTTTAATTCTATGCCCCAATAACCCGGAGTTATGGTTTGATATGGCAAGCGCCGAGTATGCCAGGCAAAATTATCCCAATGCCAAAAAAGCTTATACTCAGGCCTTAAAGCAGGATCGTGCTCATCAACTGGACGACCTTTATTTCATCGCCACTATAGATGATAACGATGGTCATGGCACTGATGCCCTTTATGGCTACAAACAGTATTTATCCGAGGCAGCCAAAGGTAATTACGCCAGCACTGCTTCTGCTCGCGTCAAAGCACTCAGCCAGGATATTACCGCTACAGCCAAAATAAAGACTGACGCTGAGCTGGCGCAAATTCAAGATGCTGCCAAAGCCTACCAGCAAGCGGTGCAATTGCAACAACAGAAAAAATTTGATGAAGCCCTGCCTCTATACCAACAAGCAATTAGCTTGCAGCCAAAAGAAGCCAGCTATGCTTATGCATTAGGCACTTTATACCAGCAAAAGAATGATATTGATCAAGCTATCCGTTGGTATCATCAAGCCAATAATTTAGATCCTAAAAACAAAGATTATACCAATGCCCTGGCTGCTGCCAGTGATAATAAGGGTGACAGTATGATTGATGAGGCAGTACAAAAGCAAACCGCTGGTGATATAAGCGGTGCTATTGATCTGTATAAACAGGCCAGTATTATGTCCCCCAAAAATGCCAGGCTCTGGACTAACATGGGCACAGCTTATCAGCAATCTGATCAATATAAAGAAGCGCAGGCAGCCTATCAAAAAGGTTATGATCTTGATAAGAAAAACGAAGTCGGAGATTTGTATTTCATAGGCTTGCTTGATGAAAACGCCAATCAAGGGCGCAAGGCTTTGCAAGATTATGAACGTTATTTAGCTGCCTCTCCGCGTGGCACATACGCTAATGATGCCAAAAGCCGTTGGGGAGTTCTTAGAGCTAACCCCAATCAAACCCAAAAAATTCTCACTGCTGCTGACCAAAACAAATTGAACGAGGCCGGCTCTTTATATGATCAGGCAATTAAATTGCAGCAGGCAAATAAGCTGGACGAAGCGCTGGATATGTATAAAAAGGCCATTGCTTCTCAACCGAGTGAACCCTCTTATTACTATGGCATTGGCACTTGTTATATGGCTAAAAATGATTTTGTCCAAGCAATTACCAATTTAAAAAAAGCAATTAGCCTCAACCCTCAAGAGCCGAGCTTCAAACAAGCTTTAAAACAAGCCAATCAAGCCCAAGCAGCGCCGCTGATTGAATCGGCAATTAAAAAACAAACCACTGCCAACAGCGCCGGTAAATATGATCTAGCCGGTGCCATAGCCGATTACGAAGCCGCTTTAAAAATCGATGACGACGCCAATACCCATTTAAATCTAGGCACCGCCTATCAAGCCAATAATAATTTACCTAAAGCCGCCGAAGAATACAAACGAGCCCTGCAAATGAATCCTTCTCTTGCCGATGCTCACTATTACCTTGGCACCATATACGATACTAACGGACAAAAAATCCCGGCCATCAATGAATACCAAAAATATTTAAGAATGGCACCCAACGGCAGCAATGCTCCCGACGCCCGCAACCGCCTCAAGCTGTTACTTGGCCATTAGTTTGGCATTAACCACTCAGCAGGATATTGATCGTGTATTCTGCTTGACCGGCGTCGATTTAAAGAGGTGAGAGATTGGGGATCGAATCCCGAATTCCTCATATATTGAGAAATTGAGGATTTAATCCTCAATTTCTCAATTAGGTCATGTATAGCCTATTTCCTATTTACCGGAAACTAAAACCCAGCCGATCTACCCACAGCCTTTCTTACACATTTATAACTCAATTAGCAATTGATAAGAGGTGTGCTGTTGACAGCTGATTATTGTAATTTCCCGGGTCCGTTAACCACCTGTCCGGGCAGGGCGCCAGTGTGTTCGCCGTCTTTTAGAACTTGGATGCCGTTGACGAATACATGGGTGACACCAGTTGAATATTGATGCGGCTTTTCGAAAGTGGCGTGATCACTGATTTTATCGGGGTCGAATATTACTATGTCAGCATAATAATCTGGTTTGAGAATACCGCGGCGATCGAGTTTTAAATTAGTGGCAGGCAGAGAAGTCAGTCGCCGGATGGCTTCTGACAGTGTAATAATTTTTTCTTCACGAACATATTTGCCCAGCAGACGCGCAAAATTGCCGTAGGCTCTTGGATGTTTGCTTGATTTGAGAAATATGCCTTCCGGTGCTTGTGAAGAAGCATCCGAACAAAAGCTGACCCATGGCAATCTTAATTGCTTGCGAATATTCTCTTCGCACATCCAGAAATAAATAACACCGATTTGACTTTCGTCTTCGATTACTAAATCCATGATTGTTTCTTCTGGTGATTTGCCTCTCATTGTTGCCACTGCAGCCAGAGTTTTGCCAGCCAGCGGCTTTAGTTTTTCATTTTTAAATTCAGCCAGAATAATACCTTCGGGCCCGGCGTGCAAAAAACCGTTTTCCCAGTCTTTAGCTTCAGCAGTCATTTCTTGCTTAAGTCTTTGCCGGACAGAGGGATCTTTTAAGCGTTCAATCCATTTTTTTTCACCGCCTTCTTGTACGTGCGGTGGCATAGCCGCGTCAAAACCAGTGCCGGCAGCAACGTACATATACATGGACGCTGTTATTGGCATTCCCTTTTTTCTGGCTGCCTCAATCCTTGCAATCGCTTTGTCCATTTTATACCAATTTTGTTTACCGGCGGCTTTGAGATGATAAATTTCAGAGGCTATTTTTGTCTCTTCAGCTATACGCAAAAACTCATCCAGAGCTTCCAAGAAAGTATTGCCTTCACTGCGCAAATGTGAGCAATACATGCCGTTGTATTCGGCAGCAGCTTTGGCTAGAGCAATAAGCTCGTCTGTTTTTGCATAAAATGCCGGCGCATAAATTAGAGCCGATGAAACACCAACAGCCCCTTCTTGCATAGCTTGCCTGACTAAATCTTGCATTTGCGCCAGCTCTAATTTGCTTGGGGGGCGATCTTCGTCCCCAACGACATATCGGCGCACAGTGGTTGCGCCCACAAAAGAAGCAACATTGCAAGCAATGCCACGTTTGACCAAAAATTGCAGATATTCGGATAGCTTGCTCCAGGCAATGTCATATTTAATATCACCCTGTCTGGCCAGTCGATCCTGCTTTAGGGTGTCATTCCATGGTCCCATGGAGCTGCCTTCGCCCATCACCTCTAGCGTCACCCCTTGTCTAATATCACTTTGCGAGCGACCGTCAGCAATAAGTGACTCATTAGCCCAACTGAGCATATTGATAAAGCCCGGCGCTACGACAAGCCCCCCGGCATCAATTTCAACTTTGGCTGACTCACTTATTGTTTTATCGATTCTACCGATAAACTGTCCGCCAATAGCCAGATCGCCAGCATAGGGCTTACCACCACTGCCATCATATATAGTGCCATTGCGGATAATAATGTCGTACATGAATTTTTTCCTTTAGTGGGGCTTCTTTGTTTGAGAGGGAGGATAATATAACTATCGATTTCTAAGATATAAAAAAATTACTGCTATTAGCGATACTAATAAAAACAACCAACTTACGATAAGCGGGATTTGGACATTGCCGAGCATAATGCTGTCTACTCGGATAGGTTCAATTAGAATCCTACCCAACGAATAGCCAGCGACGTAAGTAAAAAATGTGATGCCCGGATATTTTCTGTATCTAGGCAGAACAATAAAATAAAGCACGAGAAATAAAACAAAATCCCAGATTGATTCGTATAAAAATGCCGGCTGAAAAAATTCGTATGAGGCAAAACGCTCCGGCCTCATGTCCGGTGGAATATATTGTTTGATGGGAAAACTGGCTGATACAGGTAACCCAAATAATTCGTTATTGAAAAAATTTCCCCAGCGCCCGATTGCTTGTGCTAGGGGTATAACAGTGCTGAGTAGATCGCCTGTTGCTAAAACAGGTATGTGCTTTTGTTTACAATAAATGATAACTGCTATGGCACCACCAATAATACCACCGTGGATAGACAGACCGCCATGCCAGACAGCGGGAATTTCAAGGACATGATTGGCAAAATAAGGCAGGCTAAGCAAAACATAATAAAGGCGAGCGCCGACTATGCCGCCAAGAAAGCAAATCAAGGCACAATTAACTAAAGCCTCCATTTGAACATTAAAACGCCCCGCCAGTCGTCGCAAAATTATACTGGCAAGCAAAAAGCCAAGCAAATACATCAGACCGTAATAGCGAATGGTTATCGGTCCTAAATGAATAAAAACTGATCCCGGCGAATAAAATGTCATTTCTTTCTTTTAGATTAAAATTCACGCATAATATTGAACTTATTGGGTCAGTTTATCGTATAGATAAGTAATAAAGTAATAAACTATGCCAAAACTAAAATCAAAATGGGTCTGCCAGCAATGCGGCTTTCAATCGCCTGCTTTTCTTGGGCGTTGTACTGATTGCGGCAGCTGGAATTCTCTTGTTGAAGAAATAATACGAGAAACTGCCCCCAATGGCAGACCTGGCGAGCGCCTTGCGGCTCAGCGGGCAGAAAAGCAAGGTGCTATAAATGGTTCAAGTGGTCCAGTAGCGCTTAAAGACGTAAAAAAAGAAGATTACGAGCGCTTTAGCTTAGGGCTGTCATCAGTAGATGAAGTCTTGGGCGGCGGCATTGTGCCAGGCTCAGTAGTTTTGCTGGCCGGTGATCCTGGCATTGGCAAATCAACTTTGCTTCTGCAAATAGCCAAGTCTTTGGAAGCAAAGCGCTCCTTATTGTATGTTAGCGCCGAAGAATCCGCGGCTCAGGTGGGCTTGCGGGCTAGCCGTTTGGGTATTGCCGGTGATCAATTATATATAGATACTCAACAAGATGTTTTGTTGGTCTGTGAACATATTCAAGCTAAATTGCCGGGGCTAATTATTATCGACAGCATTCAAGCTGTTTATCACCCTGACATTGGTTCAGCACCCGGTTCAGTAAGCCAGGTGCGCCAGGCGGCAGAAGAGATTATCAATTGTGCCAGGCTTAATAACATAGCCGCCGTTATTGTTGGTCATATAAATAAAGAAGGTGTGATTGCCGGACCAAAAGTCTTGGAACACATGGTGGATGTTGTTCTGCAATTTGAAGGAGACAAGTCCAGGCAATTTAGAATTTTGCGAGCCCTGAAAAACCGCTTTGGCTCAACATCTGAGATTGCTCTTTTTTCCATGAACGAAACCGGGCTGAATGAAGTTAATCAGGCAGGCGCTTTTTTCCTGGGCGATCATCTAAGCAAAGTCAATAACGGCGAGCAGCTCGGTGCCGGCACTGCCATAGTTGCTTATAATGAAGGCAATCAAGCCTTGTTTTTAGAAGTGCAAGCATTAGTTGGCCCAACTGTTTATTCCAGCCCGCGCCGTGTCGCTAATGGCTGGGATTATAATCGATTGCTGCAAATCATTGCTGTATTGGAAAAGAAAATTGGTTTAAGTCTGGCGCGGCATGATGTGTATGTAAACGTCGTCGGTGGGCTTGATTTCAATAATCCAGCCGGTGATCTCGGTGTTAGCACCGCCATTACCACGTCGTTTTATGAAAAATCAGTGCCAGCCAATTTATTTATGGTAGGCGAAATTGGCTTAACCGGCGAAATAAGACCAGTGGCCGGCTTGGCTAAAATATTAAAAGAGGCAAGCAGACTAGGCTTCAAGCAAGCCGTCATTCCTACGTCTAATCTTAAAGAATCAGCAGGCGAAAACATCAACCTTTCGGCAAGCAAATTAGAAATTAACGGAGTGGAGTCCCTACAGGAAGCGCTAAACAAGATAATTGTCGAGCAGCAGACCGGCACGCCCAAGCAATCGGAAAAGCAGGGTGCTCTCTATGGATGATAGTGATTACCACAAAAAGTCACTCATTCACACTCTGCATATGGCTTATTCCGGTGAAAGAGCGGCAGGTTATGCTTACAACGCTCACTGGCGTTCAGTAAAAAATATTGAGCAACGGCAACGAATACAGCAAATTGAGAATGAGGAATGGGCTCACCGTGAAATCGTCGGCAAAATGCTGGCGCATTTAGGTGCTAAGCCACAAATATGGCGAGAGCTTATGATGACAACAATAGGACGCACTGTCGGTTTTGCTTGCTATTTCATTGGCTGGTTTTTGCCTATGTATTTTGCCGGCAGATTGGAGAGTGCCAATATCAAAGAATATGAAGTAGCGGCACATCATGCTGAAAAACTTGGTCTGAATCAATTTGCGGCAGAGCTTATGAGACTATCAGCAGTAGAAAAAGAGCATGAATTGTTTTTTCTGGAAATGGTAAGAAATCATCCATTTTTACCGCTCATAAGAACAGTTTTCAAATGGGGGTCAGTACCGCCAAAGACAACTTAACGTAGTTCGTTACGCTTTTACTTTGGCAATATTTTTGCATAATGGTGCTGTTCGGAAGGTGTGCACTTCTATTTTCTGCCATACATTACCAGTAACATATGGATCTTCTTTTAGATAAGAATCCAATTCTGTTCTGGAAGGAAAATCGTAAATAATGACGCTGCCAATCATCTTGTCGGCTTCATCAAGAATGGCACCCCCATAAAGCATTTTTCCTTCTTTTTTCAGTTCTCCCACCAACGCCAAGTGAGCCTCTCTGACCTTAAGGCGTCTTTCCTGAGCCTGAGCGTCAGTTCCATCATAAGCGATTAAAACGAACTCCATTGCAACCTCCTAATATGCGAGAATGTATATATTAGCTGATTTGTTTGCTAATCTCATGATCGCTGTAGACTGGAAGAGGTAGGTTTTGTGTAGTGAGTTGAAATCTTAATTTTTATCCCGCCATGAAAGCTTCTGCTGTTAGTGAAGAATTAAAAAAACTGCTTGCTGGTGTGCCTCAATCACCTGGTGTCTATTTGTTCAAAGATGCCCAGGCTGAGATTATTTATATTGGCAAAGCAGTGAGCTTGCGGCAGCGGGTGAGGTCCTATTTTAACGACAATGCCTGGCGGGAGCGGCCGAAGCTGGCTGTGATGATGCCTAAGGTGGGAAGTTTTGATTTTATTATTACCAATGGCGAAAAAGAAGCACTTCTTTTAGAGGCTAATCTAGTCAGGCAGCATATGCCGCGCTATAACGTCGCTTTGAAAGATGACAAACGTTATCCCTGGCTGGCAATCACTTATGATACGCCCTTTCCGCGCTTAATTATGATTCGTGATCCCTCTGCCTTCCGCAAAGATAATCCCAAAGCAAAAATATTTGGGCCGTATGTGGCAACCGGACTAATGTGGGAGACTGTGCGTGTTTTGCGCAAAGTATTTCCCATGCGCCAGAGAAAAACGCCATTGTTCAAAGACAGACCATGCATGAATTTTCATCTGGGCTTGTGCCTTGGACCCTGTCAAAATCTGGTTGATGCTGCCCCATATGACAAAATGGTCAAGCAAGTGGAGTTATTTCTTGCCGGTCGGCAGAGTGAAGTTATTGCTCAACTAAAAACCGAGATGGCGGAGCATTCAAAACAATTAAACTATGAGCAGGCAGCTAAAATTAGAGACAAACTTAGCGCGCTTAATACTATGGTTGAGCAGCAACATGTGTTTTTTGCCAGCCAGAAAGTTAGTGAGGACGTGCTTGCCTGTGCGCATAATAATAAATTGATAGCGATCTGTCTGATGAAAATTAGAGAAGGGAAATTGATTTCTTCGGAAGTGATTACTTTGCCCCTTACTGATAAAACAAGTGCGAACGAGGCTTGGCAAAGTTTTATCGATCAGTATTATACAAATTGTGATGAGGTAACTATAGCTAAGGAAATTTTATTGGAGCGAAACATTGATGATAAGCAAGTGCTGGCTGAGTATCTAAGTGAGCGATCCAGTTTTGCTGTGCATTTACTTGTGCCGCAGCGAGGTGAAAAGCAGCGATTAATTGAAATGGCCAAGAAAAATGCTGAAGCGGCACTGGAAAAGGAAATACAGAAATATATCCCCGAGAATGCAGAGCTGGATAGCCGTGAGTTAAATTTACTTGAGGAATTAAAAACGGAAATTAGTTTAAAAAAATTACCCAGACGTATTGAATGTTTTGATATATCCAATATTCAAGGCACAGACAATGTTGCCAGCATGGTTGTTTTTGAAAATGGTCGGCCAAAAAAATCTGATTACCGCTTGTTTAAAATTCGTTCTGTGGAGGGTAAAGCTGATGATTTTGCTTCTATGAAAGAAGTAGTGAATCGGCGCTATTGGCGGTTGTTGAAAGAGCAAAAACAGTTGCCCGATTTGATTATTATTGATGGCGGGCGCGGGCAATTAAATGCAGCCCTTGAGGCGTTAAAAGAGTTGGAGATATTTGAGCAAGACATTATTGGTTTGGCTAAAAAACAAGAAGAGATTTATTTGGCAGATAAGAGTAAGCCGATTTTATTGTCGAGGCGCAGCCAAGCACTGCATTTATTACAACATGCACGTAACGAGGCCCATCGCTTTGCCATAACTTTTCACCGCAAAAAGCGAGCCAAGCGTGTATTGCTATCCGGATTTGACAATCTGCCCGGCATTGGACCGGCTAGACGCAAATCTTTAATTAAGCATTTCGGCACCTTTGAAAAATTGAAAGCTGGCTCATTAGAGGATCTCGCGGCAGTGCCTGGATTTTCTAAAGTGCTTGCCCAAAAAATACTAATTGCGCTAAAGTGACAACAAATCCTGATAAACTAATGACAAGGGAGGGCGGGTGCTGAAATGATGTCTTTTTTTCGACAACATTATCGAACCATAATCTGGCTGATGATTATAGCTTTTGTCATCACCATGTTGCCGTCATTATTCTTCTTACGCTAAATAGCTTATATCTATGACAAGCAAACTAAATGTCGCAGAAACGATGGATAGCAAAGCGGACGATTGCGAGGAGCAATCGGGAGCAGAGCGTGGAAACGGTGCAGACCGAAGCGTGCGGAAAAGCAGCGAAGGTGAGGCGACATGCGCGGCGAACCTGAGCGTGAAGAAAGCGGAGGAGGTGAAGAATGAGCCGACGGAGCGTTTAAGTGTAATTTCGGGCAAGCGGAGTGCAGACCAGGCAGCGCATAGAAGTAGACCTCCATTGGCAGACAGGATGCGGCCGACTACTTTTGACCAGTTTATTGGTCAGGAAAAACTAGTTGGAGACGGTGGCGTGTTGCGTAAGATGGTGGAGTCTGGACAGCTGTTTTCTTTTGTGCTTTGGGGTCCACCAGGTGTGGGCAAAACAACGCTGGCTAAGATTATTGCTAATGAAACGAAAAGCCAGTGGATTGCCTTTTCTGCTGTTACCTCAGGCATAAAGGAAATTAAAAATGTTATGACTGAGGCGGAAGCAATGATGAAGCTCAGCGGCAAGCAAACTGTTTTGTTTGTTGATGAAATCCATCGCTTCAATAAAGCTCAGCAGGATGCCTTTTTGCCTTATGTGGAAAATGGCACCATTATTCTTATTGGAGCCACAACAGAAAATCCTTCTTTTGAAATAAATTCAGCTTTATTGTCTAGGCTGAAAGTATTTGTCCTCGATCCTCTTACCCTTGAGGATCTCATTATAATTATGCGCCAGGCTATTGAAGATCCTAAGCGCGGACTATGTGGGGGCACGCTTCAAAGGGGTCAGTCAGACGCCGTTGTGGCTGCGATCGATGTTAGTGATGAGGACCTGAAAATTTTTGCCACTTATTCTGGCGGTGACGCTCGAATGGCTCTGAATAGTCTGGAGCTGGCATTTCTGTTGGCTGACCGAGCCAAAGAAAAGAAATTAAGTGAAAAAATCATCAAAGACGCTATTCAGCAGATGATTTTGCAATACGACAAAACTGGCGAAAATCATTACAATCTTATATCGGCTTTGCATAAATCAATGCGCAATTCCGATATTAATGCCAGCCTTTATTGGCTGGCTCGCATGCTGGAGGCAGGGGAAGATCCTTTATATGTTGCTCGTCGTCTGGTGCGTTTTGCCTCTGAAGATATAGGTCTAGCTGTGCCGCAGGCACTGCCCCAGGCAGTAGCAGCTATGCAAACCGTGCAACTGATTGGCATGCCAGAAGCAAAAATTGCTTTAGCTCAGGCGGCTATTTATTTAGCTAGCGCCCCTAAATCTAATGCAGTTTATATGGCTTATAACGGTGCTGCTGACGATGCTTTAAATACGCTTACGCAAGCGGTGCCATTGCATTTAAGAAATGCGCCCACAAAATTGATGAAAGAGCTTGGTTATAGCAAAGGTTATCAATATGCGCATAATTTTGCCACCGGAAAGGCGGAAACTATGTCCTGCCTGCCAGAAGAGCTGTCCAACAGAAAATACTATCAACCCGGCCAACGAGGCTTTGAGGCAAAGCTATCGGGCAACACCGATTAGTGTACCGGTTCCTAAATATGGATCGACGTTCTACACCGAAATGTAGGGGCTGATTGTATCAGCCCCTACATTCCAAAGATAGGGTATCGATTTAAATGGATAGGACGCGGGGCTACGGTCGCCAGCTGAAAACGTAATGCCACCATTTTTTTGTTTGCGATTGAGTCAGCTCTTGGTCTTTATCCTTAAGAAGTTTGGCCAGACGGGAATTTTCTGATTCGGCGGCTATTAATATCCCTTCCAGATAATCCCTTTCTACCTTAAGCTTGGTCAAGCCGTCCATCAAATAGCGTCTTTCTGTGACAGCGGAATCTTTTTCGCACTGTATTGACTTAAGCTCTTTAAGCTCGCGTTCTAAAATGGGTATTTGCTGCAAAGAATATAGTTGAGTGAGCATAATTTGTTTTATCAGAGAATTTTCTTCAATCACTTCTTGCAGTTTAGTTAAAAGAGCAATCACCCTTCTTTGCAAATAGCCAACTTCGTGCTGAGCATCAGCCAGCACTTTGTCTTCACGTGCCTTTTGCACGATTTCAAACACTTGCTTGCGGACGCGTTTTTCTCTGGTTAGTTTGACCCGGCCATCCTCACCGTCTTCTGTCACTACCTCTGATGCCCAATTGAATATATGCTCAAGACCGGCAGTATTCACAGACTGGTCCCGTCCATCCTGATTGATATCTATTTGTTTGGCTGTATTTGGCTGTTGTGTGCTCACGAAAACTCCCCCCTCTAGTTCACCGGATATGATACTGGGAAATTCAAATTTGTACAAACAATTTTTGCCACCACTAGTAATACGCAGTAAAAAAATGCTTTCAATCTAAAGGACTTATGCAAGTGATACCATGGCAGGTGCTAGTCCTGATATTGGTGTCAATACCAGTCCTGGTGCTATTTTGAGCAGTCAGACAAATTACAAGAGCAAATGAATAACCCGCACCTGACTTCCCGATTGGAGTCAGGTTCATTAAGTAAGATTAATCCCGGATCTGGCTCAATTATCTGACGAGCGCAATGTCCATAACCAATAGGACATAAATCCAGTTACTGCCAAGCCGATTACATTGACAAGTAACGGTATCTCTTGTCCATTTACCGTAACACTGAAGTTAGTTAACAGTCGAACAACATGGACAATAGCCACTAAGGCAAAGATTATTGAGGACACAGTTAGTCCTAGACTTTTATTTTTACTAAGTGCAAAACACATAACCAAACTTCTCCTTAACAAATTTGCGGTCATTGTTTTCATCATACTACCTATGGGAAATACCGGGGGGTACTACGTAATAACACCAAAGACAGGGGTTGAGCCAAGGATTACCTTATATAGAGGAATAAGTCCGTATCTCATTTGGTTAGGGAAGGAAAATGCCAAATGCAAGCCAAAATTTAGAGTCAAAAGAGGCAATGTGGCAAGCATTGTCTTCAGCTGTGCTCATTATCTTTGCGGTATGTTTGCCGTTGTTGAGCATTGGCTGTTTAAATCAACCGGCATATGGTGCTGGTCCTATTCAGCCACCATCTTGTGAGCATCCCAGCCCGCCGCCACCCCAAATACCATATCCTCCGGGTTTGACAGAGGTACCTATTAATGCACCATCTTTTCCTCCGCCTGGTTCAGAGTCTGGACCTATTGGTCCAGGCGGTCCTGTTCAACCACCCTCTTGCGAGCACCCCACTCCACCTAAATGTCCACTACCTTATCCTCATGGTTTAACACAGGTGCCTATTAATGCACCACGGTTTCCTTGTCCTCCTGTTAAACCATATTGCCCTATTCAGTACGGATGTATTCCTTTTCATCAGATACCAACCGTTATTGTTCCTGGTCCAGGCAATTTTCCTGGCGTTGGTATTCCAGGTGATGTTCAGTATGGTTATCCTGGCACAACTACATTGCGTACTCCACTTGTACCTGGCGCCAGCTGGTCTTCTCCTGGTTATCCGGCAGCTCTTGGTGATCCGCCACCGCCGGGATCGGGGCTTACACCTGATCCTGTCACGCCGGGCATGTTGGGTGAGTCACCTACTCTGGTGCCCTGGGCGGATGGCACAGCTGGCAACCCAGAGACACACATAACCAATACATTGGTTATACCATCCACTCAAATTGATCAGCCGGAAACTGCAATATCTATGCCGTTTACTAATGCTGCTGCCATGCCGCCTGGTACATGGAATTCGCCACAAGTACGAGACATTATTCCTAAAACGCCTTTTACACCAGGCAAAGATCCTGGCATGTTAAGAGGACCTATTAATGCAGGCCCGTGGGCTAGTCCTAATGGCTATAATCATGCAGCAGCTATTGTACCTTTGCCAGACAGCGGTCAACTCCCGGTTGGTATTGCACCGACAAGTAGATTATGGCAACGTGGATCAACCAATGATTTTGGCTTGAGCCAGAAAACATTGAAGGCTGATAAAACAACCCTGAATCCAAAGGTCAGTTTTGCTTATCGTATGCAAATGAGTCGCAATGATCCTAATGAACCAGCAGTATTTAATGGCTGGCAAGGACTGGCCGGTTCTACTACTCAAGATTTTGGTGTCGGTGTCAAGCAATTGCAGGCTGCTGGTCAGCTTGGCTCAGCGTTGCCACCGCAAACTTCTTTTGATTCGCCTAGACCAGCTCAATATCCAGGCGGCCAAAATTCTACCGGCAATTTAAGCTCAACTAGTCCAGGCAATCATCAACATAATGCTGCCCCTCCCTTCTTTGCCAGTGCTCAGGTAACCAATGATTTATACGGTACGCCCATGATCAACCTCAGCCGAAAATATACCGATGGCAGCGGCAATACAGTATCAGGAACTCCACTTACAACTATTGCTCCCTATTAATTTTATCCAGGCATTTAAGGAGGCCTAAATAGAAATGAATAAAGTCAACAAAATATCGGCAACAATTGCTGCTCTTAGCTTGTTTTATGCTCAGCAAGCATACGGGCAAGCATTCAGCACTTTGCACGATCCACTTGTTCCAGGTGCTTCCAGCGAGATGCCCTTGCTGCCAGCCCCGCACGGACATTTGCCACCGCCTGGCTCTGGGTTGATACCAGGACGTGTAACTCCTGGCATGATTGGTCCGCCGACTTTAATACCGTCGATACCGGCTATTCCATCCAATAGTATAAATTCGTCATTTACCGGTATTGGCTTGCCTATATCGCCATCAGTGGCTTTGCCGCCTGGGGTGTGGGGACCATTGCTGACACCTTTTATCCCGCCCCCTTGTTCTACTCCTGGCCCCGCGCCTGGCATGCTTAAAGGTTATGGCAATCCAGCCGAATTGACCCATGTGCAGCCGTGTGGCGGATTACCGGGCACTGGTGGCTATTACAGCACTATTCCTAATATTCGCCGCCTGGGCACGCAAGAAACGGCCCAGTATGAAAGGCGCGGTAGATATTCTATTTTAGGTGGCGGCGGTAATGGTCAAGATGAAGTCACTGAAACTGGCTCATTAGCCGGCTATGGAATTCCCAATGGTGTGCCAACAGGTGTTGGTTATCACAGAGGACCAGCTGGATCGAATATAGACAATTACAATAAATCAATTGATCTAGGCGGTGGCATGAGACAAAGGCTTGGCAGTTTAGGAGTTGTGTCTAACGGCAAGAGCGTGCAAGACCTTAATGGTTTAAATGTTTTATATGGCAATGGACTTTATAGTCTAGATGCCACACGCTCTACTGAATTTGGTCAAGGAGCACCCTTAGCCTTCTCAAGTGTGGGCAGAAATTACAGCCTCTCAACTGATTTTGGCTTTCCTTTAACGCCGCAATGCCCTAACAATTCGCCCCCGGCTGAGCCTAATCACACTTATCCGCAAACAGCAGTGGAAACTAATTTCTGATGGTTTCAGGGGGGGTTGTCCCATGCTAATGGGAATAACCCCGCTTCTTTCTTCTCTCTCATTCCTTTAATATTTGAAGGTTAGTGGGAAAAGAATATTCCCCAGTTACAAACAAAAAAACAACAAAAACAAAACAGGACCAAATAAATGAAAAGGCAAGCAAGAGCTTTAATAATCAATAAGCAGTCTGAAAGACAGATGTTCTTATCAGCAGGGCTTATGCTGATTGCGATCAGTGGCAATACAGGGCTTATGGCTGGCGCTCAATCTATGACCCAAGACACATGCTTGCCGCCGGAAGTGATACCGGTCAATGCCGCTATTAAATACACGGCAAACACGCCAACATCTTCAGTTGGCAATCTGTCAGTTGAAAACGCACCCGGCATTGTGCCGGCCGCTGCCCAACCAGTTGCCCAACCAGCTTTTCAATCTGCCCAGGAAGCTCGCCAGGCCATGTTTAATTCACTTATGGGAACCAATGTTTATCCGCAATTTAGCGGGCAGAATACTTCTTTTAATCAAACTGACAATATGGCTGGCGGTCAAAACTTAAGCCAAAGCTTGCCGCAAACGTTAAGCAATAGTCAGGACTCTCAATCTAATCTGATTACTCCTAATCAATATAATAATCAATATCCTAATCAATTTAATAATAACAATTTGGTGAATGCTGCTCCCAGTGAAACACAAACTTTGAGCGGCGCAACAAACACACCATCAACAAGCCAGCCTCGCACTAGCGGCGGTATTGGCCGCGTGGGCGGGCTGCTGGCTGGCGTTGGTATGAGTGGGGTATCTTTGGCCAATAGTGGTCCGGGCAATATTTATAGCGCTGGCTTAATGGGCGCTTCAATGTTGAATTACGGATTTCGTAGTGGTTTTAGCTTTTGAGAATGAGTAAGGTTGGTGTTGAAGCCATGAAAAATAATACAAAACTGACATTATCAATAACGGCAATAAGCTTGCTATTGGCTGCAAGCGTGCCATCGGCATATGCTCAACAAAGAAGTGCCAGATTTAATTTTGCTCCGAATATTTATCCTCTGGAAAATACTCGTGTTCCTGATAGTTATTATCTGCCGTCGGCAAGCCATGCTGTCAAAAGCGGGCATGTGCCAAGCAGCAAAGATATTCTTGGTATTGATCCTGCCTCTTTGCCGGCTGCTCCGGCTCCAGCGGCAGTGGTCAGTCAACCTCAAGCCCAATTAACGCAAGCCACACCCATTCATTATCAAGAGAGCTTTGGTGCTCCCAATAACACTCCGGCATTGGCCGCATTGCCTAAAACATTGGTACCACTTAGCCTGCCTAAGGCTGGTGAAAAACCATACTCTGCCAACAAAGCAGTATCTGGCAAATTGCTAAATGCAAAACACAATCGTTATATTGGCACCAAAGTAGCGGGCAAACTGCTTAAGAAAAATCATTTGGCTGGCGCTTCCGGTCAGGCCCTTGCCCTTAAACCGGCAGCTAGCTACGGCAAAAATTTCGGCTACGAGCCCGGCGCATTTGTGCCCACCGCATCAGGCGATGGCACGACTGTAAAGACGGACGTATCTGGCAAACTTTTACATCGTAATTCATACAAAAACGGTCGATAAATATCGATTTCTAATAAACAAGGAGGTCCAAAATGGCAACCAGCATCAAATCAACACTCAAGAAAGTTGTTTCATCGCGAGCGCTAAAGATCGCAGCCCGCGTTGGTTTCCTCTTGGCACCGCAGCTGGTTTTACTCGCCATTGGTGTTTATGACCAAGCTGCGCATGCTCAAGGGTTAGTCGGCGCACCTGTAGATCCGCGTTTCGGACAGTCTAATGAAGTAGGTCAATTGGCCGACTTCAGCTATGACACCGCCCGGGATATTTCCCGTGTTGTCACGGCACTGGCTACAGTCCCTTCTTCACTAGCCGGCATGAAAATTGCCTTCGGTCAACGAGACGGTGGTGAATCAGCTATGAATGTATGCAAAGGATTGGGGATAGGCTTCGGCGGTCCAACCGCTGTCCACCTGATTTCCACTTTTGCTATCAACAACTTCGGTGGACTGGGCGGCGGTCTATAATCCCCTTCGACCCCTTCCAGGAGAGAAAGAGCCTTTCGTTAAGAGAGGCTTTTTCTTTTTTTTAGCGCTGCTTAGTAAATGTTCAGTCATTGGTGTAAACGCTTAACGAGATTAGCCAATAGCAAGCCTCTCATGTTTTTGTAGGGGCGGATTGTGCGAACTGCAGCGGCAAGCCCGAGTGGCATAACTTATATGCCACTCGGCCGCTGTGCCCGTTTATAAATGGGTCGATGCAATCGACCCCAATCGCAAGCCCGAATGGCATATATCATATGCCATTCGGCCGCTGTGCCCGCATGGAACGGCGTTCTACACAGGAATGTAGGGGCGGATTGCATCCGCCCATTTATAAATGGGCGCGCATGCTGCGCCCCTACAATTCCTGCGGATACCGTCATGTTAACAGGCCAGAACGCACTTCTACGCATGATTGGTACGATGATCATACATACGGGCTGCACTGCATATGTACAATAAAACAACAAGTTGAGCAATGATGCTGATAATGACAGCAACGGTAATAAGATTTTTGGGTCCGACGGTAACATCGGGGTGTTTGTCGACAACACCGGAAAATTGGACATGCATATGGTAAGAACCGGGCCAGAGTATTTCAAATTCTGCAAATGGCATGCCTACTATATATTTTTTTGACTTGGCGTCTTTATGGCAATATGGCATGCCGCCGGTATACCATACTGCGGGAGTCAATGCGCTCAAATGTCCGTTACCGTGGATCCAGCATTGTAATATCTCATTAAGTCCGATATCTGCATTGGTTGCATCAGTTATTAGGCTGGCTGCATGTTTTATTGTTTTAGCATCAACAAAGCTCTCGCGGTAAAGAGCATATCTGCCAGGTATATAGGCCATAAAATTGAGATCGGCTGGCACGTTTAGCGGACCCTGCACACAGGTTTCTGCATAGGCAGCCAATACAACCAGAACGGCTGAGAACAGCAAAACTATTAATACCAATATGCAATTGCGTGGAAAATTTTTAATCACCGGATAATAATCTCACTTTTCAACATTTTATAATAGGCGCTGCATTGTAGGGGCGGATTGCATCCGCCCATTTATAAATGGGTCGATGCAATCGACCCAGTCCATTCGGCCGCTGTGCCTCACTGTGCGTCTTGTCAGATTTACTACAGGTATGGGAAATTCCCCAGTGACAATTTGCTCTCGTTATATTAAACTAAATTCATTAAATATGGCTAGTCTTGTGGTCTCAGTCGGATGAGCCTAATCAGGCATCAATTTGCTGCAACCAGGGGTTTCCTATGTCTGCCAAACTTTTTGCTTTTTTGTTTTTTCTATTGCTGGCTATGTTGCCATCGGCTGCACAAGCGGCCCCAACTTCTTCTGTCAATGGCGTTAATGGTGGTTATAGCTATGCTAGTTCTTTGATTAATCAGATGGTTGAGCAAAATTTTGCTGACCCCAATGCTGCTTTCGGTCCTGCTTTTGCTCAACTATTGAATAACACAAATGGCACTGGTCGGAGCAATGAAACTTATCAGGGCATTAGCCAGTTCTGGCATGATGATTTGTTGGGTATATTCTTTGCCGGGATTAATCAAACAATTTCCCATTGGCTTAATCATTTTTTTAGCGGCTATTTGCCCGACATAATTTCCAGCCTCAGCAGTGTTGTCAAAAGCTTTTTTCTCAATCCCAATTTAGCGCAGATAACAGCTAATGCAAACAATCCTGGTGATTTTTCTTCTCTGTTGAAGCAGCTTGTTAATATCATATATGGTATCGCTTTGGATTTGCTGTTTGTCCTATTTATTGTATCTATTTGGCAGTACTGGACTAAAGCCTCGTGGCAAGGCAATATTAGTGCCATGAGTGCTGTGGGGCGGCTGATATGCACTATAGGCATTATCCTTGCCTGGCCAACCGTTTATAGTTTTGAAATTGAGCTGAGCAATGAAATGATCAGCGCCATTTTTGCCAATGGTGCTGATCAACTGCGTCTATTTGATATGGCAATGGCCAATATGTTTAATATTGGCATGTATTCAGGTTTGTTGGGCACACTGATGAAAAGCCAGATGATTGCGGTCGGTGTTGCTCATTTGAGTGGTTTTCTGTCGGCGATTGCCCTTTTAGCATTATGTATTTTGGCGATAGTTTTAATTTACGAGCTCGTTTATCTTATAGCCCTTAAGGCGATGCAAACGGCATTACTTACAGCTCAATATGTTTTTGGCCCTGTATTCCTTATTTTCTTTGCCACAGCGAGCACAGAAAAAATGGCTACTGGATATATTCGCACTTTTGCTGAGACAAGTGTGTGGAGCTTTATATGGATTGGTCTTTTAAAGATTTTAGTAATTCTTATGTATGCCAACTTCAATCCCTGGGGCAAAATAATAACCGCCATCGGTATTTTGCAGTTAATGATGCGCGTGCCGCAATTTCTAGGGCGTTTCAAAGTCAGCTCAGCTTCTGCCTTTGTCAATCCTGCTTTTCTTACGAATGGACTACATAAGCGCGCTCTTACTTATGCTGGACAGATTGAAAATTACAAAAATCAATTTGTTTCTGCTTTTACTGGTATGTTTCGAGGAGCCGGTGCCGCCGATCAGGCAACTAGTGGTGCCGGCACTGCCGGCAATAATATGTCGGCAGATTTTAGCTTTGGCAATGCCGGCGGTAACGTGCTGCAGCTACCAAATAGCGACAGGCATAAGTCTGGCCATTCTGGCTATATGGATTCTCGCAGCGAAAAGAACACGACTGCAGATACCAGTAATTTACCCTCGCCGGTTATTGATATGCCGTCAACTCCTACTTCACCAGTAGGCAAAAATATAGACACGGGAAGGGCAATTAAGACACACACTTCTTTTAGTGTTCCTGGCAGGCGCAGTGTACCCAGGAAAAAAGATATTTTCACCAGGCACAACAAAACCAGCGGCAACGATGGCGTCGGCGATATTATTAATTTGCCGGCAGGGAAACAAGCACCATATGGAGTGCCAACTGCAGCAGCTGCATTGTTATCTAACAGTGCCTTGCCTGGCTTTAATCCTTCCGGCTCTGACACCCCCAACTTCAGCTCTTTTAGTCTTTCGAGCTTTCGCCATTTTGGGAAAGCGCGATTGCCCGGCATAACTCTTTCTAAATTTGATCAGCCAGCAGACCGATTAAACTTGGCTGCAGATAAGACAAACCTCTCCGCTAGCCGGCTTTTAGCAGTGCGCCTGGCAGCTGCACAACTAAAATATGGATCAGGATCAGCGTTGGTGGCCAGGCAACAATTTGCTTTGCCCAGTTTTGAGAGAAATAATCATCGACCGCACTATGACCTTGGCAATGGCAATAAGCCAGGTATCGATAAAATGGATAGAGATCTAAAAATTAATCGCGGCCATATTTTAGCTGAGGATCATGCAAACAGCTATGGTAAGTCACTGTTTAATGATCATACCCGCTCTCTGCCTAAAGCCAAAACACGGCAGCCCAATGATAAACAAACCACGACTGGGACTCCTTTATTAAATGAATATGTGGCGAACAGTTATTATTCATCTCCTATCTATCCGGGCTGGCAGCGCCCATATTACTTGAATTCTAGAAATAGCTTGCCGTTACACTCCGAGCGCCGCTCTTCTTTTTATGCAGGCATTAACTATCCAGCTTCGCCGTGCTTCCGTTCTTATTACAACTGAGCACTATCGTTAGTCACATCAATGATGTCCAGGTGGCGTTGCAACGTCTAAAAATAATTCCTTGAACCTTTTGGGATGCATTGTCTGTGTGGTGATATACTTTGGGATATTTAAAATATGCGGATCTGCACTTATGAGAAAATCAGCTGAAACGCTCTTAGCGCAAGCGAAAAAGACATCGTCATCTGGGTCATCGCAAACCGCAATTATTTTGTCTATGTCGACTTTTATAGCATGCTTGACTATTCTGCCCAAAAGTTTTTTCTTAACTTCCGGGTCAACTTTAAGCCTTAGCTTTCTTGTGTCCAGCTTTTCGTATAATTCATCCAGCATTTGCTGGGAATAAAAGACTGATGTCCAAGCCAAGGCATATTCAACTACATGCCTGCCTGTACCAGCGGTTAGGATTGCACGTATCCATATATTTGTGTCAATTACCAGCTTTAATTTGGGCACGGCTGGCTTTCTTTAAACGTTCCGCTTTCACTTCTTCTTCTGCTTGTTTAATAAGTTCTTCTGCTTCAGGTTCGCTCAATTCAGGAAGACCTTGGCGTTTTACCCATGCATCTTGCCGAGCCCATATTTTTTTGAGTTCATCAATTATTCTTCTTGGCTTGTATGTGTCAGAAAATATATTTATCATGATGTAGCACCAGGACGAAAATAACTATTTTGAATGCATGCTTAGATTAAATCACATTACACCTATTAATATATGCCCAAATTGTCTACAATTCAAGTCATTTATGGGTGAAACCATAGTGAGATGGGCTTTTTAATGTTTAGTTTATAGCGTTTCTACATTGGCTGTGTCAATAAGACGTAACTTGCCGTCTTCTTCAACTGGTGACAATTTGTCACCGCTTCACTACCTTCCTTGCTAAGCTGTTCTTTCAGCTTGTTCCATATTTTCTGGCAGTCTGAAAATCAGGCTGTTGTCGGCATAGGGCTTTATTAATCCCAGAATAACTGGCAAGGCTGTTGTGCATGAATAAGTGTATCTCCTGTTATTAGCGGACAATCAATACGCTGTGCCATTGCAACTATTAGTGTGTCAAAAGGATCTTTTGAAAAATTAAGTGCATGTGCAGACAATATGTCTTGAGGTAATAAATCGAGCATTTTTATTGATTGCGCAAAAATGTCAGCGACAAAAACATCTAGAGATTTGACAAAACGTATCTTGCCGGATTTTTCCAGGAGGGAGGCTTCCCATAGGGCTACAATTGGTACCCAAATGCCTAATTCTCCGGCCAATGCCTGGTCAAATATTCTTTCGATCTTACGTGGTAACTTTCTTGATCCGATAAAATACCAAACTAACGGATGTGTATCAGTAATGAAGTATTTCACAATTCACGCGCAGTTTTTTCAATAGATTCCTGAAACATTTTGGCTATTTCTCTGCTTCCTTCTTCTAAATCGCCAAGAAGAACTATTGAACCACGCAAAGAATTTTTGGTTTTGGGTTGATATTTTATTTGGGCAAGCATCCAATCGTATTCTTGCTTGCTTAAAAGGACAGCAACAGGTTTGCCATAATCAGCTATGCTAATTGGTCCAGCTCCTTCTACTATGGCGTCAATGAGCGGCAAAAATTGTTCTCTTGCCTCTGATTTTCCTAGAATCCTTTTGTGAGGGCGGATCTTTTTACTTGAATTTTTAATAGCCATTAGCTTAAACTCAAACTTGTACAATCTATTTGTACAATATAATAGCGGATCTGTCAAGCAGTGATTGGAATCACCACTGGCTTGCAAGCTCCCGGAGGTAACTTTGGCAAGCCATAGCTTAATGGGTCCAGTGCCAAATGCTATGCTCTATGCGGTATTGGAGCGCATTTTAGCCTGATGATACTGGAAATTACTTTGGGCTATTTTCTTACCTTATTCTTTAACGCCTTACGCTTTGGTGGCGGAAGATAGTTTTCTGCTGAAATTACTCTTCGGCCAGTTTTACTCTCCAGCTCCAGCCTGGCATTTTTAGCAATACCACCACCGGTTTTTCCCGCGGTCGTGTTTTCTTCCATGCCAGTGGCGTTCATATTTTCGGCAACTTGCCGCGTGGACAATTCGGCCAGCGCAGTAAAAATCAATTCCGCCTCGTTCATGTGATCGCGCAAATTTTGCGTTTTTAGTCCTTTGATGGATTTATGTGTCTTGATACTTATATCTGCCCATTCTTGATGAATGACATTAGTTAGTATGGCAAATTCTTTGCCTTTGATTACCTCATGATTTTTCCAGTAGTCCGTAAGCTTATTGCGGGTTTCCTGCCCCATCATGCGCTGTTGTATCCATTTTTCACTGCGCCCATGCTGCTTCCATGTTGTTCTGGCTCTATCTACTGATTTTTCAGGGTCAGCAATTTCTTGCATACGCTCAGAGCCTACTTTGGCAAGCCATAGCTTTATGGGTTCAGCTTTTGGGCTGGGCACAGATTGAATTAAGCGTAAGAGCGTTTCTACATTGGCAACATCAGTAGGATATTTCTTACCATCCGCTGCCTCTAATTTCAGTTGGTGACAATTTGTCACCGACTGACTTCCCTCTTTGCTCAGCCGCTGTTTCAGCTTATTCCAATATTTTCTGGCAGTCTGAAAATCTGGCTGTTGTGTCAATGCTTGTATAATATCCACCACAGAGAAAAACCAGGTTTCGGTTTTTTCATCGTAGTACCGACGTATTTTATGCTCTTCAAAAACGGCCAGGTTTTGTTTCATTATCCTTATCCACAACTCACCAATAGCTTTTCTGAAACGAGCCGATACCGACTCTCTTGCTCCAGGGTGCTAGCCGCAAAGTAAGCAGCCCAACATGATCACACTACCACAAGTGTGATAAATAGCAACGGTAAAATTTGGTAATTTATTAGCTGAAAAGTTGAACTTTCATGAGTTTAGATCGTCGCAGTTGTCTTCCATTGAAGATATTGTCTGATCAGGACAATCATCTCCTGTGCCAAGATTATGTAATCGGTAGCGTCTGATACTTTGTCAGCCTTGAATAGAATCGGTGGCCAACCCTTATTACAATGTATTACGCTGTAAGTATAGATTTTGGCTCATATCTTTCATGGTATGCTGGCTACTGCCCAATGGCGAAACGCTTATAATGTGAGGAAAAGTAATGGCTAAAAAAGCACCGTCTCAACAGATAAAAACGCGATTTGAAAAAACTCGTCAGGCTGCGCATAAAAGAGTTGTACAACGTGGCACTATCCAGTTTAGGCTTGATCCCGGTACTATGGAGGCTTTGCTTCAATTATCTTATAAGCTTAAGACTCCCGCTGGTGTTTTAGCTCGTATGTGGACTGTGCAGCATTTGAATCAAGAGTTAGGTAACAAGCCGTCGTTGGAATTTAGAGTGACTAGAATCGAAAATATGTTGGAACAGCTACCCCAATCATATCTTAAATAATTGACGGCTTTTCAGTACCCAAAAGAGCAATCTTTGCCGAAATCGACCATTTTTGGCACTGTTAATAAGAGGCATCCGCAATTATTGCCATCAGTAGCCAGTAAAAAGAGCACCCAACAGAAAGAGTTAAACCGGCTATTGATTTATATTTATTACTCTGGTGTTTTTGAAATAAACCAGACAATCCAAGTATTGAGCCTATAATGAACACTCCAAGGCAACAAAGGGAGATGCATTGAGAAGACAAAATAAAGCCCTCTGGAATCTTAAAATGTACAATCAAGGGCGTAAAGATAAGACCTGTTAACCCTAATAACAGGGAAACATCACCCAAGTGTTTACGGTCTAAAGTAAAAAACGTCACTTTCATCATGGACTCTTTCTAGGGATAAAGGATATCGTATTATTTACCCGCTGTTGACTGTCAGATAACGTCTTTTATAGTTCATATCATAAGTAGGGCGCGTTTTGGACATTTGAACCGACACCGGATCGTTGGAATTGTAGGGTCGATTGCAGCGACCCCTGGATATAACGGGCGGATGCAATTCGCCTCTACAATTCGCCCAATCCGGTCCTACAAAAAACCTGAAATCACGTTCCATCCCTAAACTTCAGCAAATACAGCACTAGGCGACCAAGTTTTAATGTTTGTCTATGGGAATTCTCCCATTTTTGTGGGAATTCTCCCGATTTACCCGGGGGTTGTAAACCCTTAATCTATATGTGTATCTGGTAAAAAGGTAGATAAGCGATGCCAGGATTTGAGTTTATTATTCATCAAAAATCGGTGAGTTGCACCAGCTGTGACAAGGTTTTTGCCACACCGGTTAATCAGGCTTTGCCGGACATGAGCAAAAAAACGCCGGTAGAGGCGGATTTGCATCGGGTTTTGCCTCATGGCGCTGTGCGCGCTTCTATGGTTGCTATTTGCCCGTTTTGTCAATATTCTTGGTGGGCCAGTACTTTTGCAGGGCATTTCACTTTGCCCGTCGGCATTCCTCAGGCGCCGGCTATTGATCAAGCCAGGAAATTTGCTCATGCTGTGTTTACAGGGCGCAAGAACAATTATCATGTTCTGGACAGAGCCATGCTGGCTTTAAATGGCTACTGGTGCGCTCAAGAATGTCATGATCAAACAGATAAATGGTTGGCTTTGGCTATTCAGGAATTAACGGCAGCTTTGGCTGATCAAAACTGGACAGGCAATCGTGCCCGCTATCATTATATTTTGGCGGAACTTTTACGCCGGCAGGGTGAATTTGCCGCTGCCTGTAAGGAATTTGATTTAGTTGATGAGAGCGCTAATCTACCTGCGGAGCTCGTCAATAAGCAAAAACAGTTAGCGAGCACACATGAAAGACATCCAGTTTTGCTGACTAACGCAGAAGTGGAAAAAATATTTTTCCCAGTTTTACAAATAGATCCACTGCCAGAGATATTTAGACTAACAACGGAGCTAGATATGCAAGATATGGATGAAACGGCACTTTCTCAATCGGAATCATTATCTATATCTAGACAATCTATGCCTATGTCAGCACCACTACCTATAGAACCATTGCCGGCACGGAAGTCAAAAATCAGTCTTGCTCCTGCTACTCGTGCTACTCCTGCTGCTCCAACTGCTCCTGCTTCTCCGTGGAGAGAAGTACAGACAGCACCAACGACGAGGAGGTAAAAAAATGGAAGATGTCACACCGTTAAATCTTGAAGATCATCCAAAACTTTTTGGGCTGCGTTACGATCAGCTAATTGCCATTCTTGTCAGTTTGATCTTGTCCACGCAAATTTATTCCTGGTTTAGCCCGATTCACTTTGCCGGTCAAGATTTGCGTCTGGATATTTGTATTGTTATTGCCTTGATAGGTCCGCTTTATGCGCTTGTGACTTTGAAGGGCTCAGTGGCTAACTGGGAGACAATAATCAATTTTTATACCACTTCCCAAATTTATGTGCCCGGCGTTGATCCCAACCCCAGACGATTTCTTATAGATGAAGAACTGCCCCAATTTAGTGAATAATGAGAGTGAAAAAATGCTTGCCGCCATTAACAAATTAACCTCCACCACACCTGCTGATCTTCTCCAGATTTTTCAACCTGGGGCTATTGGCCTTAAAAAAGCAGATCCTAAAGAGCAGGAAGCACTGGCTAAATTGCCAGCCAATTCTGTGCCACGTGCGCACCCATCAGCAGCTGGACTGATACCGATATGGGATTTATTTCAAGACGATAATTCCGGACTGGGCGTAATTGTTCTTAAAGACGGCAGCTACCGCTGTTGCTTTGAGCTTGATGGCGTGCACGTAAGTGGTTTTGACGAAGTACGTTTGGGCTCTCTTATGAATCACTTTACCGGACTGATGAATAGCATTGACACTTCTGTGCAGCTTACCATAGTTTGTCATAATATCAGCAAACGTGAATATTTTGCCCGCCATCCAGTTGAGGCAATCAACGATGATTTTCTTAAGTATGTGGCTAAATGTGTGGAAGGCGATCAGGCCTTTCTTCTGTCGCGCAATTTTGTGCCGGAGCTAAAATTTTTCATCACCTTTTGTTATCGCCCGCCTAAAGAGAAAACAGCTGAGCAAAGCTGGATTAAGAGCCAGCTTAATCATATAGTTGACACTTTTGTTAGCCAGGCTACTAAACAAACATTGAGCAGTCATGCTAAAAATGTCAGCACTTTAGTGCAGCGGGCAGTAAGCTATGCTAATCAATTATCCAGTTGCGGCATGAGCGGCAGAG
>Ga0207053_10064_pt1 | contig 25804 bp, 24 predicted proteins | sample Alteio_BWMinCont_59_FD_153290 | JGI IMG/M metagenome (GOLD analysis project Ga0207053, IMG submission 153290) | Enriched cells from forest soil in Barre Woods Harvard Forest LTER site, Petersham, Massachusetts, United States -... | ecosystem: Environmental > Terrestrial > Soil > Temperate forest >...
GACACTGCCACTGCTCTGCCGCAGCAGATACGCCGCAGAACTTCGCGGAGTCACAGTTCGGCCGAACAGGCTGTGGTCCTCGACGCGGAATCCATTGGTCAGCGAAAGGCGTCCGATGATCGCCTGATATTGAAATATGCCGCCGAAATCATCCAGCCCGTGATGCGTTGGCAGACTGCCGGAAAGACGGTCACCAATAAATCCGAGTTCCCGGTCCCAGGAAAGGGCCAGCGTGAAATTATGCTGTCCCCAGTCATGAGTGCCCGATCCCAGGGTTACATCGCTCTGGTAGTCAACATGATGACGGCGCGTGTCATCGACGAAATCTGAAGGGAAGTCGAAAAATTGAAATTGCGAAGTGTGACCGTCGAAAGTCGGAGTATAGGGAGCATCGAGGCCGAGATCCCGAGAGACCACGCGCGATCGATCAAAGGTGTAAGCGAGACGTTGATGCCAGAATTGAGTTGACTGATTATCGAAGCTGACGCCGGTATAGCCGTCGCCGCGATGCGTGAACGCGTCGTCAATCGCAGGTTGAAAAGCGGTCTGGCCTGGATTCCCCGCACGCGACAAATCATCGCGTAAAATCCAGCGGATCTTGGTCTTCCCCAAATCCAGCCCGAGGTTAGCGCCCACGGTCGAATCGGTGAATGCAGCATTGACGCCCTGATTGTCAGTGCTGAAGCGGGACCAGAACGCGTCATAATCGAAGCGGCCAGCCCGGCCGTTCAGGTCAGCTCCGGCATTTAGAGTACTCAAATTGCCGCCGTCCAAATTCAAAGAAATTTGCGGACCGCCATTCTCAGGTTCACCATGCCGGCTAAAAAGCTGCACCACTCCGGTCATGGCGTCTGAGCCGAACAAGGCAGATTGCGGCCCGCGAACGATCTCAATGTGATCTAAGTTCGCCGCGACCAGATTACTGAAATCGAAAGCCCCGCCGGGCTTATTGAGTGGAATTCCATCCAGCAAAACCTTGGTGTAGTCACTGTCGCCGCCTCGCACGAATAGAGACGTCACAGCCCCATAGCCTCCGCTGCGATTGATGGTTACCCCAGGAACCGTCTGCAGCAGGTCGCTCACCATCGGTTCCTGCCGGGCGTCGATCTCCTCTTTGGTAATAACGCTAGTTGTGCTGCCGACGAGGCTGGACGGGGTTTCGCTTCGGTTAGGCGTCACTACAATACTTTCCTGCACCGGCGCCAATTGCAACTCGATCTGGCGCGCTTCTCGCGATACTGGAACTCGTTTCGTTTTAAATCCGGTGAGCTCGACTTCGAGAGAACAGTCGGCGCAGTGCTGCTGAAAAGAAAACCTGCCTTGCTGGTCGGTAAGGGTGTGCGCCGTCTCCGTTCCATCTGACGCCAGAAGACGCACGAATGCTTTCGGAACCGCGGCCTGGTCGGGATCTACGACGACTCCGCGAATGGTCTCGGACGATTGTGAGTAGAGAGCGCTGTTGGAAAAGAGTAAGAGTACCAAAATAAGCGAAATGCGCATCACTCCTCCTTTAATCGCGAAAGGGGTTAGTGTTGTCAGTTCGCGCCGGTCTCCTGGCTCGCGAGTAAGAATGAGTAACGTGTGGGGCGGGGCGACCTCGCCCGCCGATGTTACTTATTCAGTCTTGCCTCGGGCCTTCCCGGAAAAAATCTCCAGTGACCCGGGGCCATGTCCTCGCTTACAGTTGCGCGGCAGCGCGGGATTTGCACCCGCTTCCCAATCCTCCTCAAGGCGAGGAGGACGCGCGAACCTAATCAAAAGCAAGAAAAATGTAACTGCTGGGAGAGGTAGAAGTCAATGCTAGCTGCAGCCGCTGTCGCCATCATGAAATAATGATTGTTCATGAGCGCAGTTCGTCGATCGTCGGTCACGCGAGCCAAGCGAAGACGTAAGGAAAAAAAATTGCAAAGCGAAATGTCAGGTTTTGCAAGCGTCACGCGTCAGGGAAAGGACAAGCGCGACGGTAACCTAGCAGAATTTTTCGCGAAGTCGCCGCTCCGTGGCTCGGGCTTGAAGTTCGCGCGGAGAGCGGGTAAGCTGCGCGATCCAAGACTCTGAGATCACCATCTCACCGAAACCACAGCGACCACACCACGTCGACCGCGGTGTGTGTCATAATCGAAGCAAAAATCTGCCGTTCGGCCCGCCAGGCGCGTCCGTAGAAAATTCCCGCAATGCCGGCCAGCAGCACATATTTCCAGTTGAATCCGGCGCCGTGATTGAAGTGCGATAGCCCAAACAAGATCGCTGCCACTAGCAATGCTGCTGTTCTTCCAATTCTGGTCTCGAGCAGATTTTGCAGGATGGCGCGAAAAAAGAGCTCCTCGGGAATTGCGATCAGCAGAAAGGTGAGCACGACGTCGGCAATAGCATGGCCGATCCGCGGAACGTTTGAATGAAAATGGATAAATCCGGTCAGCTCGCCTAGAGCTACGGCGATCGGCAGAAAAAACATCCACTCCCGCAACCCCACCTTTACCGCAGACCGCGTCGGAATCAACGAATAACCAGCGCGTTCCAGTCCGCGAATAACCAGAAAACAGTACAGCGTAACGTCAGCCAGAAAGAGCTTAGGCAAAAACGCCAGCTCTGGGGGCCACGCGCTTTGCAGCAATTTCAAGTAATACGTTGCTGCGATGATGATCAGCGCTGCGCCGTCGCGCCACGTCATCTGCTTCGGCAGCGTGGGTAGCTTGAGAAACGCAGCCATCAGCACAGGGAATGCGATCACGATCAGCGCAGCCCCCCAACTGAAAACATTTGTCCCCGCGGCGAAAACAAAGTAGGGAAGCGAAAGCAGGGCCGCCGCTGCAATTCTTCCCCGGGTTGCGAGCGCTTTTAACGATTCACCCGCGCCAAAACCAAAGAACCACAACGACGCAAGCAGCAGGGCAAAGCTCGCGAACGCACGTAGGAACTCGCTACCCAACGAGATCGCAAGCTCCGAGTTTCGGAACCCGTACCATAGCCCGGCCAATAATGCGGCATAGAGCGAAACCGTAATAATCAGGCGCAGTCTGTTCAATCCAGTGGCCACGATTCCGCGATTGTAGCCGGACTCACTTTCTGCGCGTGTAAACTAAATCGCAATGATCGTTCGCAGGTCACACTCGAGGGCGGCACTCGTATGACCCCAGATCTCAAGGTCAGTTTCGCCGGTGTCGAACTCAAGAATCCCGTTATCGCCGCCAGCGGCACCTTTGCCTACGGCGTCGAGTTCGAGGATGTTGTACATCTCGACCAGCTCGGCGGCTTCGTGGTCAAAGGACTCTCTCGCGAGCCGATCATCGGCAATCCGCCGCCGCGCCTCTATGAGACCGCAGCCGGAATGCTCAATGCCATAGGGCTGCAGAACATCGGCGCCCGGGCTTTCGTTGAAGAGAAGCTTCCCAAGCTGCGCGAGATTAAAGACATCGTGGTCATCGCCAACGTCTTCGGATACACGCGCGAAGACTATGAGCACACCATTCAGATACTGAATGAAGGCGAAGGCATTGCTGCGTACGAGTTGAACGTCTCCTGTCCGAACACCCAGCTTGGCGGAATACATTTTGGCAGCGATCCTCGCAGCCTCGATGAAGTAGTTGCCACCGCCAAACACTATTCACAGCGGCCGCTGATCGTAAAACTTTCGCCAAACGTGACCAGCATCGGCCAGATGGCGCATGTGGCCCAGGAGGCCGGCGCCGATGCGGTTTCGCTGGTTAATACTTTTGTGGCCATGTCCATCGACGTGAAAACGCGCAAGCCGCGGATCGCCAACGTGACCGCAGGCCTTTCCGGACCGGCCATCAAGCCTATTGCTGTGCGTATGGTGTATGAAGCATCGAAGTCAGTGCAGATTCCGGTCATCGGCATGGGTGGAATTTCGACCGCCGAGGATGTGATCGAGTTCATGCTGGCAGGCGCGGCCGCGGTCCAGGTCGGCACCGCCAATTATTGGGACCCGCGCGCGACCGAGAAAATCGTTGCCGAATTGCGTGACTGGTGCGAGCACCATGAGATCACTCGCATCGCGGAACTCACCGGCGCGATGACTATCTAACCGTCACTTTTCCGGTGCTCGCGCATCGAATTGGTAGTAATAAAATTGGAGAAAACCATGGCCAAAGCTACATTTGCCGCTGGATGTTTTTGGGGCGTCGAAGCCACCTTCCGCCAAATCGATGGCGTGAGTTCAACTCGCGTCGGTTACACGGGCGGGGATTTGAAAAATCCTACTTACAAAGATGTTTGCAGCGATCGCACCGGACACGCCGAAGCGGTCGAAGTGGAATACGATCCTGCGAAGGTCAAATACGACGACTTGCTTCAGGTTTTCTGGGAGAACCACGATCCCACGCAATTGAACCGCCAAGGCCCGGATTACGGCACGCAATATCGCTCAGCAATCTTCTACCATTCGCCGGGGCAGGAGCAGGAGGCGAGGACCTCGAAAGAAAAGCTGGAAAAATCCGGCCGTTTCAATCGTCCGATTGTGACTCAGATCGTTCCCGCGGTGACTTTTTACGAGGCAGAGGATTATCACCAGCAATATCTGGAGAAACGCGGCCTCGCAACCTGCCACATAAAGTAAAAGCTAAGCCGCGGTCACCAGGATGGGTTCGCCTTTGGTGATCACCAGGGTGTGTTCGTAATGTGCGGATGGCCTCCGGTCGGCTGTCCGCACCGTCCATCCATCGGATAAAAGCACCGACCGGCCCGAACCCGCGGCGATAATCGGTTCAACGGTAATGACCAGGCCCTCAGTCAAAATCTGGCGCGCATCCGGGTCGGGGTAATTCGGCACCCGCGGCTCTTCATGAATTGTCCGGCCGATGCCGTGTCCGCCCAGGTCGCGAATCACCGAAAAGCCGCTGCGCCGTACTTCGCGTTCTACCACTCGCCCAATCTCGCTCACGCGAAACCCAGCACGCGCCACCAGCATTGATTTTGTGAAGGCCCGCTCGGCGCATGCAATCAGGCGTTGCACTGGTTCCACGACCGCGCCCACTGGCACGCTCTCTGCAGCGTCCGCCATGAATCCGTCTTTTTCAATGGTGACGTCGAGTTTGACGACATCGCCTTCGACGAGCGCGCGCCGGCTTGGGATTCCATGAACCGCCTCATCGTTGACGCTGATGCAGTTCACCCCAGGAAACTTGTACACCAGTTGCGGCGCGGACTGCGCACCATGCTCACGCATGACCTTGGCGCCAACGTCATCCAGTTCGGCAGTAGTTATGCCAACCCGCACTGCTGCCCGCATGGCATTGAGCATGTGCCGCACCACTGCGCCTGCCGCACGCAAGCCAGCGAGTTCTTGAGGATCAGTGATTGACATGATTGCGGCCGACTACGAGCCAGTCAGCTTGACCCGCAGCTCTTCGCCCAGGCGTTGGCGAATTTCAGCGGGAAGCCGGTCATGAACGCGGCGCGCACCTACTCGGGCAACGTCAACTACTGTCGCCGGGGCGGGCGTGGCAACTGCCACAATCAGCCAGATCAACGCAGAGAGAGCAAAGCCGGCCAGCGCCGCCAGTTCTAGAATTAAAGTGTGCCGCGGCGCGAAGTGGTGGATGACTCCAAAGGCCAGCAGAAAAACCCCGGCAGAAACCGATGCCAGCACAATCAGGCCGACATCAATTGCGCGATGAATGCGCTGGCGGGAGCGGCAGCGCTCGCAAGCAGCAAAATGCCCTTCGTAGTCGCCACGCATCTCTGCCGCGATGCCGGAGATGTCGTATCGCCAGCCTGCCAAAATCTTTCCGATGACCGGGTCAACGCATTCACTCATAACTTCTCGCCGCCATTCCGCGAAAAATGCCGACCTCTCACTGAAGTCTGTGTCGGGACAGCCACCCTGTCTAAAGGCGACTCGCCCATGTGGGGACAGCCGTCCTCGGCTGTCCGAAGCTGCCTTCACAGTTGAATTCTCTCGGTGGGCGCACACTGTGCGGCCAGCATCACCCGGTTGCGTATCAACGTCATCTGCTGCCCCAGCGCATTTTCTGCGGCCCGCAGCGCGATCCCCGGATGATTGTTCTGCTCCGACAGGTGCGCTAATACTATGTATGATGCACCTCCATCATAGTATTCCGCAAAGAATTGGGCCAGCGATTCATTGGAAAGGTGCCCGACCCGGCTCATGACCCGCTGCTTGACCGACCAGGGATAAGGGCCTACCCGCAGCATTTCGAGATCATGGTTGGACTCGATCATCAGCACATCGCAGCCGCGTAGGTGGTCCCGCACGCTCGGCGGCATATAGCCCAGGTCGGTGGCGATCCCAATCTTGGTGCCTTCGGCTCGGAACGTGAACCCCACCGGATCGGCGGCGTCATGCGGAATGGTGAAGGGCGTGACCGTGATATCACGGATCTGGAACGAGCGCCCTGCCGAAAAAAGTTCAAGCTTCGCCATCTGCGGCAACTCGCCCGATTCATCGCGCAGCGCGCGTGCCCACGCCTGATGAGTTGCGCCAGTCATAAATACCGGCACGTCGAGTTTCTTTGCCAGCGTCGCCAGCCCGTAAACGTGGTCGGAATGCTCGTGAGTGATCAGAATCGCGGAAATTTCGCGTGGATTGCGCCCCAGCGACTTCAGCCGCTTGAAAGTCTCCCGGCAGGAAATTCCTGCATCGACAAGAATGCGCGCGCTGGAGCTTTCGATAATGGCGGTATTGCCCCGGCTGCCACTGGCCAGCACGGAGACGGAAACACTCATGCTCGCAGCATACATTCATCTACTGTGGAAACGGGAGTAACTTCCTGGTTAAGCCGCTACCTTCGGGTAACGCCCACGTGGGGACAGCCGCCCCTTCGACAAGCTCAGGGCAGGTTCTCGGCTGTCCTTGATCTGCCCGGATTGCTCTTATCCGCGTTGATCCGTTAAATCCGTGGCCGCTTTTTATTTGCGGACTAGTTCATCCACGCCCAGTCGCGCCAACGCTCCGCAATAGCATCCGGCTGTTCCGGTTACGAAGCCTAATCCAGACTCCCAAATCTGCGCGCGATACGGCTTCCAGGTCAGCAGCAGATAAGCCATGAGCTGCAGCAGAGGCACGAACGGCGCTACCACCAGAATCCATCTCCACGGCCGTCGCGGACGAACAAATCCGAGTGCTAAAGTCGAGACCAGCACGAACAGCGTAGTCGCCAGCACGTCGTGAACTGTGAGGTCGAGGATCCCAGCACAGATCCCAAGCAATACTGCGAGCGCATAGATGGGAACATCGGATTTCGGCATCGCTAATACTTGTAAAATCCGCGCCCGGATTTTTTCCCGTTCCAGCCGGCGTCAACCATCTTCACTAGCAATGGGCACGGGCGGTATTTGGGATCGCCAAGCCCGCTGTGCAGCACTCGCATGATGTCGAGGCAGACATCCAGCCCAATAAAATCTGCTAGCGTGAGCGGTCCCATTGGATGGTTCATCCCCAGCTTGAAAACTTCATCGACCGCCTCGGGCGTGGCTACTCCTTCCATTACTGCGTACATGGCCTCGTTCAGCAGCGGCATGAGCACGCGGTTGGAGACGAAGCCGGGAGCGTCGTTCACTTCAACCGGCGTTTTCTCAAGTTTCAGCGCCAGTTCCCGCACGGTCTGGAAGGTTTCGTCTGAAGTCGCCAGTCCGCGCACGATTTCAACTAACTTCATCACCGGCACCGGATTGAAGAAGTGCATACCGATGACTTTTTGCGGCCGGTTCGTCACCGCAGCGAGCTTGGTAATCGAAATCGAAGACGTGTTCGACGCCAGAATTACTTCGGGACGGCAGACACGGTCGAGATCGCGAAACAGCTCAGACTTGATTTCCAGCTTCTCCGACGCCGCTTCGACAACCAGATCACACTCCGATAGCCGTGAGCGGTCGACGGTGCCCTCGATCCGTTTCAGGGTCTCCGATTTTTGCGCTTCAGTGATTTTGTTTTTCGCGGCTTCGCGGTCGAGATTTTTGGCAATTGTCGCCAGCCCGCGTTCGAGGTATTTTTGTTCGATATCGCACAGAGTCACGCTGTAACCACTGCGCGCAAACACATGCGCAATTCCATTGCCCATCGTGCCTGCGCCGACGACTCCTACCCGCTGAACTCCCATTGCGTGTTCCTGAAGTGAAACTCTGAAGTGAGACCCAAAAGTCTAACACTGCTACTAACCCACACTGCGAAACTTGCTTGCCCATCGCGGGTTTCAATTATTGACCGCAGTTGGAGGCGACGATGCGGCAAGGTTCTGGCTCCGGCGCCCCCAGGAGGAAGTTATGAGAACCAGTCTCAAGACACTAGCCATGATCGCGACAGTGCTGGCGGGCACGGCCGGAATCGCCGCTGCTCAGGATGGTCACTATAACGACGGCCGCTATTACGATCATGACGACTACCGTTACGACAATCGCGCTTACGATAATGACGATTACCGTTACCAGAATCGGTACGCCAATCGCAATTACGGCCAGGATAACTTCCGGCAAGGCATGCGCGAAGCGCGCGAGGAAGGCTTCCGCGATGGCTCCGCCGTTGCCCGTGAGGACATGTGGAGAGGCAAACCCTTCAACCCGAATCCGCGTGGCCGCTACGATGACGCCGACCACGGCTACCGCAGCGAGTTTGGCAACAAACACGAGTATCGCGAGCACTACACTGATGCATACCGCGAGGGCTACCAGCGCAACTATCGCGGACGCGACTACCGCGACAACGACCGCTATTACCGGTAAGGTTTAGCAACGGGGGTGAGCACGCAGCGGCAACTATCGAACCAACGTGCTCATTTTGACGGCAGCGGATCCCTAAAGGATCCGCTGCGTTTCGTTGGTGTTCTTCATTCCGGCGTGCGACAATTCCTCCGCTGCCCACGAGGAAGAAATAAAATCCCGAATGCCTGTGTTGGCAATCTGTGTGCGAAAAAAACGCTCAGTAGGCGCGGACAAAAAAATACGCGGTCATGCCCGCGCCCACTGCGATCACGAACCAGCGCACCCAAACTTGCGGTAGCCGAAGCGAATAATGTGCGCCGAAGTACCCGCCCAGCGCGGCCCCGCAGATCATCACCAACGCCTGCGGCCAATACACCGCATGGCGAAAAATAAAGATCACGACAGCAATGCCGTTAGTGGCGCTGCTCAGCACAATTTTGAAGGCGTTCATCTTGTGGATGTCCGCCATGCCGAAAGCCGTCAGCATCGCCAGAATCACGAACCCCATTCCCCCGCCAAAGTAACCGCCATAAATCGCAACCAGCAGCTGGAGAAATGAAGCGGCCACAATCGCCTTGCCACTGGGCTCGTGTATTGCCCGACCATCTCGTGTGCGCGTGAGCTTGGGGCCAAAGATGAAGAGCAGCACGGCAAACAGCATTAGCCACGGCAGTATTCGCAGAAATGTTTGCCCGGGAGTGCGCAGCAGCAGGATCGCGCCCACCACGCCCCCGGCAAGGCTGACGCTGACCAGCGGCAGCAGCACGATTCGCCGAACCTTCAAATGATGTCGAAATGCGCCGCCGCTGAAAGCCAGTCCAGTCCATAGCGCGACCGTGTTGGTCGCGTTGGCTGGCACCGGCGGAACCCCGGTGAACAGCAACGCGGGAAACGCAACGAAGCTGCCGCCGCCGGCCACGGCGTTCAGCGTGCCCCCGAGCAGGGCAGCAACAAACAGCAGAACAGCATTGTGCGGGCTAAGTTGGACGGAGACCAAACCTGAGTTGTACCAGAGCTAGAAGGGTGCGGCAAACAACCCCGTGCGGAGAGTCAGCCCGCCTGGGCGGCTTATCTCGATCGGTATTGACGGGAAATGAAGAAGATCGTCCGCTCCCGCGGACGATCTCCCCAATTCGCTATGTTCCGTAGCTGGCGGTTCCCGGTTCGCGTTTCTGGTCAAACTTGTCGCGTACGCGGTCGCCAAACTCTTGCACCTTATTGCCGATCGTGCTACGGGTCTCTTCGCCGCTGGCCGGCGCCAACAGCATACCAACCCCTACTCCTACGCCGACCCCGATCAGCAGGGCCGCCGTCGTGCTGAAGTAATGATGGTCCTCGCCACGGAGCGCGTCCTTTGCCCGGCTCGCCCGCCGCGATGCCTCGTCGTAGGTCTCCCGCGCCCGACCGCTCAGGTCCTCCAGGCCGTCGCCAGCCCGCTCCCGAAGCGAGTCGAGCAGGTACACGCCTGTTCCCAGCAGTAAATTCCATAACATTTTCTCTTTTCGCATTTTCATCCCATATCCTCCGCCTTATGAATTTTCAATCTTTGCAGATAGGAAGATGCGAATATCCTAGGCTGCGGTTGGAAGAAATTCCAGCAGTTCACAACTGGCAGGCTCAGCTGTGCTCGAATGCTCTCTGGCAACATGGGGCTTTGCAGAATGTGCCCAGGAAGCTGTGGAAAAGCGCCCCAACTTCTCTGGTTCACCCTGCCTTTTCATTTTCTATGCTCGTGGTACTATCCGGCCAGTGGCCTCCGCCAAAGCAAATCCAGATCTCAAAGATCGTCTGGTTTCAGCCGCTCCGGTTGAAGATGATTCGTCTTTTGAACTGAAGCTGCGGCCTCAGCGGCTGGGAGAATTTATCGGCCAGTCCAAGGTCAAAGAGAACCTGGCCGTGGCCATCGAAGCTGCCAGGTCGCGCGGCGAGGCTCTGGACCATGTGTTGCTCTACGGGCCTCCCGGACTTGGCAAGACCACCTTGGCAACCATTATCGCCAATGAGCTCGGTGCGGCTTTTCAGCAGACATCCGGGCCGACGCTCCAGATTAAGGGCGACCTCACCGCGATTTTGACCAACCTGCGCGACAAACAGGTTTTATTCATTGACGAAGTGCATCGGCTCCAGCCTGCGCTTGAAGAGATTCTTTATTCCGCGCTGGAAGACTACAAGTTAGACATTCTGATCGGCCAGGGCCCGGCCGCCCGCACCCACACCATGGACGTAAAGCCGTTCACCTTCGTGGCGGCCACCACTCGCGCAGGCCTGCTTTCGGCGCCGCTGCGCTCCCGCTTCGGAATCGTGCTGCGGCTGGAGTTCTATAGTCACGACGAGCTGCGAATCATTATCGAGCGTTCGGCCGAAATTCTGGGAGTGGAAATCAATCGCGAGGGCGCGACAGAACTTGCCAGCCGCTCGCGGGGAACTCCCCGAATCGCCAATCGATTGTTGCGCCGGGTACGTGACTACGCTCAGGTACGAGGCGCGGGCAAAATTGATCTGCCAACAGCGCAGGCCGCGCTGCAGATGCTCGAAGTAGACCGTTACGGTTTCGATGAAGTGGACCGCAGGCTGCTGCTCGCGATTATCGAGAAATATCAGGGCGGCCCTGTTGGCGTGAACACGCTGGCAGCGGCCCTTGCCGAGGAACCCGACGCCATCGAGGAAATCTACGAGCCGTTTCTGATCCAGATTGGCTTCCTAAACCGCACTCCCCGGGGCCGGGTAGCTACGTCGCTGGCCTACGAGCACTTCGGGATCACGCCCAATCGCCGGCAGAGTTCGCTGTTTTAGCTCAGAGCCGTCAGCTTTCAGCCGTCAGCCGTCAGCTTTAACCCAAAAACACCGGGCCAGTTAGTACAATTCGTTCAAGATGATCGCCCATCTCCGCGGAAAGCTGCTCGCCCGCCGCCCCAATCAGGTGATTGTCGAAGCTATGGGCGTCGGTTACGACGTGACTATCTCTGTTCCCACTTTTTCCGAATTGCCACCTGCCGGTGGGGAAGTTGCTTTACACATTCATACCCACGTGCGCGAGGACCAGATTGCGCTGTACGGATTTCTACGGCCGGAGGAAAAACATCTGTTCGAAAAACTTATCAGCGTAAGCGGCATCGGCCCCAAGCTCGCGATAACGATTTTGAGTGGCATGCCCACCGATGAGATGACCGCGGCCATTCGAGGCAACGAGGTTGCGCGCCTGACCAAAATTCCCGGCATCGGCAGAAAGACCGCCGAGCGCATGGTGCTCGAACTCCGCGACAAATTGCCGCCCGTGGGCACCGATCAGGTGCACGTGGTTCCGTCGCTCAGCGCAGTGCAGGAAGATGTCTTGTCGGCATTGGTGAATCTAGGCTATCAGCGCGCGACGGCAGAGAAGGCCCTGGGCTCGGTTGAGAAAAACGGTTCCTTCGATGTGATGTTCAGGGCCGCTCTGGGTATGATGTCGAAGTAGGATCGGCCGGCCAACCTTTTCGATCACCCTTCATGAGGCTGCCCCACCCTTCGCGGTGTTCGAAGTGTGGGTAACGGTGGCCCGTCATTGGTTCTTCCTACTTTCCGATACAGAACCTGCTGAAAATCAAACTAAGAATGTCGTCGTTCGTTGTCGCGCCCGTGATCTCATCCAGCGGACGCAGCGCGCTGTAAAGATCCAGCAAAAGCATTTCGTGGGGAACGCGGTTCTGCACTGCGGCCTCCGCATGACTGAGTCCAGTCAGTGAGTCTCGTACTAGCGATTGGTGGCGGGCGTTGGTGAGAAAGCCTGATTCGGCGCTCGATCCGGCATCTCCGGTCACGTGTTGGAGGATGGCAGCGCGCAGTTCAGCAATGCCTTCTCCGGTGAGGGCGGAAGTGTGCAGGTGCTGACTTGGCTTCTCTCCGGCTGAAGCCGGCTCAGAATCATTTTTTTTGTGGCGTCCTTCGGCACGACTAAAGTTGTGCCCTCCAGCGTTAACCAAGCCTCGATCTACCAAATCCGCCTTGTTCTCTATCACGATTGCAGTCCGCTGCTCAACTTGCGCGAGCAAAGGTTTGTCCTCATCACTCGCAGGCTGGGAGGCATCGAGCACAACTAAAACGAGATCCGCATCGACCAGCGCTTCCATGGATTTTTGAATTCCAATGCTCTCGGCTTCATCGAGTGCACGGCGAATGCCCGCCGTATCCACCAATTTTACGGGGATGCCTCCGATCGCAACCGTTTCGGTAACCAGATCGCGCGTAGTTCCCGGCGTAGCTGTCACAATCGCACGCTCGCGCTCGACCAGGCGATTGAATAGACTCGATTTGCCAACATTTGGGCGGCCGACAATCGCCAGCGTCAGGCCTTCATGAACCAGCTTTCCGTAGGCAAAAGAATGGGCAAGGTCTTCTAAAGGCGCGCCAACTTCTCCGATCTGCCGAAGGATCTGCTCACCCGGAAGCACGGAAACATCGTCTTCCGCAAAATCGATTCCGGCTTCGAGCACTGCGATCAATTCGACCAGATGTTGCTTAATCGGTTGCAACCGGCGTGAAAGCGCGCCTTCCAGTTGCTGCGCGGCAATCTTCGCCTGATACAACGTCTGCGAGTCGATCAGATCACGTACCGCCTCTGCCTGAGTGAGATCAATGCGCCCGTTCAAAAAGGCACGCATCGTAAACTCGCCCGGTTCAGCAAGCCGAGCTCCACGCTCCAGCGCCATCTCAACCACGTGGCGCAGTACCACCGGCGATCCGTGAGCAGAAATTTCAACGATGTCGTCGGTCGTGTAGGAATGCGGCTTGGCGAAAAAACTTACCACCACTTCGTCAATCCTCGAACCGTGTGGGTCGGTTTGATGTGTTACCGTCTCGTGTGGCGCGGGCGCCCCCGCCCGCGAGGGGATCTCTGATTGTGGGACAGTAATGTCCGACCCACACGGTTCGATCAGCTCTCCGAAAACTGCTCGCCCAGGTTCAAGTTCATGCTTCAGCCGCAGCATGGGCAGAGCGATCGCCCGCGCTTCCGGTCCCGCAAAACGAACTACTCCAATTCCTCCGCGGCCGGGAGGGGTGGCGATCGCAACAATGGTGTCGTCGAGATTCATGGAAGAATTGGATAATCGGGCAATTTTGTAATTTGGTAATTTGGAAAAGACAGGCCAGCGCGACCGTCCCGAAGCCTCAATATTCTCAATTACTCAATTACCCGATTTCTCAATTACAAATTCTAAGTGAATTCACTCCCACCTTCGCCGGTTAGTGGTGAAATTCATCCTCGCTCAGTACAATCAACACTTCGCTTATGGCTGACGTCCGCCGAGGTCTGATTATCGTCAACACTGGGCCGGGCAAGGGCAAAACCACGGCGGCCATGGGCACGGCTTTGCGCGCGGTCGGAAACGGTATGCGGGTGCTCATGCTGCAATTTCTCAAAGGCTCGTGGCACTACGGCGAGCTTGATGCGGTGAAGGCGTTTGGCGACAAGTTCATCATGAAGCAGATGGGCCGTGGATTTGTGAAAGTTGGCGCGGAGAAGCCTGACCCTGAAGACGTGCGCATGGTCGAAGAGGCCTTCGCCGAGGCCGAACGGGCAATCCACTCCGGCGACTGGGACTTAGTGGTCCTCGACGAAATCAATTACGCTATCAGCTATGGCATGCTTGATCCTGGCAAAGTAGTCGCGGCATTAAAGCAAAAGCCGGAGATGGTGCATGTTATCTTGACTGGGCGCAACGCACATCCGACAATTGTCGAGCTTGCCGATACGGTCACGGAAATGCGCCAGGTAAAGCACGCGTATGAGCAGGGCGTAATCGCACAGAGGGGGATCGAATATTGATTTGTAATTAGGTAATTTTGTAATTGGGTGATTTGCCGCCAACGAGCAGATTGTGTTTTGCAAATTGCACAATTATCAAATTACACAATTATCAAATTACAAAATTACTAAATTGTTTTTATGGCCTGGTTCAAACGACAATCCGGCGAGTTGGACGCTTCCGGCGAAAAGAAAATTCGCACCGAAGGCTTGTGGGTGAAGTGTGAAGGCTGCCGGCAGATTATCTGGAAGAAGGACCTTGAGGAGAACCTGAATGTTTGCCCGAAGTGCGGCAAACACTTTCGCATCGATGCCCGCACCCGCCTGGCGAACTTGTTCGACAATGGCGAGTACGAAACCTTCAGCGACAATCTTGCTTCCACCGATCCTCTCAAATTCGTTGACCTCAAGCCTTATTCCGAACGTCTCAAGCGCGCGCAGGAAGAGACCGGTCTCACCGACGCCGTAATCAACGGCCGCGGCACGCTGAATGGCCGGCCCATCGTCATCAGCGCCATGGAATATAGCTTCATCGGCGGCAGCATGGGATCGGTCGTGGGCGAAGTCATCACTCGGGCTGTCGAGGATGCGCTCGCCAGCAAGCGACCACTCATCATCATTTCCGCGTCCGGCGGCGCCCGCATGATGGAAGGCGTGTTGAGCCTGATGCAGCTGGCAAAAATTTCCGCCGCTCTGGCCAAACTCGACGAAGCTCGCGTGCCTTACGTTTCGGTGCTGACCGATCCGACTACTGGTGGCGTCACCGCTTCGTTCGCTATGCTCGGCGATCTCAACATAGCCGAGCCGGGTGCGCTGATTGGCTTTGCCGGACCACGCGTAATCGAGCAGACCATCCGCCAGAAACTTCCGGCTGGATTCCAACGAAGTGAATTCCTCCTCGAGCACGGAATGCTCGACGCTGTCGTCCACCGCAAGGAGATGAAGGCCTACATCGCCCGTGCGCTGGATTTTATGATGCCCGCCGCGAGCTGAACTTTCTGTCGATCAGATCAGACCTCGGGTGGGAGTCTGCGAGCGCTTTATGAACAAAAAAGAAATCGAGTCCTCGAAGCTGACGGCCAATTTCCTGCTATGGATAGGCGTATTCGTCGTCCTACTGTTCGTGGTGCTAGCGCATTTCGTCTGGAAACTCTTCTAGCCAGGTTCCGAACTGCGGCGGTAAGAACCTACTTGCGAAGCCTAAACCTCAATCCAGAGACTCCGTCGAAGCTGGTACCCTAGTGAGTTGGGCGAAAGTGTGTTGGCCGAAGACCGATGACCAAAGACCCACGACGGTTTTTGTTGCCAACGGCCAACGACGAACGGCCAACGACTTTTTTAAAATGCCTGCTTCTTACCAAACCGCTGTTGCCAGGATGTACGCGCTCGGCCACGAGCTTGCGGACCTGCCTTCGCATAAGTTTGATTTGGCGCACATGCGCGTGCTTCTGCGCGCTCTGGAACATCCCGAGCGGCGTTTTCCCAGCGTCCTGATCGCTGGAACCAACGGCAAAGGCTCGACTGCGGCCACTCTCGCGTCAATACTTCAGGCCGCCGGCTTGCGGACGGGACTGTACACGTCACCCCATCTCGTGCGCATCAATGAGCGAATTGTCACGAATGGCGAAGCCATCGACGACGACAAATTTGCGCTGGTTCACGACATGGTCGAGCGCACCGCCGAAAGGTTGATCGAGGATGGCGAACTTCCCTGGCATCCCAGTTTCTTCGAGATGTTGACCGCGATGGCTTTCGAGCAGTTCGCCACCAGCAAGTTGGATATTGCGGTGTTCGAAGTTGGCATGGGCGGCCGGCTCGACGCAACCAACGTGGTTGAACCGCGGGTCAGCGTGATCACAGATATCTCGCTTGATCATGAAAAATTCCTGGGCAATAGCATTACCGAGATTGCTCGCGAAAAGGCCGGCATTATTCGCCCAGGTGGAGTTGTCGTTACTCTGCCGCAAAGCCCCGCTGCCAATGATGTGATCGGCAATGCGATTCTCGATCAGAATGCGACCGCAGTCAGCGCGGTGCCGTACGTGCCGCCGATGTCCCCAGCCGCGCCGAACTATGTGGCCACAGCCGGGAGCGGCGGGAAAATATTCTCCCGTTATCCCCTGCAAGTTTTGGGAAAGCAAATCCTCGTCGAGACGCCTCTGGTTGGGCGCCATCAACTGCGCAATGTAGCTTTAGCGATTGCGGCCGCTGAAGAATTGAGCAAGCAAGGATTCCCGGTCACCGCCGAATCAATCGAACAGGGAATTCGGCAGACTCGCTGGCCCGGAAGGTTTCAGGTCATTCGCCCCCACGACTCCTCGCCGGAGTACGTCCTGGACGTCGCCCATAACCCCGCCGGAGCGTGGGCCCTGCGCTCTACGCTTTCTGCCTGCTATGAAGACCGCCGGCTGATTTTCGTTTTCGGCGCCATGCGCGACAAAGCTATTGCCGAGATGTGCGAAATTCTTTTTCCCTTGGCCGAATGCGTCATTGCCACGCAAGCTGATAATCCGCGGTCGGCCACCGCGACGGAAATCCGGGACGCCGCCAACCGCATGCAGATCGAAATCGAACTTTCAACCGATGTCCCTTCGGCATTAGGGCGTGCGCGCGAGATCGCCGCCAAAAGTAAAGACGCCGTCATCGTCATAACCGGATCGATCTACGTTGTAGGTGAAGCCATGCGCGCACTGGGAGTCTCCGCCGATGGAAGATAAGACTGTGGAAGACAAGACGGTGTGGAGCGGGCGCCCTCGCCCGCTAAGCGGTGAAACTGAAACTTTGCAAATGCCGGAAACGGAGCACGAGAACGAAGCACTTCAAGTAAATCGAAAATATGGCCTGCTCAGCCGGCTCCGCTCTTATTTCATCTTCGATCCTCTGATCTGGTTGTACACGGTTGTCTTCGGGCTCACGTCCATTCCCTTTGGATTTTTCGATAAAGACGGACGCATCCTGCACGGATTTGCCCGCGCCTGGTCAAAACTGATATTGAAAACGATTTTTTCCCCCGTTCGCGTGGTCGGCCTGGAGAAGATCGACACCTCACGTACACATGTCTACGCGGTAAACCACGCTTCGGCGCTCGATATTCCTGTTCTTTATGCGTCTCTGCCATTTCAGTTCCGCATCGTGCACAAGAAAGAATTGCTCTCCTATCCGGTTATTGGCTGGCACCTGAAGCGCTCAGGGCAGGTCTGCGTGGACCAGCAAAATCCCGCGCGCTCGGTTGGCCAGATCAAATCCGTGGTGCGCACTCTCAAGAATGGCATGCCCCTGGTTATTTTTCCCGAAGGCGGACGTACCGCCAATGGCCGCATTCAGCCGTTTCTTGACGGTGCATTTTTCATGGCTATAAAAGCCGGCGTCGATATCGTGCCGATCGCGCTGGTGGGCACCTATGAACTCTTGCCCATGGATACTTTCCACATCAAATGCCGCCCGCTGGAGATGCGCGTGGGCGATCCAATCTCAACTCAAGGATTGACATTGCGCAATTTGGAAAGCCTGTCGTTAAAGGTGCAGAAGGAAATTGAAGCGCTGTATCAGCTGGCCACGCAGGAAGTATCCTGAGGAAATTAATCAGAAGGGCACTTGTGTCCTAGCTATGAAATGGTAATGTTTCCCAAGTAAGCCAGGCCAGAATCAGCAGCCGCCAAGGTGCTTGTGGCCAGCAAGCTCAAATAGCATGTAGCCGGCTTCTCCAAACCGAATCTCATCGGAAGTTCGGTGTTCTATGTCGGGACACCAGCGGACGACGACATGGTAATTACCATCCTTTACCCCTTCCATTATCCACTCGGCTCCATCAAAGCCGCGTCTTGGCAGGTCCGTAGGCGCATCCCAGAAATGCGCTTGATCCAACAGGCTGGAGAATCGGGCCAGCTGATCTGTAGAGGCGGTCGATTTGTCATCAAGCTTTGTGACTTCGCGATCTCCGTCAATGGTTTTTATTGCGACTTGCCCTTCGTCACCGGGAGCGAGTGTCAAAGTTATGACACTAGGACCTGAAAACGCGGGGATGTAGGTGAGTCGGTAAATTGTTTCATGCTCGGTAGAAGGAGGCCATAATGGCCTTTCTCCAAGCGCATACATCTCCGCCGAGTACCATTGAAGTTGAAAGTCGGCGCGGCTCGACCCGTGAATGTTTGCGGTGGGAAGTATGACAAGAAAAATGATGCGTTTTTTCGTTCAACGGCGCTCAAGCAGATTTGTGCAGTTGTTTTGATCGGGCTTGAATCTGGAATTTCCCTAAGGAGTGCCATGACTGCGTCGAATCGCTCCTTTGTGCGGAGTCCGAATATCCCTCCTGCGATGCAAGTGGCAACTGCCTTCTGATCTTTTTCTGACAGACGACTCATCTCTGTCAGGAAGGCGTCGGGATCGGCGAGCAGGGCCTCTACATAAAAACCCGTCAGGTAGGTAAATTTGAAAAGCGTGGGCAAGACTGTCTTGTCGCCTTGCTTGTAGATCTCTACCAGAGTCTGGACATTCTTGTTAAGTTTCTTGCATTCGCGGCTGGATACCTCGTTGCGTTGAATGCAGGCGTTTATTGCTTTGAGGGCCAAGTCGCGTCTCGCATTAAGAGACGAATCAGCGTAGCAGAGGATTGATACGAGCAGAGCAAAAAGTGAGGTACTTCTCATAGTCTCGCACCTACATTCTACCTGCCTTCAAATGGCGTAATCAGCCGATTTCACCCAGAACCCATAATTTGAGCTCCGCCCTACCAAAAAAGAAAAACGGCAGGACCGACCCCCTGCCGTTTCTAGACCTGAGCTTACTTGCCGCGGTTGACGGCCTTTCTCAGCTCCGCGCCTCGCGCGGTATGGCGCTTTTCATTGACACGTCAGGAATGCCAACACTGTTTCAGCGCGGACGCAGCACTTGATACCGTGTAATCGTGTAACCGAGGGCCGCTCCAAGAAACACGTCCGAAGGAAAATGAGAGAGCGTGGTTACGCGAGAAAAGCTGATCGCGGTCGCGAAAGCGTACGATGCCCAGGGGACCCAGCGGTGATTGCGATAGCGGCTGGCGACCACCGTGGCGACGGAAAAGACGCCGGCGGCGTGCCCGGACGGGAATGAGCTGCCCTTAAACGGAGAGACTCCGCCACTAAAAAACGTGTCGTTAAAAGACGCTCCAGGCGGAACATCACTAGGGCGTTTTCTGCGAGTGACCGCTTTCATAGCAAGATCAACTACAGCGCTGTCAGCGTAGGCTTCCCCCGCCAGTAAGGCCGTACTCACCTGGTAAGGATCGTGCCGAACATAGCCTGCAACCAGAAGAGAAGCCGGCACAGCTATCACTTCCCCCGTAGTAATCGGTGAATCGAAGACGTCATTGATGTCGTCGAGGTTCCTCGAATGATTACGAAAATAGGGCATGACATGGGGATCAGCTATGATCAGACCCGCAGTTCCGCCTGCGATTGCAAGCGTGGGTAACAAGTAGCGCCCTTTCGCCCATTGAGTGGGGAAAAGCCAAATGTTTTTCTGGTCGTGCAGAAAGTCCTTGGGCAATGACCGCCAGGAGACTTCTCGATCAACCTCATTACCGTGTTTTGCTCGGGACGACGCCGATGGACTGTCAGGCAAATCGGCCTGGCCGTCCTGCGCATGAGCCAGGTTAGGCGTAGTCCAAACTCCCGCGCAAAAGACGACCACAAGTAGATACAGCTTCTGTGTCGAACGCATGGGGTTTTTTGATGCGCTTTTCTCGGACGGAGAACGCCATGGGCTCGTGTAAATACAGAAAATCATGGAACGCTTTGACTTTTGAAATGATTTCACAACCGGTGAGTGACGGACTACTCGGAAGTAACTGTTGTAACCTGGCGATTTCACTCAGAGCCCATAATGGGAACTCTGCCGTGTGCGAAAGACAAAAACGGCAGGGCCGACCCCCTGCCGTTTCGAGATCAACCTGAGCTACTTGCCGCGGTTGACGGCCTTTTTCAGCTCCGCGCCTGCCGTGAATTTTGCCACGCGGCGGGCAGCGATCTTAAGTGTAGCCCCGGTCTGCGGATTGCGGCCATTCCGCGCCTTCCGCTGCGAAACCGAGAAAGTTCCAAACCCTATTAGGGCAACGCGGTCTCCCTTTTTCAGGGCACTGGTAATGCTGTCTACGGTTGTGTCAATTGCGGTGGCGGCTTGGGTCTTGCTTACGCCGCAGCCCGATGCGATCCGATCGATAAGATCAGCTTTATTCATTTTAGCTCCTGGGGAGGGTTTCCTTTTTCTCAGCGATTTCAGCGTCGGCCGAACGCTCTGTCATTCTCTGAGCGTGGAAACTCACCGGAAGCTATTTAGCTCCTCGTTTTCGAGGTTGTCAACTGTGAAAATCCGCGCCAGATACCGGATTTGGTCACCCCTGGGTACAAACTAGGCGTCGGATGGCGATTTGGAAGCTGATCGAGCCTCAGTCCCCCGACGGTAAGAGTATTTCCTCCCGGGGGATCTCCATCGCAACCGGTATGGGAAAGAACTGCTCCGCCTCTGTGGAACCTTCGAGTGCGGTAGTCGAAGAAACTCCGCCAGCCACGACTTTTGCGACGAGATCGAAGTAGCCCGTGCCCACGAACCGTTGGTGCTTCGCGCCTTCGTATCCCATCGGCTCACAGGAAAACTCTCTCTGCTGCAATTGGGAATAGGCCTGCATCCCAGTTTCTTTGTAGCCCTGGGCCAGGTCGAACATGCTCAGATTCAACGAATGGAATCCCGCCAGAGTTACAAATTGAAACTTATAACCCATTGCCGCCAGCTCTTTTTGGAAGCGAGCAATCGTTGCCTCATCGAGTTTTTTCTTCCAGTTGAATGACGGCGAGCAGTTATACGCCAGCATCTTTCCAGGATATTTCTCGTGCACAGCATCAGCGAACCGGCGCGCTTCTTCAAGGTTCGGCTCCGAAGTTTCGCACCACATCAGGTCAGCATAAGGCGCGTAGGCAATCGCGCGTGCGATGGCGGAATCCAGTCCGCCGCGAATGCAATAAAAGCCTTCGCCAGTCCTCTCTCCGGTGAGGAAGGCCCGATCGCGAGGATCGATGTCGCTCGTCAGCAGGTGCGCGCTGTTCGCGTCGGTGCGGGCGAGCACCAGCGTGGGAACGTCCATGACGTCTGCCGCCAGCCGCGCTGCAACCAGCTTCTGGATCGCCTCTGACGTAGGCACCAATACCTTGCCACCCAGATGGCCACATTTTTTCGCCGAAGAAAGCTGGTCTTCGAAATGAACACATGCGGCACCGGCTTCTATCATGGACTTCATCAGCTCGAACGCATTCAGGTTCCCGCCAAACCCTGCTTCTGCGTCGGCTATGAGTGGCGCAAACCAGTTGACGCCGTTTTTCCCTTCGCTGTGATGGACCTGATCAGCTCTTTGCAGAGCGCGATTGATCTTCCGCACCAGTGCGGGAACGCTGTCGCTCGGATACAAGCTCTGGTCGGGATACATCTCTCCGGCGTTATTGGCGTCGGCCGCGACCTGCCAGCCGCTCACGTAAATCGCCTTCAGCCCCGCGCGTACCTGCTGGATCGCCTGGTTCCCAGTCAGCGCGCCCAGCGCCGCCACGTAAGGCTCGGTCTGCAGCAGCTGCCACAGGGTCTCGGCGCCGTGCCGGGCCAAAGTGTGCTCAATCCTCATCGACCCTCGCAGGCTCTCAACGTCCGCAGGGGTGTAAGGACGCGCAATGCCCGTCCAGCGCGGATCAGACTCCCAATTCATTTTTCCGTTTCGATTTGTGGTTTTGCCATTGCTGCTCATAATGGTCTCTCTTAACAGTCCAAGTATCTGTAATCCTCTGTGTACGTCTATGCTCTCTGTGGTTAGTGCTTTTCGGTCGCGCTAAACCGGATTGAACTCCTCGTTCATCACCATGGCTTCCGCAATTCGGCGTGCTTCGCGAAGAGTGTCGTCGCTGCCTTCGTCCTTGCGCTTCGAGTCTGCGAGCAGCTTTTCGAGTTCCTCGTCGAAAAGCCGATTCACGAACTCAGCGGTGTGCGGCACCACTTCTCCCGCTTCATCCGACACTCCGCCGTGCCGCATGCGTTGCGCAATCATCAGCCGGTAAATGCGGTCCGTCGCCAGGTCCTCCATATAACCATCCAGCAGGCTGGCGCCTTTTCCATTCAGAACGCCGTTGCGGTAACGAATAATTGTCCGCACTGCGGCCCTCGTCCCAGCTACGGTCTTTTTTCCGATGCTATTCAGCGACGGCCGCAAATTCGGATAGCGCTCGCTCTGTGGGGCCCGCACGTTCAACTGATTGGGATAAGGAAACTGACCAATCGCGATCTGATTCTGGTCAGGATGCCCGGTCCACGCTCCATCCATGCCGCAGACGGCTTCATTCTTTTTGTCTTTTTTCAGAGATTCGAGCGCGCGCGTATTGAGTTCCGCGTCCGTCCGACTGGGATAGAGCGCCGTCATTCCGCCAATCGCCAGCATGCCGCGCTTGTGACAGATCTCAGGCATCAGCTCCCGCAGGTTTTGAAAAAACGGCACGTCGTGCGGAATGGTGTTGCGGTCCGGGAAGACCCAATCAGGATCGGTCAGGTTGAAATCGATCAGGCTCGCCATGTAGTCCCAGCGGCCCAAGTTCAGCCCCAGAATGTGATCGCGCAGGTTGTAGAGAAACTCTTCCATCTGGAAAGCCAGCGGATGCGACTCCACCAGCGCCATGCACTTGATGTAATCGCGCGGCCAGCCCCGGGCTTCGGCAATCGCCTGGAACACATCGCGCCACCACAGCGCTTCTTCGGCCGACTCCGATTTCGGAATGTAGAAACAGAGCGGATGCTTTAGCTCACCGGGATCGACACGGTAGGCGATGCGCGCCAAATCGAACAATGAAGCTGATGTTGGCTCGTCAAAAATCCCTGCCTGCTGAATGTGCAGGCCGCGCGGCCGTATCCAGATGACGGTCGCACTCGGTTGAATACCAGCCACGCGATCACGCTTCTTGTCTGCATAGGTCAGAGTTCCGCGAAGCGCTGCCAGAATATTTTCGGTGCCCAGCCGCTGGTGCTCCCATTCGTTTACCGTCGAGTCTTCCAGGTCGAGCATCACGCCGGGGGCTCCGGAGTTCAGCATTTTGACCACAAGCTCGGCGTCATCCGCCGGCCCGGTCATCTGATTGCGCTGGTCCTGGCACCACTGGGGAAGCTCGATCCGCCAGCCATTGCGTACCGCTGGACCGGGATAGCGGTGTACCGGCTTGTCCCCGGCATGCGAATCCGCCAGTACGATTCGGCGGTCATCGACCAGTTCGTCGCGTCGCGCGGCAAATTTATGATGCAGCGGTGTCAGAAACTCCAAAAAACCCTCCGGCAGATCGCGCTCCGGGCTAAAATCGGCCGGCACGGTATTGACTCGGAACCCGCTAATCTCTGCTCCAACGCTCGAACTTGTGGCCATCGCCTCTCCTCAGGTCATCCGCCTGCAAACGCTGTTTGCGCCAGAACAGCCGAAACGGCGCACCAGGCCCATTGTTTGGCCGCCCGGCGGTCCGGTCAAACGGAACCTTTGGATTAGCCTGATAACAAAAAGTTATCGTATAGGCTTTACCTGATAAGAATATGTTGTCAGCCTTACATCAAAACGGCTATATTTGCTTGGGAATCTAAGCCGGCCGGATACGAAGTCGGGACCATTTGAACGACGGGCGTCCTCGCCGTTATTGAGAGATAGGAAGGTTGTGGGTGACGGGCGTTCTCGCCCGTCAAGTGCAATGCAACGATTTTCGACGGGCGAGGACGCCCGTCGCTCCACAATCCTCAATGTTGAACTATGGAAATCGCGCAAATTGAGACTTTCCTAGCCGTGGCCAGCTTCGGTGGATTTCATCGCGCCGCAGAAGCCTTGCGCGTCTCCCAGCCCGCGGTAAGCTCGCGCATCAAAGCCCTTGAAGAATCGCTGGGCGTGCCGCTGTTTGTGCGCTCCCGTAATACCCTCACGCTTTCGAGCGCCGGCCGGGTGCTTCGCCCTTACGCCGAACAGTTGCTGAAGACCGCCTCCATCGCGCGCCAGGCTGTGCACCAGCTCGATCCCAGCAGTGACGTCCCATTGCAGATCGCCGCCGGCCTCTCGATTTCCGTTTACTTTCTGCCAGACGTGCTCAAGAAATTTCAGCAGGCATTTCCCGCGGTCGCCATCAGCATCCGTCCCGGCCACTCGAAAGAAGTACTCGAGATGGTGCTGGGCGAAGAAGCCGAAATCGGCCTTGCACGTTCGCTCCAGCACCCCGAGGTTGAGACCATATCTCTGCGCGACGATCCGCTCTTGCTGGTGTCCAATCCCGATCAAGTTCCCAACAAGTCGGGACGCGCCCGCCTCGGCGAAGCCGCCGGCTGGCCGTTGATCTTCTACGAGCGCGGATCGAGCGATTGGACTTTGACCCGCGGCCTCTTCCGCAACGCCGGCCTCGTTCCGAATGTCGCGTTGGAAGTCGATACCATCGAAACCGCCAAGCGCATGGTCGAACGCGGTCTCGGAATGTCATTTCTTCCACTGATGGCGGTGGCGCCGGAAATCCGTCGTGGCGAGCTGTGCACCATAAAACTCATGGACGCCGAGCCCCTGCACCGCAGCCTTGACATTATTCATCCTCGCCATCGTCCGTTGCGCGCGCAGGCCCAATCATTCCTGCAAGTTGTGCGGGACCTGGCAAAGCAAAGACCGAACGGGAAAAATAAAAATAAAAACAAACCGCCTCGCGCAAAATAAAAATTTCTGGGACACTGCGCTCGATCTTCCCGGTTCTCCACAAACTTTCCATAACTCCACAGGATGTACACAGGGCTTCCACCTTTGTGTACTTGCGCAAACCCGTTCGCGCAGTGCACATTCAAAGCAGAGACCCTTTTAGAGACTGTTCATGAAGGTTGCCGCGGAAGTTTGTCCCGTTTGTGGTGGAAGTGGGTGGAAGTCTTCGGATTCTGATCGCCGGGTTGTACGCTGCGATTGCCGCCTCAAATCGCGCGCCGATTCTCTCATTGCCTCGGCCCGGATTCCTAAACGCTATGAGCATTGCGAACTCTCGAACTTCGAGTTTGATGGCCCGCATCGTAACCTGGCCGCGCCGCGTATGGCGGCATGCAAATTTGTCGAAGAGTATCCGCTCGACAGCACCGGCCTTTTGATAATTGGCAGCATCGGGGTGGGTAAGACCCATCTCGCGGTCGGCATTATCAAAGAGCTCATTGTCAGCAAGGGAATCCCGTGCCTGTTTTACGACTACCGGGAGTTGCTCAAGCAAATCCAGAATTCGTATAACGAGTCGGTCAAGGCGACCGAGCTGGACGTTCTTCGTCCCGTCTTCGATACCGAAGTTCTGGCGCTCGATGAGC